>Ga0209539_1000465_pt1 | contig 23317 bp, 18 predicted proteins | sample BarGraNGADG00312_2_FD_184499 | JGI IMG/M metagenome (GOLD analysis project Ga0209539, IMG submission 184499) | Arctic peat soil microbial communities from Barrow, Alaska - Barrow Graham LP Ref core NGADG0011-312 (SPAdes) (version 2) | ecosystem: Environmental > Terrestrial > Soil > Wetlands >...
CCTGGCCTTGAACGCCGGTGAGTGGTTGCGTCTCGGTCTTCTCGACATCGTAGATACTCCTCCGTGGTTGTCGCCGCGGAGCAATATCATCACCTAAGAGACTGTCCGATTTCGCCCGGCCGCTTCTCCAAGGTAGTACGCGAGTAGCTCTCTCACCTAGAGGTTTGATGCGGGTTGGCCCGTCGGGAAGGTACGGCGGGTTGTCATGAGAAGAGGGTCTCCAGCTCGGCAACCTCGCGATTGGAGCACGAGATGGACGCTTCGCTGGAGACCCTCGTCGTCGCAGCCTACGTGTTCGCCTGCTCGCTGTCCATCCCTCGTCCCGGACCACGGGGCAAGGTCACCGATCAGGAGCCCGGCCGGCGGCGATGGCGTGCAGGGTGCCCTCTGCGTATTGTCAGTGACGCGGTCACGCACGGCGCCGAAGTCCTTGACGCTCCCCACGTGAGGCTGAGCAGCGACCGCGCTGTACCGGCCGCGGCCAAGCAGACATGCAAGCATCATGGCTGCCGACAGAGCGACAGCCACCCCCGAAACCACTGAACGGGGCATCGAGGCATCCTCGGCAGCACACCCGTTCTGGCAAGCACGACGAGCCACTTCCCGCTATGACGATACCTCGCCATCGATGCTCGGGCTCCGAGACGCGTCGTCCGCTCTCTGTCATGGGCGCGAGGTGGGCGTCTGCGTGCTCCCTGGGCTCAGGCCCGTGGGTCTCGTGACCTCGGCGGTTTGTACTGGCCATGCCGTGGAGTCGGCACCCGTTCGGCCGAGTCGGCGGGGAACATGCGATGGGCTCCGGGGTAGGCGGTTCGGCTCCGTGAACTCAGCTGCGCCGGGGAACTCTCCAGCCACCCAGGGCCGGCCGAACGTGCGCGGGCACCGCACGCAGAAGGGGCGCCTTTCGCCGCCCCTTCCCGGTCTTCTCGTACCCGTGGCTTCAGAACTGGTGGCCCGGACAGCCGGTCACTTTGCCGCCGGCCAAACGATGTTCGTGTTGCCGCTGCCGTAGACGGCGCTCGGTGCCCCGGTGATGTTCCTTACGGTGGAGGAGCCGAAGTTCAAGCCGTTGCAGTTGTTCATGTACGCCCACACGCCTGAATAGCCTTGTGGATCGTTGATGATGGTGTCGGCGAAGGTCACGCCGCCACGCACGTTGGTGATGCCGAAGACTTGGTTGTGCAGTGTGACCCCGGCTGGTACGTGCAGGGCGTCGTATGTGTTTCCAGAGCAGACCATGTTGAGTGGGCTGGCGTCGCGCCCGGTGATGTTGACGATGGAGTCGCGACCGGTCCCGAAGTAGTTGTTCGTCCACGTCATGTTGTGGACGCCGTTGTTCTCGATGACCGATCCGTAGGCGTAGGAAGTGCCCACGCCCGCGCCCTCGACCACGTTGCCGGAGACTGTGCAGTAGCCAGCGGGTTTGACGGCGCTGTAGTCGTCGTCGTAGGAAATCGCCTCACCGGCACTGGCGTCGAAGGTGCAGTTCGTGAGGTTGACTCTCTGGTAACCCTGACCTCCCGTGCCACCCTCGGTGGGGTTGGCGCGCCCGATGCACTCGAAGCCCATGCGCGGCTGGTACTTGAAGGAGCAGTGGTCGAAGGTGATGTCGTGCATCCCGCGCCCAGTGTCGACGATCTTGACGCCGTTGCCGACACCGTCTTGGTTGGTGCCGATGATGCAGTTTCTGAAGGTGATGTTGTAGCTCGCGCCTTGGATATAGATGAGTCCCGATGCGTCGCCCCAGCCCGAACCCTTGCCCGCGAAGTCAACGCTCTCATAGACGAGGTCGTGGGCGTTGTTCAAGTTGAGCGGGCCGGACACAGTCATCGGTGCCGGGGTGGGCGTGGGTGTCGGGGTGGGTGTCTCGGTCGGTGTTGGCGTCGGCGTTTCCGTCGGCGTCGGCACGGGGACGGGTTCGGGAGTCGGCGGTGGCGTCGACCCCACGTCGCCGTTGACCGTGATCTCATACGCTGATGCGGCCACCCCTGAGGGGCTCACGCCCAGTGCGGTGACCCGCACGTAGCGCGCGACGGCGGTCAGGGCGTCGGTCGTCGTGCCTCTCGTCTGGTTCCGGCTGCGGTCCGCCACGGTCGTGAAGGCGACGCCGTCGAGGCTTGTCTCGATGCGGTAGCGGTAGGCTGTTCGCCTATTCCCATACCAGGAAGCCTTGACCCCGTACACGGTCGTCGGAACGCCGAGATCCACGGTCCACCACTGCGGATAGCTGTGAGAACCCGCCGCGGCCCAGCGGGTGTCCGCCCGGCCATCGTTGGCGGCAGCGGGCGGGGTGCCGGTCCAGACGCTGCTGGCCGTCGACGGCATGCCGACCGACACCGGGGTACCGGCAAGGATGGCAGTCGGAGTGGATGCGGTCGCGCTGAGCGAGGCCACTCGCCTGAGGACGACGAAGCGGTGGTTGCGCTTCACTATGCGGTAGCGCCGTACGCCGTTGAGGTCCACGTAGCGCCCGTGGTGCCTGACGCGGAGCGTGCGGTGGTGACCCCCCCTGACCACGTCGTACTTCTTCATGTGCCCGATGACGCGGTAGCGAAGCGCCTTGTGGCGGGGGGCGGCCGAGGACGTGGAGGCCGCACCGAGAGTCACTGTGAGGACGATCAGAACGATGAGTGTGCCTGCGAGTGCGAGCTTCTTGGACACCGCGACCCCTCCTGGGCGTGGAACACCGGGGGTCGCGACGGTGGGTTCACGGCACTGCCGCGAAAGAGGATGTGTCGCACCGACGCGACTCACTGGATGGAGTTCCGTTGGCCGTACGGTGAACAGTCGTCACTGCTCACTGGCCAACATCGGCGGAGGGGCGGAATCCCTTAGTGTCTAGACGAATGTTCGTCGCCTGCGCTGACAACGTCGCCAATGGACGGGCTGCTCGACGCATGCCTCAATCGTGCCCGGCTCCCCAACGCTTCTCGTCCGGCCATCGTATGGACTCTGGACGGTCATCCACGACATTACCGAGCGTGCCTGGGGCAAGTGCTGGCCGCCGCCCGGACATGGGCCGTCACGCCCCGTCATCCGGCATGTTCTGCCGTGGCGCCGATCTGGGGACCTACCTTGATCCCCAGTGTTGGAACGCCCTCGGATGAGTGGACATGCGGCGGCCTCCTGATGTCGCCTCGAGCGCGGCGAGCGCCGTCACGCACCTAGGCAATTGCCCACGTCCGTACCGCAGGCAAACGGAAGGCGATGATAGCCAGTCGTCCTTAGTCGCACCGCTCAGTTTTGGAGAAGCGTGGCCATAAGGTCTCACGTGTCGAGCCAGAGAGGAGCTGCGGGGCGAGGAACCTCTCGAGAAGCGACATCGGCGCCGACAACGTTCCTGCTGCGTCCGCTCGCACGTCACGCGGCCCTCTCGCAGCGTGCAGCGACGAGGGGTAAAGGATAGGATTGTCGTCATTCGGCTTGGAGAGAGCGCGGGAGTGCAGGGCTCGGTGCCCGGTTAGGCAGCCGATTTCCGTACATTGCACGGGGGATGGCCCACGGACCACGGGCGGCAACAATGACCAAGATAGCATCAAGGGCGGTCGACGATGGCTTCGTCGTCTACGAGCGGCAGCGTGGCTGGGCGGCGCTCAATGCACGCGAGCTGTGGGCCTACCGAGAACTGCTCTACTTCCTCACCTGGCGGGACATCCTCGTGCGTTACAAGCAGGCCGTCATGGGAGTCGCGTGGGCGATCCTGCAGCCGCTTCTGACGATGGTCGTCTTCACCGTCGTGTTCAACAAGGCACTCGGCATCAAGAGCCCTTCGTCAGACGTGCCGTACGCGGTCTTCAGCTTCACGGGGCTGCTGCCGTGGCAGTTCTTTGCCGGCGCACTCACGCGCTCCGGCGTCAGCCTCGTCGGCAACGCCAATCTTCTGACGAAGGTCTACTTCCCGCGCCTGGTGATCCCGATCTCGGCCGTGCTCGGCGGGCTTGTTGACCTCGGGATCTCGTTTCTGGTCCTCCTCGTGCTGATGGCCGCCTACGGCATCGCTCCCACATGGCACGTGGTCTTTCTGCCGCTGTTCGTCCTGCTCGCGTTCGCGACCGCAGTGGCCGTGAGCCTCTGGCTCAGCGCCATGAACGTGCTCTACCGCGACGTCCAGTACATCATCCCGTTTCTGGTGCAGATCTGGATGTTCGTCAGTCCGGTGATCTATCCGATCAGCAGCATCCCCGCGGGTCCGCTGCGCGTCGCGTTCGCCCTCAACCCGATGACGGGAGTGATCGGCGGCTTCCGTTGGGCATTGCTTGGTCAACAGTTCCCCCCCGGCGGCTACCTGTGGATCTCACTCGCGGTGGTGGTGGCCTTGTTGCTGGGAGGCGTCCTCTATTTCAGACGTATGGAACGCGTGTTCGCGGATGTGGTGTAGGCCATGAGCGACGTCGTTCTGCGCACCGTCGATCTGGGGAAGATGTACCAGATCGGCAGCGAGCGCCAGGCGTACCGCACGCTGCGCGACACGCTCGTCCAGGCAGCCATGCGGCCGCTGGAGCGCGTCCGCCATCCGGGTGCGGCAACGCACGCCTCGGACGATCTCTGGGCGCTGAGGCACGTCGACCTCGAGGTCAGGCATGGAGAGGCGGTCGGCATCATCGGCCGCAACGGCGCCGGCAAGAGCACGCTGCTGAAAGTCCTCTCGCACATCACCGAGCCCACCGAAGGCAGGGTCGAGATCAAGGGGAGGGTGGCGAGCTTGCTCGAGGTGGGCACCGGATTCCACCAAGAGCTCACCGGGCGCGAGAACATCCAGCTCAACGGCGCCATCCTCGGTATGACGCGGGCCGAGATAAAGAGCAAGTTCGACGAGATCGTGGAGTTCAGCGAGATCGCTCGTTTTCTCGACACGCCGGTGAAGCGCTACTCGAGCGGTATGTTCGTGCGCCTTGCATTTGCCGTAGCGGCCCACCTCGAGCCTGAGATCCTGATCGTGGACGAGGTCCTCGCCGTCGGTGACGCCGCCTTCCAGAAGAAGTGCCTCGGCAAGATGGAAGATGTGGCTGGGCGCGGTCGCACGGTCTTGTTCGTAAGCCACAACATGGCGGCCGTGACCTCGCTGTGTTCACGGGCGGTGATGCTCGACAGCGGGAACCTCGCGAAGAGCGGCCCGACACGCGAGGTCATAGATGCCTACCTCCTGCACGCCAAGGAGGCTAGTTCGACGCCGCTGGCGCAGCGCAGTGATCGCACTGGCCAAGGCTCGGTCCGTTTCACGGCGCTCGGGCTGGAGGACGGCGCCGGCAACGCCATCACAACGGCGACCAGCGGCAGACCGGTGACCGTGCGGCTCGACTACAGCAGCGCAGATGGTCGGCCTGTCCACCGTGTGATCGTTGGGATCTATGTCAGGGGGCTCTACGGCCAGCCGCTCTTCATCTGCCTGTCGCGAGTGGCACAGAATGGGTTCTCGACCCTGGCTCCCAGCGGCTCCATCCGGTGCCACATCCCCGTCCTGCCGCTTCAGCCCGGGGTCTACATGCTTGACATATGGTGCAAGGTCGACGAGGTGATCACCGATTTCGTCAACCACGCGAGCGAGCTGACTGTGTCGGCGGGGGACTTCTTTGGCTCCGGCAAGCTCCCGCCACCCGAGGGGGGCGAGTTCCTCGTGTTCCACCAGTGGGAGGCAACCGAGGCCTGATGGGATCGATGCCGAAGGCAGGGGCGAGAACAGCCGGGGCTGTGGCCTGCCGAGTGACGTCCCTAGAGTCAAGGTCCGATCTGAACGTCCGATATCGTCCGTGCGTGAGCGCCATCGGTGTAGTCGATTCGGACTTCACCGGCCTGGTGGAAGGTCTCGCTCGGCCGATGGCAAGAGGAGGTTTCTGTTGATCGCAAGTCCCGAAGCCCATCTGCGCGCCCTTCGACGGCGCGTGTCGTGATGAGCGCATCGCAAGCCCCGCCTGGGGACGGAAAGCAGGGCGCAGCGCCGAAGCCCGCGAGCGCACGGGCCCGTGAAACCGTCGGACGGCTCCTCGACGCTGCCGGCCAGCGCGAGAGGGCGCAGGCGGCCAGGACGACGTTGGCCCGCACGCTCACCGCATTGGGTGTCAAGCACGGGATCTCGACCGGCGACTACATGGAGGATTGGCGGCGCTTCATGAAGCTGTCGCCTCCTCCTCCCCTCGTAGAGACGGGGGGTGAACGCAAGCGCGTAGCGATCGTGGCGCCGTATGGGCTGTATCCGCCGGCAATACGTGCCACAGGAGTCATAGCAGCGGCGCTGAAGGTGCGTGGCGCAGAAGTCACAATGCTGACCTGCGACCAAGCCCTCCCGGCGTGTGAGACGACCTGCGTCCTCGACTATCGGGATCCAGCCGAGTTCCTCAAGCTGGTCCGTCCCAAAGTGTGTGGCACGTGCCATGCCACAATCGAAGCTGCCGGCGACGCGTTCCTCGCGGCGCGGCTTCCGCTGAGCGCCTACAGTTCGCCTGAGCTGCAGCAGGAGGCCTGGGAGACCGCGCAGCAGTATGTCGGCAGACCGCTCGCCGATGTGTATGGCTATCGGCGAGACGATGTGGCGATCGGGCAGATCGTCGAGCCGGCGCTGTTCCGGTTCTTCTTGCGTGGCACCTTGGCCGACACCGAGGACGTGAAGGCGATCGCCCGGCGGTACCTGCGCGCGGGGGTGGAGGTCGCCGGGATGATGGAACGGTTCATCGATGCCTGGCGGCCCGACGTGATCCTGCTTCATGCGCCTGTCTATCTCATCGGGGGAGTAGCGCTGGCCGTCGCTAAGTCACGTGGCGTAGAGAGCGCCTCATGGGAGGTTGGATACCGCCGCAGCTCTGTGATGGCGAGTCACAAGGGCGACTATATTCGTGAGATGCGCCACGACGCGAGCGCTTCGTGGGACAGGCCGCTCAGCTCTCGGGAATCGCATGCGCTGGACATCTACCTCGACGGTCGCCAGAGGGGGGCGATGGACGACATGTCCCATCATCCTTCGCCGGTGGAAGGTCGGGATGCGGTGCTGGCGGCTACGGGGATGCGAGAGGGAGAACGACTGGTCTCTCTGTTCACCAATGTCGTCTGGGACGCTCAGGTCTATGCGCCGCAGACGCTGTTCCGTGGCCCGGTCGAGTGGATGATCGAGACCCTTCGGCACGTGGTCGGCACGCCCGGCATCCGATACGTCGTCCGCGTCCACCCGGCGGAGGTGAAGATTCCGTTTGTGCTCACACAGGAGCGCATGGATGATCAGATCCGTGCTGTGTTCCCAGAGCTGCCGGACAACCTCGTGGTGATCCCGCCAGAGGACGATCTCAGCTCGTATTCGCTGGCCGCCGCATCCGATTTGACCGTCATGTACTCAAGTACCATCGGCCTCGAGACCATGGCGATGGGCGTACCCACGGTGGTCGCTGGCTATCCGTTCTACGCTGGGAAGGGATTCGGAATGGAGCCCGCCGACCGGGAGGCCTACTACCAGCTCCTCACGCACCCGGCGGATGTGGCGCCTATTAGCGCCGATGAACTGGAGCGGGCCCGGCGCTGGGCCTACTACCTCTTCTTCCAGCGGATGCTCATCCTTCCGGACATCGTCAACGCCACGCACATCGGAATCCCGCGGATCCGCGACCTTCGCGACCTCAAGCCGGGGAGATACGCTGGGTTGGACACGTTCTGCAACGGGGTCCTGTCAGGAACACCGTTCGAGACCGAAGACGCGGCGTCGCTTGAGTCGATTCTGAACGGAACGGTGGACTAGTTGTCCTCCGGTCTTATCTCTTTCGGCAGGGAATAGCGGTGGCATGTGCAATGCTTGCGCATTCGGGTGAGGATGGCGTTGATGGAGGCGCAATTCGTCAGAGGTGGTCCGCCGCTACGTTCGCTTCAGAACGGGATCCCTCCTCTGACACACCCGGCCCGCGGCATCGATCATCTAGCCCCCCATGAACCCTTGGAGGTCGCGCGGCAATGGCATCTGACACCGTTCTAGTAACCGGGGGTGCGGGGTACATCGGCTCGCTCGTCACCCGAGATCTGTTGGCTCGCGGATGCCAAGTCGTCGCCGCGGACGCGCTGCTGTTCGGCGGTGAGTCGCTACTCGATCTCCTGTCGCACCCGTCGTTCACGTTCTCCAAGACTGATATCACAAACCCCGCACAGCTCGCCGAGCTTTTCGCCGGCCACCGCTTCGACGCAGTCGTCCACCTCGCGTCGATCGTCGGTGACCCAGCGTGCAAGGCGCAGCCCGAGCTCGCGGAGCGCACGATTTGGCACGGCTCCCGCGCCCTCTTCGAGCTCTGCGAGCAGAACGATGTGCGGCGCTTCGTGTTCGCCTCCACGTGCAGCAACTACGGCAAGATGGAAGGCCAGGCGACGCTGGACGAGGAGGCTCCGCTGCGCCCGGTGAGCCTGTACGCGGAGCTCAAGGTGCGGTTCGAGCGATACTTGCTCGAGCGCTCGACGACGGTCGATTTCACGCTCTTGCGGTTCGCTACCGTCTACGGGCTCTCGCTGCGGCCGCGCTTCGATCTCACCATCAACGAGTTCGTACGCGACGCCCTTCTCAAGGGCGAGCTGGAGATCTACGGGCCCCAGTTCTGGCGCCCGTACTGCCACGTGAGCGACATCGTGCGCGCGGTCGTCATGGTGCTCGAGGCCCCGCGCGAGCTCGTGGCCGGCAAGACGTTCAATGTGGGCTCGAACGACGAGAACTACCAGAAGGGGACCATCGCGGAGGAGGTCGGCAAGCAGATCCCCGTGACGGTGACCACCGTGGAGCTGGCCGAAGACCCTCGTGACTACCGGGTCAACTTCGACCGCATCACGGCGCTTGGGTTCGAGCCGCGCATGCGGCTGCCCGATGGAATCGAGGAGATCGCCGGCGCCGTCGGCGCCGGCCTCATCGCCGATCCCTACGCCCAGCGCTACCGGAACTCCTGAGGTGGCGGACCGATGATCCCCCTGAGCGAGCCCGTCCTGCAGGGGCGGGAGCTGGAGTACGTCACCGACTGCCTGCGCAGCGGGTGGATCTCATCAAACGGCGAGTACATCGCACGCTTCGAGCAGGCGCTCGCCGACTACGTGGGCGTCGAGCACGCGGTGGCCTGCAATTGCGGGACCTCTGCGCTCCACGTCTCGCTCATCCTGGCGGGAGTCCGGGCGGACGACGAGGTCATCGTGCCGGCGGTGACGTTCATCGCTCCGGTCAACGCGGTGCGATATGCCGGCGCCTTTCCCGTCTTCGTCGACTGCGACGAGTATTGCGGCATCGACGTCGACGGGACCCGGCGCTTCCTCGCTGAGGAGTGCGCCGAGATCGGCGGCGTGACGGTCAATTCGAAGACTGGACGACGGGTCGCGGCGATCATCCCGGTGCACGTGTTCGGGACCGCCGCGGACATGGACCCCATCCTCGCTCTGGCCCGCGACCACGGCCTCGCCGTTGTCGAGGACGCCAGCGAGGCGCTGGGCTCGCGGTACAAGGGAAGGATGTGCGGGGCGCTCGCGCCGCTCTCCTGCCTTAGCTTCAACGGCAACAAGATCGTCACTAGCGGCGGAGGCGGCGCCGTCCTGACCGACGACGACTCCCTGGCCGAAGGCGCCCGTTCACTCACCACGCAGGCCAAGGAAGCCGGGATTGAGTACCTCCACCACCGCGTCGGCTACAACTACCGCATGAACAACGTGCTCGCGGCCTTGGGGCTGGCGCAGATGGAGACGATCGACGAGCGACTCGTCGTCAAGCGCAGGAACTTCGCGCTGTACGAGCAGGCACTGGCGGCCGCCGGCGCGGGCCGGCTGTTCGGTCAGCCCGCGTCGAGCGACGCCAATCGCTGGTTCTACGCCTACATCTGCGCGGACGCCGAGGCGAAAACTGAGCTCCTGCGCGCGAGCATCGCCGCCGACATCCAGGCGCGTCCCCTGTGGTACCCCAATCACCTGCAGCGGCCGTACGTGAACATGCAGGCGTACGGCATCGAGCGCGCGCCGTGGTTCTACGACCGGCTAGTGAATCTCCCGTGCTCGGTGACGCTGACGCAGTATGAGATCTCCAAGGTCGCAGCGGTCATCGGAGAGACGCTTACGAAGGACTAGAGGCCGGCCGCCGGATCCGCCGCGCTCCACTCTCTCAGGTACCGCCTCAGGAAGGCCACGTTGTCCCAGCTCCTCTCGGCCATCTCCTCAGCCCAAGCTTTCAGCCTGCTTCTCAGGTCACTGCCCTGCTCCAGGAAGAGCGAGACCTGTCGACCGATCGCTTTCGCCTCACGCCCCAGATCGAGGGCGTCGAACGTGGCTGACGATGGCACGGTCATGTCTGCCAGCGCGCGCATCTTGAACGTCTGACTCGACAAGGCGAGGAGGGGCGTCCCTCCCCGCAGCGCGAAGATGCTCGGATGCCACCTGCCGCCGATGTACGCATCGGCATTGCCCAGGATGTCCACCGCCTGCTGGATTGGGGTCATGACGCCGACCAGTGGCAGGTCGAATCGTTCGGCAAGCGGGCGAAAGACGGGCAGGTCCAGCTCGGCGGAGGCTGTCAGGACAAGCGTGCCCGAATACACGGAGCGCAGGTGCTGGACGAGAAGGGCGTACCCGTTGAAGACGGACTCCCAGTCCTCCCTCTCGTGGAAGATGGAGGACCCTCCTACGCACAGGTAGGGCTGAGATGGGTCGAAGGCGGCAGTGTCAGGCCACACGTCGAAGTAGGTGGGGCGTGCCACTAGGGGCGCCCAGATCTCTCTGGCGGTGGGCTCGAACCAGAACGCCGTGTCGGCGGCGAACCGTCCGCCGCATTTGGAGGCCCACCGCTCGGCCGAGATCGGATCGCGGTAGACCACGTCGTCGAACAGGGGATACACGTGCTCGGCCATGCGGCGAAATCCTGGATGTCCGAGGTCGGCGGTGTGATTCGCGATCACCACAGGCTTGCCGAAGCGCGTCTTGATGAGGTAGGTGAGGAACAGGTCTGTGCGCTGGATGATGCCGTTGCCGTGGAGCGACGCACCGTGGATCACCGCCACGTCGGCATTGCCGATAGCGCGCAGAACAACGGGCCAGCCATACCTCTGCTCTCGACACACCCTTTCGGCCGCCACCTCGAAGTCTTCCCACCTCTGTGGGATCAGCTGATGCTGATCCTGTCCGCCGTCGTCGCGGCGCGAAAGGACCCAGCGCCTGGCGCTCAGGACGATCGGGGGAATGCACAGTCTGGCCATCTCCCGCGCCCTGCTCTCCTTCGCCTCGGTGAACCCGAAGGAAGGGTTGCCGAACGAGGAGTTCCAGAGATTCTCCTCCGTGATGGCGTGGATGATCTGCCCACCACTCTGCCGGATCATCGCCATGAGGGAGACGGCGGCGGCCCTGTCTCCCCAATTCGAACTGCTGGTGGAGTCATTAATGAAGAGGACCTTCACGCCGGGCGTCCCGCAACGTCGGCCTCGGCAAGCAGACCCTCCTCCGCGAGCGCGTCCACGAGCGGATACAGGCGGCGCACCGGGACGTGGATCGTGTCGCTGATGTCGATGAGATCCCGCGTCCCGTCGGCGTAGGCCAGCAGGTCCATCACGTCGCTGACCGCGCGGTGTGAGTCCTTCGTGCCCAGGGTGGGATAGAGTCCGCGCCGGCCAAGCTGGGGTTCGCCCAGACACATGACCCGGTACACGCGGTTCTGTTCCAACAACTCGAGGCACTCCCGCAACACGTTGAAGCCACCCTGCAGACCGGCCGGCGTGACCAGCTGGAGGTCATCCAGAGACGTGTGGTATTCGGAGTACTCGCGGTACTTGGAGCGCATGACGGAGGCCACCGGCAGGTCCACTCCGGGGCTGCAATACTGCCGTTCGTCACTTCCCCTGTCCAGGTACGAATACTCGATGAACTCGGGGTGCGTAGCTCGCAGGATGTTCAGCGCCGCCCTGTCGGCGAGCGTCGCCCCTTCTCTCGACGGGAGGTAGGAGAACGCCCTGTCATCGCCCACACAGGTCACGTTGAAGCCCGCCACCACCCGCCGTTTCATCAACTCCAGATTCCTGCTGAGGTAAGTCAGCGAGCCGATGGTCTCGGGCACGAACGCGACCCGGTACGTATAGCGCCTCGGCCGGCTCGCGATCCATTTCGCAAGAAACGCGGTCACCACCGGTCCGGAGAGCTCGTTGTTCGCCATGGACGGGTGGCAGACGTATGTCGAGAGAAAGACCTCCTGCTCGGACGCCCCCGGCATGATGAGCTCCCCGTAGGTGAGAGACCCATCCGTGAGATCGCTGTCGACTACGACCCGGTACGTGCCGTCAGTCAGCCTCTGTCTCTGCTCCTGCGTGACACAGAACCCCCATCGCTCTTCGTAGTAGGAGGTCACGTAGGGTATCGCGTCCGGCTGCGCCTCCAGCGAGTGCAGGTGCTCCTGCAGCTCCGCCAGCGACACGGTCGCGTCTACCGGCGCCGAGTACCCGACCACATGCAGGTTGCTGCGCTCGAAATCGACGACCTTGAAACCGTGCTCGTCCATGATGTAGGCGTCGCGGATGTTCCATTCTCTCGGGACGACCCAGTCCAGGACCTGTGTGCCCGACGGCACCTCGTGCGTCGTTAGTGGGATGTGTTCCCGCAGGATGTCGAGGGTCTCCCGCACGCCGTCGCCTGTGATGCTACGGCAGATGGGGAACAGCCTCTCGACGACCTGGTGCATGGCCTGCCCGCAGTCGTCGAAGTCGACCTGCGTCTCAGTCCTCGGCATGGGTGGGCGCTCCATACAGGTCACACGGGCCCATCGCGCAGATCTTCCTGCGCCTGCCGATAGTCCTCGGGGCGGCCGACATCCAGCCAATACTCGATGATCGGGAAGCTCACGACCGTGCGGTCTTCGTCCAGGAGCCGCGTGATGAGGTCAGTCATGTCGAAGTGCTCGCCATCGGGGATGGAGTCGCGCGCCGTGGGTTCCAGCAAGTAGATGCCTGCGTTGATGAACAGTGTCAAGGACGGCTTCTCACGAAGCTGGATGATGCGCGCGTCGTCGCACTCCACCACGCCGAACGGCACGTCGATCATGTAGCGCCGGACCCCCACCGTGATCTCGGCCGCGTGCTCGCGGTGGTACTCCAGCATCTTCTCGAACGACACCCCAGTGAGGATGTCGCCGTTGATGACCACGAAGGGACCCGTGGGTCTCTCGATCAACTTCAGTCCGCCGGCGGTGCCAAGGGGCTGATCTTCGTTCGCGTAGCTGATCCTGACGCCGTACGCCTCGCCGTCACCGAAGTGCTGCACGATGCTGTCCTGAAGATAGTGCGTCGTCATGCTCACGTCCTTGATGCCTGAGCGACGAAGCTGCTTGATCGTCCGCTCCAGCAGAGGCCGGTCGCCCACGGGCAGCATCGGCTTGGGTACGTGCTCGGTCAGAGGGAGCAAACGCTTGCCCAAGCCACCGGCCATGATCACAGCCGAGAGAGCAGGCTGCGTGTCCACCACGATATCCCGGCGCAGAAGGAAGTCGGTGAGGTCGCCTTCGGCGTCGAGCACCGGAAGGTGGTTGATGTCGTGTTCAATCATGAGGCCGAGAGCATCCCCCGTGGAGATGGGGCCTCGCGTCGTGACAGGGCTCTTGATGGCGATGGTCCCGCACGGGTCGGCCAGTGACACACCGCGGAGGATCGCCCGCCGCAGGTCGCCATCGCTCAGAAGGCCGGCGAGTTTCCTTCCGCCCGTGCAGAGCAGCAGAGCGCCGGTGCCTGCCCGATCCAGCTGCTCGATCGCCTCGGTGATAGAAGCCTCGGGGCTGATGATCACGCTCTCAAGCCGTCTCGCAGCTGCGTCCTCGATGGCATCTCTGGTCGCCAGCTCGGTGCGCAGGAGGACATGGCGCAGGACGCCCTCCTCGTCCACCACCGGAAGGTGGTTGATGTCACGGCGGCCCATGAGATGCAGTGCCTCGCCGGAGGAGACGGGGCCCTGCACTACGACCGGGTTGCGGTTGGCCACCGTCCCGCATGGCTGGTCCATCGATATGCCACGGAGCACAGCCCGGCGGACGTCCCCGTCGGTCAGGAAGCCGAATAGCTTGCCATCGGCTGCGCAGAGCGCCAGCGCGCCGGTTCCGGCAAGGTCCATTCGCGCGAGGGCGTCGGCCATGGACGCGTCCGGGTCGATGGTGACATCACGCAAGCGCTTCTCAGCATCCCAGTCAGCCACGTGCTATGCCGCCCCCTGGGTCAGCGAGGCGCCCGCAACGCCCGCAAGCAACCTGAGGTCGTCTTCGACACTTCGCGCAGAGTCCCAGCGGCCGTCGTTCATGAGCACAGCTGAGTCATAGATGCGGAGCAGCGCGTCAGTCAGGTTTCGTCCCACTTCGTCGTCCGCCTCCGAGCGAGTAACGTACGGCAGGTACTCCGGGGGAAGCTTGACGTAGAGGACGAATCGCTCGCGAAGGGCGACCAGCTCGTCGTGAGTAATCCCGGGAAGGTTCAGGCTCGGATTCACGTCGTCGTACCCGTGGTCGGCGGAAGGGCTGAACAGCCCCTGCTTGACCGACAGCTCGTAGAGCTCGGTCCCTTCCAGGGGATAGAAGAACCCGGGGTCCGAGCAGTCGACCTCCGCCTCACGATTCAGGGCGATCGTTTCCAGGACGGTCTCCCTGGTCTCGTGAGGGACGCCTATCATGTTGAACCCACTCGTGCGAATGTCCGCGTCGTTCAGCATATGGACGGCGCGGACGATGTCCTCCTTGGTCTCCCGGCGCTTGAGGATGTCTCGCCGGAGATGCTCGTTTGCCGTCTCAATCCCGATCGACACGCTGACACAGTTCATCTGCTTCAGGAGCGCGACTTTCTCGGGAGTGATGTTCCGCGCGTTGGCCATCGCGGTGAAAGGCACGCCGACATGATCGTGATACTCACGCGCGAGAGTCCGGAAGTACTCGAGCGGCTTCAGGCAGAAATCCTCGTCGTGGTACTTGAAGAAGGCCACGTCCCAGTGGTCGACCAGATAGCGCAGCTCCTCCATGATCCGCTCGACGCCGTATCTCCGAAGGTAGCTCCCGCCAGCGCCCTTGTAGAGCGCCCTGTATGCCTGGTTGATGCAGTAGGTGCAGGAGTATGGGCACCCCCAGCAGATCATGTGGTCTCCGCCGACGTACAGCTGGCCGTCGAATGGCTTGCAGAAATGGCGATGGTCAAAGATCGACCAGTCCAGGAAAGGAAGGCTGTCGAGGTGTTGGTAGTAGGGGCGCAGCGGGTTGCGGTGGGGCGCCCCGGCATCGTCCTTCCAGACGAGATTGGGCAGGACCGTCGGGTCGCTCCCTGCGGCCACGGCCTCAACGAAGCTCGTCATGAACTCGAACCCTTCACCCACACATACGTAGTCGACATCCGGCTGCGCCAAGACCCTCTCCGGCGCCATCGTGGCAGCCTTGTTCCCCCCGACCACCGGCGTTTCCGGGTTCCACTCCTTGACGAAGCGCGATACCTCCAGCCCGACGGAAACCTCGTCCGACAGCGCCGATACTCCCACCACTTCCGGGCAGAAATCCTGCAAGACGGAGATCGTTTCTTGCCGGAGATCCAGGTGCTGCTTGTCCAAGTCCATGGCCGACGTGTCGACTGGCTTGAAGATCCTGATCCGGTTTCTGGCCGTGGACAGCCCGCCGGACCCAAGCTCGATGTATGTCGTGTCGAAGAGCCTCACGTCGTGACCTTGGCTCTTCAGCATCGCCGACAGCAGCGACAGGCCTATCGGCTTGAAGCCGAATCCGGCTCTGTTGGGCCACACCAAAAGGACTCTCATGGCTCCTCCATGCGTTCGGGCACGTTCCAGTGGGTGCCCGAAGTCTTCCCGCTCCTCGGATCCAGAGACGTCACGGTCGTCACGCCGTAGGGATTGGTGGCGGCGACGCCGACGGCGCTGAGCGCTCTCAGGGGAAACGTGTCCTGATCGAAGACGTACTGCCACTCGTGGAAGGGCACGGCGATGTCGAAGTTGTCGTGGTGGTAGGTGCCGGCCGCGGTCTTCAGGGCCAGCCAGGGCTGAGGCCCGAACGTCCCGGACGGTGACGCCACGTGCAGGACGTGCTTGGTGTCGTCCACGGCGCGCAGACTGAGGTCCAGGTCGCAGGCCGGCTGAGGCGGCAGCCGGAGGGCGTCCCTCATCGCCTCAACGGCCTCGCTGAAGCGGAAGGGCACGTCCGGGAACTCGGCGGCCACCGCCGCCACGACGCTCCTCACCGACTCGATGTCGGGCCGCATGTCGCGGAAATCGTGGTTTGTCACGGCCAGCACCACCGGCCTGCCCTCCCTTGCCTCCTGGAAAGCCTGACGTACGTCCCGCACGGTGAGCAGCCGGTACCTCGTGCCGATGTTCAGGCAGCGTGCGATCCAGCGCCGGCAGCCGCCCGGCACCTGGTAGTCGTCGTGCGCGGGATGATAGGGCTGCCAGTCGGCCGGCGCACGGCGCCAGTCCCCCAGCCTCCCGCCTTCGATGTCCGCCTGCCGTGCATCCTGCTCATCGGGAAGCGTCGCCTGGCTGGAGAAGTCGAACGGCACGTACTGCTCGAGGAACCAGTGGCTGTCCGGGCGGATCACGTGGAAGCCGGGCCGGTTGGCCGCGGGGAACCAGTGCCGGTCGATGACCCGGCGGGAGAGTGTCTGGTAGAGGCTATCGGAGGATGCCCACCAGTGCGTGGCGCAGCGGTGGGCCTCTTTCAGGAACGAGTGGGGGTGGTAGTGGAAGTGAAGGCCGTCCTGCTCCGACCCCGTCTCCTTCAGGATCGCGCGGTAGTGATCGAAGACGTTGTGATACCCCATGTCGCGCCGTCTGGGATTGACCCCGTAGTCGACGTGGTCGACGCAGAACCAGTTGTAGACCCAGCCGCCCCCCGTGGAGTCGCGAATCTGGTCGCGGAAGGCCGGCGACAGGCAATGGGCGAGCAGAGCATCGACCTTGTCCCACGTGTCGTTGTACGCGAGGAGGTGCGGATCCACCACCTTGCGGACGGCTGCCTCGTTGCCTCCCAGGTCGATCTCCCCGGCCTGGAGGCGACGGAGCGTCTCGCTGCTGGACTCCAGGTCGAGCTTGAAGATGTCCCTGAGGCGCTCGAAGGTCGCCTTCACAGACTCGTGGAGCGGTCCCTCCGTGTCGACACAGTGGACAATGTGGACGGTGCCTGTCGATCCCATCTACTGCAGATCTCCCCAGCGCAGGACGTGGTCTTCCTCGATGCTATTGGCAAGTCGCCGCCCTACCACATACCGCAGCTCGTCCGGAGAGATGCCGCGTCCGGGGCGTTTGGCGGTAAGGTCGTCTTCGCTCAGGACGTGGCCGGCGCCGAGGCTGCGCCGGGCGACGAGGCTACGGCGGAACCACTCGCGCTGCTCGATCTCCGCCGCGGTGACCAGGCGCGGGTAGCCGCCCAGGGAGTCGAACACGTGCCGGCCGTCTTCCACGATGGTGTGGAGCTCGGCGGGATCCGCGGAGATGTTGTGGTCCCATCCCGCCATGTCCTTGTCGACGGTAAAGTGCTTCTCGATGATGCACGCCCCCAGCGCGACGGCAGCGAGGGGCACCGACGTCCCCAGCGTGTGGTCGCTGAAACCCACCGGCACGTCAAAGGTCCTGCGCAGCATGTCGATGTTGAGCAGGCGGATGCTGCCGTAGTCGGGGGGATAGATGGAGACGCAATGCAGGAGGGCAATGTCATCATTGCCCTCGCCACGGACCGTCTGGATCGCCCTCTCGATCTCGCCCAGGGTCGCCATGCCGGTGGCGATGAGTACGGGACGCCGCTTCGCGGCCACATATGCCAGGAGCGGCAGATTCACGATATCCATGGACGCGAACTTGAAGAACGGCACGTCGAGCGATTCAAGGAGGTCTGCCTCCCCGACAGAGAAGACGCTTGAACAGAACTGCACGCCTCTCTCCTCGCAGTAGCCCTTCGCGACGACGTGCTGGTCCGGCGTGAGCTGATATGCGCGGACCATCTCGCGGAGCGAGCCGAAATGCTTCTTCTTGTCCGAGTACTCGGGATTGCGGTCGTACTCTTCTTTGGCGATGAGGGACGACTCGCTCCACGACTGGAACTTGACCGCGCGAGCGCCGGCGTCGGCAGCCGCATCGATGAGGCGGCGGCAGAGGTCCATGTCGCCGTTATGGTTGGATCCGATCTCCGCGATGACGTAGGGGGGGTGCCCGTCGCCGACGGTGGCAGCTCCCAGCACGATCGTGTTCACGCCGCTCCTTCCACAGACGCCCACAGGTGCCGCTTCACGCCAATCAGGACCTTGGCATGCCCGCCGCCACCCAAGACAACGATCTCAGCCGCGGCTAGACCCCATCATAGGCGCCGCGGTCGGGTCACCAGCCGTCTATCGCAGTATCTCAGCAACCTGCACAGCTGCCCAGCGAACAGATCGACAGCCCCCGTCCCGGAGAGGGCAATCACACTCAGCCCTTCCGCTCTGAGACTTGATGCCCGCACCAGCGCGGGCGCCCAGACTGGGACTCGCAGCCAAGCTCTCATGAGCGCATTGAGTGTTGCGCTCAGCGCGCCCGTGAGCCACACCGTGGCGGCGCCGTGCAGCTCCCGCTCAGCATACGCGGTGGTGTCTCCGCCGAGGGTTCCCGTCGCCATGTGTGCAGAATCGACAACACTTTAGGGCAGCACGAGGGTACGTTCGTCTATGTTCACTCCAGCCAAGCGGCCCACCTAGGCTCGTGGATGGACTACCGGCGCCCGCCGGCAGGAAAACAGTACCCGATTCGGCGACGCTCAGACGAGGCGAAGCGTCCGCCACGCGTGAGAACATGAGGACGGGCGCCGAGCGCCTTGACAAACGGCACCCTCGCCACTCTAATCGATGTGGTTCTGCGCTTCGCCAGGGCCCTTGCCTGTGAGCGCGGATGGAGTGGTAGCTCTCGAGCCCCAGGTTCAACTGAGTGACGCCCGCTACTGCGTCCCGGCTGGCTCCGGAACTGCGCGCATCCGCGGGCATCCCGCGTCGGGGAGAGGTTCGCGCGTGACGGACACGTTACTGCCAAATGGTCACGGACGCTCGTGGGCGGCGCTGATTGTGCCGCTCGCTCTCGCGATGTTGCTCGGCATCTTGTGGCTCGCCAACTTCAACCCGATTGCCCGGTACACGCCGGGCATTGACTCAGGCGTGTATCTCTACATCGGGCAGCAAATGCTCAAGGGAGCCGCGCCGTACCGTGATGTCTTTGACAACAAAGGACCTCTGCTCTATCTGATAAACGCCTTGGGCCTCGTTCTGGGTCGCGGCTCGTTCTGGGGCGTGTACCTGCTCGAGTACTGCCTGCTGGCAGGCACGACGATCGTCACGTGGCTTTTACTCAAGGCGCGGGTCGGCATGCTCGTGGCAACCGCGGTCAGTGTCTTCTTCATCCTCGAGGTCGCCCACATCGCATTGGGCAACCACGAGGAGGAGTATGCCGTCGTGCTGCAGTCCTTCGCGCTCCTCTTGCTTGCTCGCAAGCCGACGCTCGAGCCGCGCAGATGGTGCTGGTTCATCGCCGGCATGCTTGCCGGCGGTGCCTTCTTCCTGAAGCCCACGACCGTGGGGTTCTGGATTGCCCTGGCGATCGCGGTCGGTGTGGTGTGCCTCACGTCAGGCGAGTGGCGACACTGGAGCGGTCGCGTGTTGGTCGGCGTCGCCGGCGCAGCCGTCGCAAGCGCGGCGGTCCTCGCGTATCTTGCGGCGGCTGGGGCCCTTGGGGCGTTCGCCGAGGACTTCCTGGGTTTCAACACCGTGTACGTCGGTGACCACGGCCTCGCGGACCGCCTTGCGAGCATCCGCTACGGCGCCAGCAGCGTCGGCTACCTTGTGGCGGCCGTGGCCATTGTCGCCTGGCTGCTCACGCTGCGCCGAGTGCTGCGATTGGACACGCACGGCGGCGGCGGCGATGGGCTTGCACTCATCGCGGTCGTCTGGTTGCCGATCGAGGTAGCTCTGTCGGCCACTTCCGGCTACTCGTGGAGGCAGTACTACTTCCCTTGGCTGCTGCCAACTGCCCTGCTCCTGGCCTTCTCTGTCCTCGAGCTCCGCTCGCTCCCGCGTCGGACCTCCCTGGGCGAGCGGCTTCCGTTGCCATCGGCCGCGGCGGCGACCCTTGTGATCTTGGCGCTCGCGAGCGTGATGCCTCCATCGGCGACTGCTCTGCACGGCTTGGGGGGCACCCTTGTGCACTATCGGCTTTACCATTCGAGGCCGAGCCAGACCGAGCAGCTGGCTGCCTTCATCCGAGCGCATACGTCACCCGACGACTACGTCCTCGTCTGGGGTAGCCATTATGCAATGGTGAATATGCTCGCTGAGCGCCGCTCGCCGACGCGTTACGTCATGCAGATGGCCCTCGACAATCAGGGATGGGCTGAGAGAGGCGTGCCAGAATTCCTGGGCGACTTGAAGGCACATCCCCCAGCATTGATCCTCGACAGCTCACCGAGCTACTATCCGGGGTCGGCGCCCCCTATCGCCGCTGGCACCAACCACTGGGGTTCGAGCCCGCATCGCGTTTCAGCGGCGTGGGCATCGGTCTATGCGTACCTTCACGAGAACTACCGAAGCCAGGGTCGGCTCAACTTCGCGCCCTGGTGGCCCGTGTACACCCCCCGACGAAAGTAACCGCGTCGCCAAGTCGCAAAGACTCCGCAGGGCCGACGGCGACATCTCCAAGCAGGACCGTCTTCAAGCCACCTCCTCCGCAGCGGCCCACTGGTACCGCAAGCCTGGGTTGGCGACCCAGGCCCACCACAGCGACGTGGTTCCCAGTCCGTTGAGGGCCTCCACATAGCGAGTGAGGAGGTCCGCTCGCAGGACCACGCGTTCGTAGAACGACTCGACGTCGGCCGCCGCTCGCTCCAGTTCGGCGAGGCGCTCCGGAATGGCCGCCTCCAGATGAGAACCGAGCACGAGCCGAAAGTGCAGGCGGACCCGCTCGGTATCCTCGATCACCTGTTGCTCAACGAAGGGTGCGCGAACGCGGGCCATGTTGGCCCCGTGCTGTCGATAGTCCATCTCCGCTTGGGCTCCGAACCACAGCCTCGCTCCGAACAACCAGGCTCGCGTGGAGATGAACCAGTCGACGAGGGCCGCGGCGGCCGGAATGGGCAGGCACCGCCGCAGCGCGTCCGCCCGGTAAGCCGTGTTGGAAAGGCCGAACGCGTTGGTGCGGGGGAAGACGCTCTCAGGAGCCATGTCCGGCGGCAACGCGAAGGTCACGCCCATGTTCGAGCCTCGATCGTCAATCAATCGCAGCGCGCACCCTACCAGATCGTGTGTACGCAGCATCGCCCGGGCGGTCGCCACGCGAGTCGCGTGCATCACGTCGTCGCTGTCCACGAGCACCACCGCGTCATGTCGTTCTACGATCTGCGCCAGTGCCCTTTGGCGGATGGTCGCCGGTGTGTCACCCTTCCGGCCTGGCACCCAGACCGCGTCCGGGTCGGCGCCCATCGCTTCTCTCGCTGATTCGACGCTCACCTCGTCCAGCCCTACCCACAGCCGGAAGCCTTGGTCCGTCTGTCGACGCACAGAGGCGAACCAGTCCGCCAGGTACCGTTCGACGCCCGGGTAGACGGCCGTGTAGAGGGCGAGCGAAGCCACCGTTCAGCCTGGCCTGTGCTCAGTGATGTTCATCAGGACGTGCGCCAGCTCCCAGTCGGCCTCGGTGTCGATGTCGATGCCGCGACGCCAGGGGATCTCCCATCCCGTCCTGCCGGTCATGTGGTAGGTCCCTTCACGCCGGAGGGCATCGGCTTTGGCCCACCAGACGGCACCGGTCGGGCAGAAGAGCTCGCGGAGATCCTGGCTGCGCTCGGTAGCTACATCCGCAAAGAGCGGTGCGAGAACGAGATGTTCGTCGCGGCGCATGGCCCACCAGGGGTTCTGCCATCCGTAACGGACCACGGACACCTGTGAGTCCGCTCCGGTGCGGACGAACTGCTCGTAGCTAGAGAGGATATCGCGGGCAGTTCGCAGCGGACAGTTCGGCATGAGCTGGCACACGTGGGCGAACACACGTCGCAAGGGATCGACGCGCTCGAGCGCATCCACGGTGGCGGCCGACACGGGGACGACGTCGTCTGACAGGCCGGCATCTCTCAGGAAGGGGACGTCGGCGCCGCAGTCGCGGGCGACGTCCGCGATCTCGGGGCTGTCCGTGGTGACGATCACGCGGTCGAAGAGGTCGCTCTGGAGAGCGGCCTCGACCGTGTACGCGAGCAGCGGCTTGCCCTCCAAGCATCTGAGGTTCTTGCCGGGGATCCTCTTGGAGCCTCCTCGAGCGGGAACCACTGCGAGGCAGGCTCCTCCCGGGTTCACCTGATCCTCCTCGCCGGGTTGCCCACGTACACTCCGGGGATATCGATGTCTGCGACGACGGTCGAACCGGCCCCGATCAGGGAGCCCGGGCAGACGGTCACGGCCTGAACAAGGGTCGCTCCCGCTCCGATCATACAGTCGTCACCGATCATCACTCCTCCGCTGACGGTGGCGCCCGGCGCTATATGGACGTTCTCACCCAGGCGGCAGTCGTGCTCGACCGTGCTGTTCGTGTTCAGGATGCAGTGGCCGCCGGCTACAGTGCCGCTATTGACCACGGCGCCATCGAGCACAGCCGTGCCGGCACCGAGTTCCACTTCTTCGTTGACCACCGCTCGCGGCGACACGACTACAGGAGAATCGAAGCCGAGCGCGCGGATCTCGCGGTGCAGCTGAGCGCGCGCTGCCGACGCATCGATCTTTCCGAGCCCGACCACCGCTGAGCAGTGCTGGTGTGTGCTCAGAAGGCCGGGAAGCACACCATCATCGCCAAGATAGGGTGCCCCGAGGATGACGCCCCTATCTTGCTCATCCGTGTAACCAATTATCTCCCAGCGCAACTTCTTGAGCAGACTGATCAGGACTTTGCCGTGCCCGCCGCCTCCTATTACAACAATCTCAGCCACTGCTTGACCTCATGCGACTCACCTCGGTCGAATCATAAGCCCACGCGCCCACGTATCTCAGCGGATCTTCTGACTACACCGGCAACCAGGCGGGCAGGCTCCCGTGCGGAGGCTCGGGAGAGGCCGACCACGTCGTGCCCAGCAGAATCCGAGGCTGGACACGACCCGGTGTTCAGGAAGGGAGTTATCGTGCCGAAGGGACTCACGTTCCTGCGGGACATCGTAAGCGTCCCGATTCGGGATGCCCCGCCGCTTCAGTACGCCCCGCGTTTCTGAACGATCGCCGGCACCGTCTGCAGCAGCAGCTTGATGTCCCAGCTCAGACTCCAGCCGGTGACGTACATGTAGTCGAGCCTGACCATCTCGTCGAAGGGGATATCACTCCGCCCGAGCACCTGCCACAGCCCG
>Ga0209539_1000471_pt1 | contig 23244 bp, 20 predicted proteins | sample BarGraNGADG00312_2_FD_184499 | JGI IMG/M metagenome (GOLD analysis project Ga0209539, IMG submission 184499) | Arctic peat soil microbial communities from Barrow, Alaska - Barrow Graham LP Ref core NGADG0011-312 (SPAdes) (version 2) | ecosystem: Environmental > Terrestrial > Soil > Wetlands >...
TTAATTCTTCACCTACTGTAACAACAACTCAAGTTAATGTTTTATGTTTCGGTGGAGCTACAGGAACAGCTACTGCTATACCAGCCGGAGGCACAGGTGTTTATACCTATTCATGGAACACCATACCTGTTCAGCCAACAGTAACTGCAACCGGACTTTCAGCAGGTACTTATACAATAACTATTTCTGATGGGAACAGTTGTACTGCAGCAGCCAGCGCAATAATTACCCAACCTGCAACAGCATTATCCGGAAGTATAACCGCTCAAACTGATGTTTCGGTTCCAGGTGGTAATAATGGAAGTGTTACTGTTTCCGGTTCAGGAGGTACTTCTCCATATCAGTACAAGCTTGACGCTGGTGTTTACCAGGTTTCAGGTACTTTTGGAACTCTCACAGCCGGATCGTATAATGTCACTGTGCAGGATATTAACCTGTGTGTTTTTGATGTTCCCGTGACAATTACACAACCGGCAGCCACAGTATCAGGAAGCTTTTCTCAAACAAATGTTGCATGTTTTGGTGCTTCAACCGGTAGTATTACGGCAATCGGCTCAGGTGGCGTAGCGCCTTATCAATATAGTCTGGATGCCGTAACCTTTCAAACTTCAGGTACTTTCGGATCATTAGCAGCCGGTACATACACAGTAACAGTTCAGGATGCTGTTCTAAGTACATTTGGTATGAGTGTTACAATAACTGAGCCAGCATCATCGGTAGGAGGTTCAATAACCTCTCAGACCAATGTTCTCTGTTTTGGTAGTAATACAGGTAATGTGACTGTGGCTGGATCAGGAGGATTATCTCCATATCAATATAAACTTGGGACCGGATCTTATCAGGCATCAGGTACATTTGGTACTCTGACAGCAGGTGCTTATACAGTTACCGTTCAGGATGCAAATCTTTGTACTTTTAATGTTAATGTGACGATTACGCAGCCTCTTGCTGTTCTTGCCGGAAGCATTACAACACAAACAAATGTTTCCTGCCCCGGAGCAGCAGATGCTTCGGTTACGGTAACTGGTTCGGGTGGAAATTCTCCTTTAATGTATAGTCTGAACGGAGGGATATTCCAGACTTCAGGTACCTTTAGCAATCTTGCTGGTGCAACATATGCAATCACTGTGCAGGATGCTAATCTGTGCACGGCAATCGTTCCAGTTACAATTACAGAACCTGTAGTACTTTCAATTATACCTGATGTTGTACCCGCCTCATGTCCTGGTGTCTCTGATGGATCGATTACTCTGACAATAACCGGTGGAACACAACCTTACAGTGTGATCTGGGATGACGGCTCAACGATACAGAATCGTGTCGATTTTCCAAATGGTACTTACAGTGTGGTTGTTAAAGACAAAAATGGCTGTACTGCATCGCTTGTTGTTGAAGTTGGTGTAACAGGTTCTGAAAAGTGTATTGAAATACCAACCATCATTACTCCAAATAATGATGGAGTGAATGATACCTGGAAGATTAAGAATATTGATCTGTTCCCGAATGCTGAAGTATTTGTATTTACCAGGTGGGGTAAACTTGTTTTCAAAAGCAAGAATCTTTCTGCCAACGAATGGGACGGGACATATCAAGGAAAGCTATTACCGACAGATTCATATCATTACGTATTACATCTTAATGACGGATCTAAGCCAAGATCAGGTGTGATAAGTATTATACGCTAAAAATTGTAATATTTAGAATTATATATATGAGGTATCTAAGATGTATATTGTCAGCAATCGTTATAAGCTTCAGTTTTGGAGCAACCTTTGCACAGACTGAACCTATGTATAGCCAGTATATCATGAATGGATTTCTGATAAATCCATCGTTCGCGGGTCGCGATGGCTATACTACCGTGAACCTGACCGTAAGAGAACAGTGGGTTGGAATGTCGGGAGCTCCAAGCACCTACGCTGCAAGTTTTCAGACCCGTATCCTCAAAAACAGTTTTATTTCAAAATCTACTGCAGTAAGGAAGAAGATCATAAAGCCAACAAAAGGAGGAAAAGTAGGCCTTGGCGGCTACATATTCAACGATAACAATGGTATTATGAGACGTACCGGTATACTGTTAGCTTATTCCTATCATATTGCAATGGGCAAAACCGGGGGGATTCCAAATGACCTTTCATTCGGACTTGCATTAAAAGCATATCAGTTTAATGTAAATTTGAACGGAGCGATTCTGGACAATCCGGACGACGCTGTACTAAACTCATACGACCGGACAAAATATTTTCCTGATTTTAATTTTGGAGCCAGTTTCACCACATCTAAATATTATGTCGGATTTGCGATGACTAATATGCTACGAGGTTCCCTTGTGTTTGCCGATACGTCTAAAACGAGAGGGAATGAACTTGGTGGCTATTATCTGACAGGCGGATATAAATTTCCGTTATCATCAGATTGGATCTTTGAACCATCAGCCTTCATTAAAGCCTCTGATATGCTACTGACCTCAATCCAGATGGATTTGACTGCAAGAGCCTATTATAAAGAGGATTATTGGGCCGGAGTATCCTGGAGAACAAATGATGCAATTATAATGATGGTGGGTTTAAAATATGACAGATTCTATTTCGCTTATGCCTTTGACTTCACTTTAACTGATATACGGAAACAAAGTTTTGGAACTCACGAACTTTCCCTAGCCGTCAAGTTTGGTGAAAGTGCAAGAAGATACCGCTGGATAAATGCATATTAGGTTTTATAAAAAGGCTGATGTAAAATCAGCCTTTATTATTTCATGAAGTTATAAAACTGGCCCCGGAACATTATAATTTAGTTGAGTCAGTCAGGATTCTGATGAGTTGAGAAGTCGGACTCACCTTAATTACGGAAGTTTTATGTCGAAAAGTTATTTTCCAGTTATTTCAATTGCATTCTTCCTTCTGATTTCAACTTTAAACAGAGGCTATTCACAGGCTCTGGTATCGGGGCAGGTAAGGATCATGTTTTATAATGTAGAAAACCTCTTTGATATTTATCATGATTCCCTGAAGGAGGATAGTGAGTTCCTACCTGATGGATTGATGAGATGGAATCTGACACGGTACAAGAAGAAAATAAATTCTTTGGAAAAAGTAATCATTGCTGCGGGAGAGTGGAATACTCCATCGGTTATTGCTTTATGTGAGGTAGAAAACAGGAAAGTGCTCGAAGATCTTATTTATAATACCTATTTATCAAAATTTAATTACAGAATTATCCATGAGGAATCACCGGATAGAAGAGGCATTGACGTCTGCCTTATTTATAAAAATAGTGATGCCGATATTCTTTACCACAGGTACTGGATCCCGGAGGAGATCAATCGAAATGATTTCAATTCAAGAAGTGTCCTATATACAAAACTAAAAATCAATTCAGATACGATCCACCTTATTGTGAATCATTGGCCTTCAAGAAGGGGAGGCGTACTTGCCGGAGAAAATTACAGACAACAAATTGCATCTATGGTGAGGCAAAAAGTAGATTCAATTATTAAGAGCGATTTGTCAGGTCCGAGGATAATCATTTTAGGCGATTTTAACTGTACTCCTGATGATCAGGTTATTAAATCATTTATTTCTGGTACTGGCACAACAAGCAGTCTGAAAAACCTTTCAGAGTGCCTTGAAGATTTGGGTCTTGGAACATATCGTTATGCAGGGACATGGGAAATGGTTGATCAGGTGATAGTATCCGACAGACTTTTGTCATGTAAAAAGGGACTTTATACGGAACCAGGTCTATTAAAGATTTTTAAACCTGATTTTCTAATGAAAAAAGATCCCAAATTTCCGGGATTAACCCCGTTTTCAACATATAAAGGATATAAGTATCAGGGTGGTTTTAGCGATCATCTGCCATTACTACTTGATCTTAAGATCAGATGACACCATCTACAGGAGTTAATCCGAGTTCCACTCCTTTATCAAGCATCAGTTTTCTCGCAGCTTCATGTTCGTTAGGAATTATTCCATCAAGTATGGCTTCCCTGATTGCGTTTTTGATGATACCAACTATTTTCCCCGGTTTGATTCCGAAAGTCATTATAATCTCACTTCCATCGACCGGAGGCTGAAAATTTCTTACTGTATCTTTTTCTTCAATCTCTTTCAGCTTAATCCTTACAAGTTTAAAATTTTCAAGATGTTTCGATTTTTTTTCTTCATTTTTTGATGTTATATCTGCTTCGCATAAAATCATCAAATCGTCTATGTCATCACCTGCTTCAAAAAGTAATCTCCTTATAGCTGAATCTGTTACTGCATCCTGCGATAAAACTATTGGCCTCAGATGGAGATCAATTATTTTTTGAACATATTTCATCTTCTCATTCAATGGGAGCTTAAGCTTTCTGAATATATCGGGAATCATTTTCGATCCAATATATTCATGCCCATGAAATGACCAGCCTGTCTCGGGTAAATATTTTTTAGTTACAGGTTTGGCAATATCGTGAAGAAGTGCAGCCCATCTTAGCCAAAGATTATCAGTATTTTTACATATATTATCAAGAACTTTTATAGAATGATGAAAGTTATCTTTATGCGCTTTTCCCTCTTTTGTTTCAACTCCTTTGAGATTATCAAGCTCAGGTAAAATAATTTTGAGAATGCCTGCTTTTTCAAGAAGGATGAAACCCCTTGAAGGATGAGTACACATAATTATTTTATTTAGTTCTGTGACAATCCTTTCGGATGATACGATCCTTATTCTTTCAGCGTTTTCTTTAATTGAATTGAATGTATTTTGTTCAATTGTGAAATTAAGCTGGGTGGCAAACCTTATTGCTCTCATCATCCTTAATGGATCATCAGAGAAAGTTTTTTCGGGCTCAAGTGGTGTTCTGATTATTTTTTTCTTCAGGTCATCGATACCGTTAAAAGGATCTAAAAACTCTCCAAAAGTTTCTTTATTTATACTTATCGCAAGAGTATTAATCGTGAAGTCCCTTCTTTTCTGATCATCCTCAAGCGTTCCGTCTTCCACTACAGGTTTCCTGGAACCTCTGTCATAAGACTCCTTCCTGGCTCCGACAAACTCGATCTCATATTCCTTACTTCTGAACATTGCTGTTCCAAAATTTTTAAATACACTTACTTTTATTCTGGGATTAATTTTTTTTGCTGCTTTGAGTGCAATCTCAATACCGCTTCCGACAACAACAATATCAATATCTTTATCAGGGTGATCCCTCTTAAGAAGGCAATCCCTGACCCAACCACCTATAACATAGGCCTGTACTTTTTCAGATGTGACTACGGATGAAAGAGTATCGAAGATCTTGTCATTAAGACATATATTCATATATAGATATGACAATTTGTTAAAGATTCATGACAAAGTTACAATTAATACCTGATTATAGACGAAATTTGATGTTTACCGATTATTGGCATAAAGGTTGTCAATAAGTAAACAAACTATGATTACTGGTGTTTAATAAATAAAAATTATAATGATAGAACATTTAACAAAAGAAACATTCTTGAATAAAGTATTCAATTATGAAACAAATAAAGAATGGAAATATGAAGGTGAAAAGCCTTGTATTATTGATTTTTATGCAGATTGGTGCGGACCATGCAAAGTTGTAGCTCCGGTTCTTGAAGAGCTGGCGAAAGATTTTGATGGTAAAATTAATGTTTTCAAAGTCGATACTGAAGCAGAACAGGAACTTGCATCAATTTTTGGTATAAGAAGTATTCCTTCATTTTTATTTGTTCCTTCGGCAGGTCAACCACAGATGGCAATGGGAGCCTTACCTAAAGAAACATTTGTTAAAGCATTCAAAGATGTACTTGGTGTAGAAAAATAATCCGTTCGTCAAAAAAATGCGACGTTTTATTAAATATGCTGAAAAATGCGAAACATTTTGACCACATAATCGTTTAATAATCAGAAGTTAGTTAATTAGGTTTTTTAAGGGTTTTTCATAGATTTAGGTTTAGGGTAGTAAAGTAGCAGATCAGGACTTCGGTCCTGATTTGCTTTTATGCCAGGTCCTTAAATATGCTGTTGATCTCTTCCTCGGTCGATTTCAATTTTTTCTGACATTGCTTAATTAGTTCAGAAGCACGTTTTACTTCAACCGATAACTTGTCAATATCCAGTTCTCCGCTTTCGATATTATGCAGAATGCTCTCAATCTCAATTACTGCATTATTAAATGAAAATTCCTTTTTTGCCATATTATGAGTTTTGAATTGTTTTAAAAATCATTCTCCGCCTCTCACTTTTTCCCTTTATTCTCTACTACCCTGCTTCTAAAAGATCCATTATAGAGCTGTGTATCAATCAGATCATCTTTTTTAACATCATCACAGCTTTTCAATATTATACTGTTAATTGAAGTAACAGAATATCCTCTTTTAAGTACATTTTCCGGATTAAGCAGATTCAAGGTACTCGCTAATCCGGATAATATCAGATTATTCTTATTAAGCAGATTCACTGTGCTGGTTATCAGGCTCTGGCTGTTCCTCCTAAGCACTGTCTCCTTACCTGACGAAAAGGATTTTACTGCTGAATAAAGTCTTGATTCGTGATTTGCAGGGATAAGGACTGCTTTAAAAGTAAACTCCTTGCCAAAATTAATGATGTCAATAATTTTGCCTGAAAGATTATCTTTTATACCCGATAACAGTATTCGTGTCAGGGGTAATAATTTGATACCGGCTGTTTCTATCGTGTTTCTGTTCTTCTCAATGATAATCCTTGAAAGATCAATTATATCTGATGTCATCGAGATAATCCGGTTATCTGTTGCCGATACACAATCAATAAGAAAATCAGCCACTGCAGTCGGTGTTTTTAGTGATCTGTTTGCAACCATATCAGTCACTGAAATATCCTTGTCATGTCCAATACCTGTAATTACCGGTAAAGGAAACTGGGTGACATGGTATGCAATATTATAACTATCGAACCAGCTGAGGTCAGTTTGTGAACCACCTCCTCTGATTATAACAACAAGGTCAAAAAGGTGGGCGTTTATAGCAATTTTATCGAGTGCACTTATTACACCTTGTTCTGTTTCTGTTCCCTGCATTGATGTTTCAATCAAAGCAGAATAAAACACATATCCAAAACTATTTCCTTTAAGTTGGTTAATAAAATCTGAATATCCGGCAGCATTTTTCGAAGAGATAATAGCAATTCTTTGAGGAACAACAGGAAAATCAATTTCCTTATTCATCGAAAATACCCCTTCCTGCTCAAGTTTTTTTATTACAATCTGACGTTTCATTGCCATTTCGCCGATGGTAAAAGCAGGATCGATATCTGAAATTATAAGACTCAAGCCATATAATTCGTGGTATTCAACCTTTGTTTTTACAAGTATTTTGAGTCCTTCCCTAAGTGACTCACCTGTACTGTTTTCAAAAAATGCCTTGAGGAATCTGTACCGGTTACTCCATATTATAGCTTTCATTCGTGCCGTGACATTTTTCTCATCAGGATGTTTCTCGATAAGTTCAAGATAACAGTGACCTGCATAATTCTCCTTTAACTCCGAGATTTCGGCAATTACCCAATATGCTTCAGGTAAAGCCAGGTACAGGGAATCCCTTATGATCAGCTGTAATTCGGTTAATGACAATTTTTCAGTCATGATCCTTTTTTTAGCTTAATAATTTTCTGGACTTTTATTCTGGTACTATTTGTTATCCTTACAAAATAGATTCCCTGGTCCCAATGTAGTAATTCTGTCACAAGAAGGGTTCTTCCCGCATAATCAGCAAACTCTTTTCTGAATAATTGTTTTCCGGCAAAAGAAATAATCTCAATTGTAAAGTTTTCAGGTGGAGTACTAAAAATAATTTCAAAAGTGCCGGATGTGGGATTTGGATAAGCTAATATTTCTTCATCGGGAACTTTAAAGTACAAGTTTTGGAGTTTAACCAGCGCAAGAACCAGATCAGGTGTTCCATAACCATAAAGTGAATCCGGATGGTTATATCTGTCGGCGCTTGCATGAAGCACCTCAATGATGTGATTATTTAAAGCACCTGGCACAGCCTGCAAGAGACATGCTGCCATTCCGCTTAAAACCGGACATGAAAAGGAAGTACCATTTGATCTGCCGATTACAGTTGGAGATGTCTGAACAGGTACACTTACACCCATTGTGGTGTTATCAGGCTTAATCCTTCCATCGGCTGATGGTCCGGCTGAGGAGAAACTTGAAATAGTATTGTTCCCGTCGACAGCACCGACAGCAATAACACTATCCCCGTCTGAAGGGAATATTATATGCTTCCAAAAACTGTTTCTCTCATTTCCTGCACTGTTTACAACGAGTATCCCCTTTGAGGCTGCAAAATCAGCCACTCTTGTCACGAAAGCAGTTTTCCCGTCAAGATCTGCATATTTATAATTGAGTGTCGAATCATCAAAATTAAAGTATCCGAGAGAAGAGGAAATTATATCAGCCCCCGTACTATCTGCATATTCAGCGCCAGCTGCCCAGAAATCTTCTTCACAGGGGAATTCAGACTCCACATCTTCAGTTTTGAGCAGCAGATAATCAGCCCCGGGAGCCGTTCCTTCTATCAGTCCCGGTAATTTCCCCGCCAATACTGAAAGAACGGCTGTTCCATGCGTACTTGAATTATAAACGATTTTATTTTTTTTTACAAAATCATAAGTCGCCTTTATTCCATTTCTATTTCGAAGACCGTTTAATGAAGATATCTGATCGACGTTCATGAAACCTCCGTCAAGAACAGCAATTAAAACGTTTTTACCATCATATCCAGAATCATGTATCGGATATCCATTAATCATTGTTATTGGCCGGTCAAAGGGGGGGAGATCGGACTGAACTACCTGAAAATCGAGTTTGTTATTCAGACCGGTTTTTTTCCCCGGAGTTTTTACTATTTTGACCTCACTGACAAATGGCAAATTAAGAAGAGTATTTATATCAAAAAGGAACTGAGACTTGAACAGAGCCGTATTCATCCATTTCGAAGTGGTATGAAGTTTCAGTCCAAGAAGGGATATTTTGTTCAGGTAATCTTTGTCAACTGGAACATCTCTGAAATCAGGGAAAGGAATTCCGGCTTTTTGTCTGCGTACTATTGCTCTGAATGACAGAAGATCTTCAGCTGAATAACTGGTTGAAGGATTCTCTCCTTTATCCCTGAAATAAACCCTGTAAAAGTAAGGATAGGTAGTTTCTTGTCCATTTATACAATTTGACGACAAAAACAACAGAGTAATTACTATCTTAACTCCAGTTACTCTTGAAGGGTATATTCGTTTCATCAATTAATGACTTTTGATATTTCCGGGTCGGCAATTTTCCCTTTATTGTTCTCAAGGGAGTCCAAATAAGCTGATCCGTCAATATCGAGCTGATTATCTTTTGTAATGCCCGATATGTATTCTAACCTATATTTAATGGTTCTGTCATTATTAAATATAATCCATAGTCCATCCTTTGAATCGTTTTTATATTGACCTGAAAGTTCAATGTTCCCGTTTTCTGACCATACTTCAAACTTCCCATTAATTTTACCGTTCAGGTAATTTGTTTTCAGGCATACTGTGCCGTTAGGATAGTATTGTATCCATTCCCCTTGTTTTATATCGTTTATATAAAAGAGTTTTTCTGCTATAGTACTGTCGGGATAGAATTTATTTGATGGACCATTTTTAAGATTCTTTGAATAAGATTCTTCAGAGATCATATAATTTTTAATAAATGCGGAGAAGAATTGCCATTTACCCTCTTTCATCTGGTCGATGTATGTTCCTTTTGATGAAATATTTTCGTTCGGATGATATATAGTTGCAATTGCCTTTCTGCCATCTTCACTGTAAATAAGCAGGGATTTTAATGATTGATTTTCAAAAAATCTTCTGAACTCACCAACAGGATGATCGTCCTTAAAAAAACCATTATACATAATACTTTCGTTGGGATATTTTTTTATCCAGTGTCCCTGCTTCCTTCCCTGTTGATCTGTTTTATTAATTTGTGTTTCAGTCTGGCTTGAAGCATAAACTGAAATAACTAAAAACGAGGCTGTTAAATATATTTTAAGATTCATATAGAGGAAACGCAAAACTTTATACAAAAGTACAAAAAACGGAAGTGATTTCTATGAAGAAATTTTTGCCTTTAGGTTTCGCTTTGTCTGTTTTCCCTTTGTGATACTTTGATTTTAACTTTGCGATCCCCGTCCGACTAGTGTCAGCCGGGCGGGGTTCACAAAGGGTTTATTCAGATGTAAAACCAGAATACGAAAAAAAGAGGTTGGAAATTTCCCAACCTCTTTTTATTAAGTGAATTATAATTTATTTTACTTCTTCAAAATCGACATCGGTTACTTCCTCATTCCCCGGTTTGGTATTATTATTTCCAGAGGGTTGTTCAGCATTGGGCTGAGATGTTGTCTGCCCGGAATTCTGCGCAGTTTTGTACATTTCTTCTGAAGCTACCTGCCATACTGAATTTAATTCAGCAAGAGCTTTATCGATTGCATCGATGTCCTGAGCCTTATGAGCTTCTTTAAGCTTACCGAGAGCAGTTTCAATCGCAGGTTTCTTATCAGCCGGAAGTTTATCTCCAAATTCCTTAAGCTGTTTTTCTGTTGTAAAAATCATACTGTCAGCAGTATTTATCTTATCAACTTTTTCTTTTGCCTTAGTGTCGGCTTCAGCATTGGCCTTCGCTTCTTCTCTCATCCTCCTGATTTCATCATCGTTTAATCCTGATGATGCTTCAATCCTGATTCTCTGTTCTTTGCCGGTGCCTCTGTCCTTGGCTGCCACATGCAAAATTCCATTTGCATCGATGTCAAAGCTTACTTCAATCTGAGGAACCCCTCTTGGAGCTGGTGGCAGACCATCGAGATGAAAACGTCCGATAGTTTTATTGCCAGTTGCCATTGGTCTTTCACCCTGAAGAACATGTATCTCCACAGATGGCTGGCTGTCTGCAGCAGTTGTAAACACTTCAGTTTTCTTGGTAGGAATAGTAGTATTTGATTCAATCAGTTTAGTCATTACTCCGCCCATTGTTTCGATACCAAGCGATAAAGGGGTAACATCAAGCAAGAGAACATCTTTTACCTCTCCGGTAAGTACACCACCTTGTATAGCAGCTCCGACAGCTACAACTTCATCGGGGTTAACACCTTTGGATGGCACTTTTCCAAAGAATTTTTCGACAAGCTGTTGTATGGCAGGTATTCGTGTTGAGCCTCCTACAAGAAGAACTTCATCTATTTCAGACACTGAAAGACCGGAATCTTTAAGTGCAATCTTACAGGGTTCGATGCAAGCCTGGATCAGTTTATCACAGATCTTTTCAAAATTAGCACGTGTCAGTGTCTTCACAAGATGTTTTGGAATTCCATCAACCGGCATAATGTATGGAAGATTAATCTCAGTGGATGTTGAACTGGAGAGTTCAATTTTGGCTTTTTCAGCAGCTTCTTTCAGCCTTTGCAGTGCCATTGGATCTTTTCTCAGGTCAATACCTTCTTCTTTGAGAAACTCTTCAGCCATCCAGTCAATGATCATATGATCAAAATCGTCACCTCCCAGATGGGTGTCTCCGTTAGTTGATTTAACTTCAAATACACCATCTCCAAGCTCAAGAATCGAAATATCGAAAGTTCCACCGCCAAGATCAAATACAGCTATTTTAAGATCTTGTGACTTTTTGTCGAGACCATATGCCAGGGAAGCAGCTGTAGGCTCATTAATAATCCTTTTAACATTCAGGCCTGCTATTTCACCAGCCTCTTTTGTTGCCTGACGCTGCGAATCGCTGAAATATGCAGGTACAGTAATAACTGCATCGGTAACTTCCTGTCCGAGATAATCTTCAGCAGTTTTTTTCATTTTCTGCAGAATCATAGCAGAAATCTCCTGTGGTGAATACAATCGGTCATCAATTTTCACTCGGGGAGTATTATTTTCACCTTTAACAACAGTATAGGATACCCTTTTTATCTCTTTTGTAACTTTTTCGTAAGTTTCACCCATAAACCTTTTGATCGAGAAAACAGTTTTCTTTGAGTTGGTGATAGCCTGTCGTTTGGCCGGATCACCGATTTTGCGCTCTCCATTTTCAACGAAAGCAACTATCGAAGGAGTTGTTCGCTTACCTTCGCTGTTCGGGATTACAACAGGTTCATTACCTTCCATTACTGCAACACAAGAATTTGTTGTTCCCAGATCAATTCCAATTATTTTTCCCATTTTATTATAATATTAAAAATTTCAATTCGTAACTATGAACAGAGTCCCTGTGTTTCAGAGCTTGTTCAATTTTATCTTTTAAAAAAATTGTACTAAGGTGAATATGCAATGATTATGCCATTAAGGTTTTTGACGTTTTTTATGACAAAACGACAGGTATCTGATTCAGGCTGACAAAATAAAAAGATGAGAGTAAGAGGATGTATCATCCAATTCAAATCTGTAACTTTGGCCAGGTAATTAAAGCATTTATTATTATGTCGATACACAAATCTGTTAAAAGAGTCACAACTCATGTATTGAATGAGATGAAGCTGAAAGGTGAAAAAATTGCCATGCTGACGGCGTATGACTATTCCATTGCAAAGATCCTTGATGAAGCAGAAATAGATGTAATACTTGTTGGTGATTCCGCTTCGAATGTAATGGCCGGCTTTGATACCACCCTTCCCATAACGCTCGATAATATGATTTATCATGCAGCTTCGGTTGTACGAGCTGTCAAGAGAGCACTCGTTGTAGTGGATCTTCCATTCGGCACTTACCAGGGAAATTCAAAGGAAGCGTTAGTCTCATCCATAAGAATTATGAAAGAGACTGGAGCTCATGCGGTTAAGCTTGAAGGAGGGCTGCAGGTTGTTGAATCTATTGAAAGAATCCTTTCAGCTGGAATTCCCGTTATGGGACATCTTGGACTTACACCTCAGGCCATTCATAAATTCGGAACTTATGTTGTAAGAGCTAAAGAAGAGGAAGAAGCTCGAAGATTAATGGAAGATGCCAGATTGCTCGAACAAACAGGTTGTTTTGCAATAGTACTTGAAAAAATACCGGCTAAACTGGCAGAAGAAGTCACAAATAGTCTGAAAATACCTTTAATTGGAATAGGTGCCGGAGGAAAGACTGATGGCCAGGTACTTGTACTTCATGATATGCTTGGGATAACCCAGGAGTTCTCTCCAAGGTTCCTTCGAAGATATCATAACCTATACGCAGAAATAAAAGGTGCAGTACAGGCTTATATTACTGATGTAAGATCACAGGACTTTCCTAACGAAAAGGAGCAGTATTAAACAGATCTGAGATGGCTGAGATACTATACGAAGACAATCATATTATTGCCGTTTATAAGAGATCTTCAGATCTGGCCCAGGGTGACAAAACAGGGGATGTTTCACTCGATACCGAATTAAAAAAATATATCGCGACGAAGTACAAAAAACCTGGAGAAGTTTTTCTGGGTGTGGTTCACAGACTTGATCGACCTGTGAGTGGTGTGATGCTCTACGCCCGCACTTCCAAAGCACTTTCACGACTTAATGAGATGTTCAAGCTGAAGCAGGTTAAAAAAGTTTACCTGGCAATTGTTAAAGAGAGACCTCCGGAAGATGAAGCAACAATAACCCATTTCCTTAAAAAGAATGAATCACAAAACAAAAGTTATGTATATGATAATGAGGTGAAAGGATCAAAAGAGGCAAGCCTGACATACAGATTGAAAGGAAGATCGGAAAAATATTATCTCCTTGAGGTAGAGCTTCATTCCGGCAGACATCACCAGATAAGGGCTCAGCTGGCAAAAATAGGATGTCCGATAAAAGGCGATCTGAAATACGGTTTTCCCCGGTCAAATGAAGATGGCGGGATCAGTCTTTTTGCACGCCGGCTGGAATTCATTCATCCGGTAAAGAAAGAAATTGTTAAAATTATTGCCCATTTTCCAGAAGGTGATATATGGTCAGTTTTTATGGATTCAATAGAATAAAAAAAATGAGCCGGAGAACAGGCTCATTTTTTAGTTGAAAAAACAAAACAGATCGGAGTTGTTATTTTTTTACTGACTTTTTTGATATAACTTTTACTGTCTCCTTTTTTTCTGTTCCCTCGTTATTTACACCAAGTTTATTTTCAATTTCTTTTACCAGCTCCTTAGCTTTGACTTCATCATTATACACTGTGTCAATGATGACCTTCGATCCCGATCCGTCATCTACAATAATTTTTATCTTCTGTTCACTTTTCTTATCCTGTCCAAGTGCCATTGAAAATGGTACTATCAGGATGAATTCTTTTCATGTCAGGCTTATTAGATAAATAATGCCTCAAAATTACTCTAAACATGGTATTTCGGAGTTAATGCACGGTTAATAAGAGTTAATGAAATGTTAAATACTTCTTTATTAATGACTTTATAATATATTTTTGTAGCATGAACAGGATGAAATTCACTGGACTTATTGTTATGATGTTGTTATCAATTATCGGCATCATATTGGTGCAGATAGTGTGGATTCAGAAGGCTGTCAGTATCAGAAATGAAAGCTTCAACAATGCTGTAATTGTCAGTCTTAACAATGCAGCAAACTCTATGGAATCTTCAAGGAAAATGAATTTCTTCAATAATTTTATGTTAGGCGATCTGTTTTCAATAGGTGATACATCGGCGGATGTTGCCGGTTATATGAATATAGGAAGTTACTCCTCAGTTCCAGGTAATAATTTTAGTTTAAGGATTACCAACCAATCCGTTTCACAAAATTCCAACAACGGGAAGGTGACAACAGTTAACAAGTCCTATCTGATAACAAATGATACCATAATTTCGGATTCCGTAACTTTAAATGTCGATCCATCAGACAGGTCGGATAAGGAAGCCATAATCAGGAGAGGAGAAGGAATCAATGCCAATACAAGGGAATCATATATGCGTCAGAATGATTTCCTCGGATGGGTTAAAAAAAGATCAGGTGAATTACAAAACATGAGTGACCAGGAGTTGAGAGAGACTTACCTGTGGGAAAAGACACTTGAGTTTGATAATAAGGAGGTTGAATTCTATCTTATGCAAGCGTTTTCTTTCGCTGAAATCAAAACTCCTTTTGAATATGCAATAATCAAGGACGGAGCAGTTCAGGACGGAGCCGGTAAAACATCGGGGAAAAATGATTTTCTGAAAAGCAATTACCGGGTCAGGTTATTTCCCGACAATATTTTGAGAAAGAACATTATTCTTTCAGTAATTTTTCCTGAGCGTACCAACTATGTGTTGGGATCGATGATCTGGATGCTGGGAGGATCGACTCTTTTCTCTCTTTTTATACTTGCAACTTTTGCGTTGAGTCTGTACTTCATCATAAGACAGAAAAAGATATCTGAGATGAAATCGGATTTTATTAATAACATGACTCATGAGTTCAAAACTCCTATTGCAACAATTTCGCTTGCGGCTGATACAATAACTAATCCTAAAGTCATTAAGGATGAGACCAGTATCCGACATTTCATTGGCATGATCAAAAAGGAAAACAGCAGGATGAACAAGAAGGTTGAAACAATTCTGCAGATTGCTTCACTCGACAAAAAGGAGATAGAATTCAGGTTTGAAAATGTTTCAGTACATACCATTATTGAACATGCTATTGAGACTATTGAAATTCAGGTTCTTCAACGAAAGGGTAAGATCAATCTTAACCTGAATGCTGAAAAACCTGATATCTTTGGAGATAGTGAGCATCTGACAAATCTTGTAAATAATTTTCTCGACAATGCAATAAAATATTCTCCTGAAGCACCGGAAATAACTGTTACGACAAAAAATTGTGAAAAAGGATTAATTTTATCTGTCGAAGATAAGGGTATCGGAATGTCTAAAACGGTTCAAAGTAAAATATTTGAAAGGTTTTACAGGCAGAGTTCAGGAAACGTGCATGATGTAAAGGGATTCGGACTTGGTTTAAATTATGCACGGTCAATAATTGAAGCACATAAGGGTAATATAAGTGTTTTCAGTGAACCTGGTAAAGGAAGCCGGTTCGAAATATTTTTACCATTTAACATGGAGAATTAAAGATGAGCAATAAACCCGTTAAAATTTTTCTTGTTGAGGATGATTTAAGTTTTGGATCAGTTCTTAAATCGTACCTTGAAATTAATGACTACTCTGTTGAGTGGGTCGATGATGGAAAATATGCAATTGATCATTTCAGAAAAGGGATCTTTAACATCTGTATACTTGACATTATGCTTCCGCATGTAGATGGATTTACAATAGCAAATGAGATAAGACAGATTAACAATGAGGTCCCTATCATTTTTCTCACTGCAAAAAAGCTAAAGGAAGATGTTCTTAAAGGGTATGGGGTAGGAGCGGATGATTATGTTACTAAACCATTTGATACCGATATACTTCTGGCTAAAATAAGAGCAATTATTTCTAGACGCGATTTTCAGACCGGAACCAAAGATTTTTATGAGATTGGGAAGTTTGTTTTTAACTCCAAGCTCAGGACATTGACTATCGGCAATGATGAAAAGAAACTCTCTCCTAAAGAAGCACAACTGCTTGAATTACTTGCAATTAATCCGAATGCATTGATCAGCAGGGAAATGGCTCTTAAGAAGATATGGGGTTCTGATGATTATTTTACTGCAAGAAGTATGGATGTGTATATAACAAAATTGAGAAAGTTTTTATCGGATGATCCTGATCTGAATATTAAAAATATCCATGGAGCCGGTTTCCAGTTGATTGTCAGGGAAGAACAATCTTAAGATTATTTCTGTTAAATTGCATTGGAAGCAGACTGCTTATACTATCAAAAATTTGTGTTTTATTTTTCCCCGAGAGAATTATTCTTATCTTATTTCCGATTCTTAACTCCTCCTCGGCTATTACCTGACGACAGTTTCCGCATGGAGAAGGTGATTCTTCATTAAGTCCCACTTTTGTCATTGAAGCAATAGCCAACGCTATGGGTCTATCTTCAGGGTGATTTGATATAGAATTGGAAAGAGCGCTTCTCTCGGCGCAAATTCCCGAAGGGAAAGCAGCATTTTCTATATTTGCTCCCCGGATAATTACACCGCTCTCCAATCTGACTGCCGCTCCAACGCTGAATTTTGAATAGGGCGCATAAGCGTTGAGGGCTGATTCCCTGGCAGCTATAATAAGTTCCCGGTCATCGGAATCTAATTCGTCAGTTTTTTCATACTCTGTATATGAAAATGATATATTGTTCGTTCTAATCATAATACTTTTAATCAGTATGGATTATAAAGGTAGTAAAAAAGTTTGGAGTGCCTAAAGTTTGGAGCGACAAGAACATACTTACTTCACTTAGAGTTAATATTTCTTTTAACTTTAGGCACTCTAGACACTTTTATTTTATGTATGTCATAAAACTATTTTAAATGAACAACAGACTTTTTCTCATTCTTTTTCTGGTATTATTATCAAGTCTGTACTCATGCAAAACATATAAACCACTCATTTCAACTTCAGCACCGGAGCAATCGGTTAAGGATTACGTAAATTCGTATAAAGACCTTGCTGTCACCGAGATGAACAGAACCGGCATACCGGCGAGTGTCACTCTGGCCCAGGGCATAATTGAATCTGATTGTGGTCATAGTTCTCTCGCCAGGGAAGCAAATAATCACTTTGGTATTAAATGTCATGACAACTGGACAGGACCAACAGTCAGGCATAATGATAACAGGAGAAATGAGTGTTTCAGGAAATACCGGAAACCGGAGGAATCTTTTTATGATCATTCTGATTTTCTAAAATCAGGATCCCGTTACAGTTTCCTTTTCAATATTAATCCTACTGATTACAAGTCATGGGCGCATGGATTAAAGAAGGCTGGCTATGCTACAAATCCCGACTACGCAAATATGCTGATAAGGACAATAGAAGATAATAACCTTTGGTACTTTGACAGGGGGTACAATTCTATAAGTTTACCACCTCAGACTTCCTTAGCAGTGATTACAACTCAATCAAAAGACAGTATTCGTAAATCAGTATCGATCCCGATTGGGAACGCTGTAGTGTTGGCTCGGGTTCCAAGAGTTTTGGAAAATAACAGGATCCAGTATATTATTGTTAAAGATGGCGATACCAGGGAGAAACTTGAGGATGAGTTTCAATTGCTGAAATGGGAACTGCCAAGATATAACGAACTTAATAGTGATTTTCAGCTAATTCCGGGACAGATACTCTATCTTCAACCAAAGAGAGACAGGGCAGAACCCGGGAAAGAGTACTATAATTGTGTGGAAGGAGATACTATGTACCTTATTTCCCAGAGATTCGGTATAAAACTGAAAAAACTATTAGAGATGAACAGGATGGCAGATGGTACTAAACCCACGGAAGGCAAAAAGATCTGGTTAAGGAGTACAGTACCGGTCAACTAACCGGTATAGTGAAGTTCATTATTCTGAATCCTCTGAGGAATTCGACGGTATTCATTCTCTTCTTGCCTTCCAATTGGAGACTTACAATACTTAAAAATCCATTTTTACAGCCGATCTTTAGATAGCATTTTCCATCTGATAATATTTTTCCTGGTTCGCAGGAGTGATTCTCAATTTCTGGTTGGCTTTCGAAAATCTTAAATGAATGGGTTAAGGATTCACTTTTAAAGTAAGATCTGGCGCAAGGATGAGGTGCAAGACCCCTGATGAAATTGTGAATTTTAACAGGATCGTTGTTCCAATTGATTATACAATCGCCAGGGTGTATCTTGGGCGCAAGTTTCGGTGGTTCTTCCTGGTTAATAAGTTGAGTCTGAGGTACGGTTCTTACCTTATTTTCAGCGATATCGGTCAGGGTTCTTATAACAAGTCTTGCTCCATGTTTCATCAATCTGTCGTGAAGATCACCTGCATTTTCAAAGGGGAAAATCTGTACCTCTTCTCTTAGCAGAATATTCCCGGTGTCTATTGTATCATCTATAAAGAATGTTGTTACTCCCGTCGTTGTCTCTCCATTTATTATTGCATGATTTATAGGAGCCGCACCACGGTAGTCAGGGAGAAGTGATGCATGAAGATTTATTGTACCTATTGAAGGCATTTTCCAAACTGCTTCAGGAAGTTTCCGGAACGCCACAACAATAAAAAGATCTGCATCTAACTTTTTCAGGTTGTCAATAAACTCCGGATCCTTAAGATTTACAGGTTGCAGGATAGGAAGGTAACTGAACTCGGCAAATTCCTTTACAGCAGATTTTGTCATCTTCCGACCTCTGCCTGAAGGTTTGTCGGGTGTGGTCACGACACCAACAATATTGCATCCATTCATTAGCAATGAACCAAGCGTCGCGACTGCAAACTCAGGTGTTCCCATGAATATTATCCTGAGATTCTTCATAAATGGTTTATTATCATGCAAATATAATACAAATATTATTTCTTTACGATGTGTTTATAACATGTAAGATTATGTCCCATTTTATTTGCCTTGGTTTCGAGGTAAAATTTATTGTGAGGATTTGACTCAATTACCAAAGGTATTGTCTCAACAATTTTTATCCCGTAGCCTTCTAATCCTGCCCGTTTCACAGGGTTATTTGAAATCAATCGTACTTTCCCCAGTCCCAGTTCACGCATGATACTTGCACCTACTCCATAATCTCTCTCATCTTCAGCGAATCCAAGTTCGAGATTTGCCTGTACTGTGTCCATTCCTTCATCCTGAAGTCTGTAAGCTTTAATTTTATTCAGTAATCCGATTCCTCTTCCTTCCTGGCTAAGGTAAATAACTACTCCTTTTCCTTCAGCTTCAACCATAGACATTGCTTTCTGCAGCTGAGGTCCGCAGTCGCATCGCATTGACCCAAAAATGTCACCTGTAAAACATGATGAATGAAGTCTGACCAGAACCGGTTCATCCTTTGTCCAACTGCCCTTTACGAGGGCAGCATGTTCAATTCCGTTGCTGGTTTGACGGAAAGGGATAAACTCAAAATTTCCCCTTTCGGTAGGAAGTTTAACCCTGTCTCCTTTCTCTATAATTGAATCTCTTTCAAGAGTGAACGTGATAAGATCTTTAATAGCAATTATCTTGATATCAAATGTTTCTCGGATTTTTTCAAGGTCGTTTAACCTGGCCATTGAACCATCATCATTCATTATCTCCACCAGAGCACCTCCGGGACGCAGATTGGCATAACGTGTAAGATCAACAACAGCTTCAGTATGACCGGCTCTTCGCAGAACCCCTTTTGATTTTGCTTTTAACGGAAATATATGTCCGGGTCGTCCAAGATCAGCAGGTTTTGTTGCCGGATCAACAAGCGCTTTAATTGTCAGGGCTCGGTCAAAGGCTGATACTCCTGTTGATGTGTCTTTATTAATCAAATCGACTGTTACAGTGAACTGTGTCTCATGAATTGAGGTATTGTTTCCTACCATAAGATTCAGATCGAGCTCTTCACATCGCTCTTCAGGTAATGCAGCACAGATAAGTCCCCGGCCATGTTTGGCCATAAAATTGACTATTTCAGGAGTTATTAGTTCAGCGGAACAGATGAAATCACCTTCATTCTCGCGATCTTCGTCATCAACAACAATCAGTAGTTTTCCAAGTTTAATATCCTCAATAGCCTCTTCTATAGTATTTAGAATAATATCATTCATCTTAATATTTATTTAGTCCGTAGCAGTATTTCTGCCTGATTGATTTATATAGAGCCTGTACAATAAATCCTTAACCTTTTTGAAGAACATCAGATAAGTATCAATGTTCAAAATGACAGAATCGGTAGTAGCTTTATATGTAAGGAAAATGCCAATTGGTAATAAAATGTACGAAGAAGCCCACATTCCTGCAAATGTACCAATGACATCTTCTTCGGCAAGTTTCTGTCCTGAAATCGATATAACATAATATACGACAAAGAAAAAGATGGAAATAACTGCCGGTGTACCTAATCCTCCTTTTCTGATGATGGCACCAAGTGGAGCTCCGATAAAGAAAAAAACAAGGCAGGCAAAAGACATTGTAAGTTTCTTGTTCCATTCCACTTCGTACTTTTTGATGGTCCTGATTTCATAACGTTGTGATTCATTTTTTATACCCAGTATGGTGTTGGCTTCTTTTAGGTTCTCAATTGCTCTCGCAAGCACCATCCTCTTTTCCGTTACGGTAAGTGAATCGTACATAGCTTTTGTATCAAATTCTGTGGGTTTTTCTTTATTACCAGAATTTTGGACATTACCAGAAGAATAGGGATTTATGTTTCCTATAACATAGAGTTTACTTTTTTTGAATTCTTTGAATTGAGTATTGAGCTTTTCAATATGTATTTTGCTGAGAGAGTCTATTGCATACGTTAATTGCGAAATGTTTAACATTGAAGGTCCTGATTTAATAAGTCCTTCTTCAGTTCGTTGAAGATCGAATCCGGAGAGTGAGATTACTATAGATTGCTCTTTGAATTTGTCTACTCTGGATGGATATTTTCTTGCGGCAACATTGACATTTCTTTCTTCGCCTTCAGTAAAACTCCAACCATTATAAAGGGTCATAATCAAACCTGTTTCGTCGCGTGTCGATCTCATATAACCTGAATCAGCCAATATCACAGCATAATTGCCTCTTTTTTCACGATGATCGTATATTAACAAATTATCGAGTCGGTTGGTCATCGGATCTTTTGTAGTTATTTTTATGCTGAAATCAGGTACTCCGTTATAGAATGTTCCAGCCTGTATATTAATATCAGGTTTTTTTCGTCGGATATCCCAAAGAAGGTTTCTGGCCTTATTTGTTGAATATGGCAGGATATTATTTGAAAAGAAGAAAGAGATGAGAGCAATGAATCCGATGAGGATAATCAATGGACGCATAATCCTTTGAAGAGGTATCCCTGAAGATTTAAGGGCCGAGAGTTCATTGAATTCTCCCATGTTTCCAAAAGTCATGAGAGATGCAAGCAGAATTCCAAGTGGAAGAGCGGTTGGTACGAAGGTAAGTGAAAAATGGTAAAGGAGCTCGCTAACAACTTTAAAATCAAGCCCTTTTCCTGCAAGTTCATCAACATACATCCACAGGAACTGTAAAATGAGAATGATAAGCACAATAAAAAATGTGAGTATCAGTGGGCCTATGAATGATTTTAATAAGAAATTGTCAACTTTTTTCACTTGCTGATTGCATTTGAAGTGCAAAATTACTTGATTTTTATCAAAAATCATCTTTAGTATTTATTCATTTTTTGAATGCCTCAAATCAATATTACTTTCTTTGTCTTGAAACAAAGAAAGTAACCAAAGAAATTTCAAGGCTGCAGAGAACTTTGGGGCTCTTATTTTGAAGCTTGCCCACGCAATACAACTCGTTCCACCTCGTTTCACTCGGTGTCACTCAAACAGTATTGCTTACAGCAGGCCATCGCAGCAAGCCTCAAAATAGTCGCTTTATCCCAAAATTCTCTGAGGCCGGTTGAAATCCAAAAACAATTATGATATCGCTAAATATTCTAAGTTGAAGTGCGAGGGCAAACCGGAAATGGTGCGAACTTCAGACAAAACGGTTGCGCCAATAAGGCATGTGTAGCAGGCGCCCGTTTTGGATGAAGTTGGCATTTCCGGCGCCCTTTTCTTTGGTTCATTTCTTTTGGGCGAACAAAAGAAATGAACATCTATATTCCTAATGCTCTTTTCAGATCATTGATCTGTGAATCCCACAAATAGATTGCATCTTCTTTTTCCTCTGCTTGTGCAAAATCAGTAATAATGAGAGCCAGCTCGTTGGTAAGTTCTTCTAAATTAATACGAAACTCAAAAAAATTCGACTCTTCATTTTCCATGCCCATCCATTCAAATCTGACCATTTTATTCTCTTTCAGGGCAGAAAGCCGGGCTTTTGATTCAGAGCTATTCCAGAAAAATGTAAAGAGATCACCTTCAACATTCACCTGGTCAGCAAACCATTCAGTTAATCCTTCCGGGGTGCTGAGTCGTGAGAAGAGCACTTTCGGTGAACAGTTAAGATTGTATTCCAATTCGAACTTTGATCTCATGATAGGGATTTATTCTAACCTCTCTACTATTTCTGCAATATAGAAAAAAAAATGAAACTAAAAAACCTTATTGGTAATTTGTGACAAACTGATTATATTTGCACCCGCAAAAAGGATAGTTAGAAAATCTTATATTGGCGAGATAGCTCAGTTGGTTAGAGCGCATGATTCATAATCATGAGGTCCGGGGATCATTCCCCCGTCTCGCTAC
>Ga0209539_1000472_pt1 | contig 23213 bp, 21 predicted proteins | sample BarGraNGADG00312_2_FD_184499 | JGI IMG/M metagenome (GOLD analysis project Ga0209539, IMG submission 184499) | Arctic peat soil microbial communities from Barrow, Alaska - Barrow Graham LP Ref core NGADG0011-312 (SPAdes) (version 2) | ecosystem: Environmental > Terrestrial > Soil > Wetlands >...
CAGCTTTGTCCTAAAAGGTACCCAAGCCATTAACAATGTCTTTACTGACAAAGAAATAACTGCCCGTCTTGGTCAGGAATCTGATTGGCTGTTCAACCCCTTTACTAATGTTCAGGTAAAGATCGGGAAGGATGGCACGGTCGAGGCTTCAGGGGTAGTCAGAGTTGATAGACTCAGGGGTTACGCCGAGGCGACTGGGGTGTCTTCAACAGATATCGAAGCTATTTCCAAGGGGATGGACAAATACAAAGTGCCGAGAATATCCTTTCCTGCTTACGTCAAGGGCAGCCTGTCTATTGAGAATAACAAACTCAACATTGATCTGTCAGAGTTATATATAGGGAAGATCCCTGTGGCGAAAGCACTTTATAGCCAAGCCAAAAGTGCCTTTGAAGATTTTGTTTATAAGAGATTGACGAGCGGTGGCTACGGGAGCCTGTATGTGAAATCCCTAAGTTTTTCCAACGGGAAAATGAGCTTCTCTGGAAATATTCCCAAAATTATCACTACCGCCAAAACAATCCTGGGCACTCAATAATAGAGGAGTGGTCGAGGTCAGCTGGTAACGACTTACCCAGTAGTGGTACATCTGCTGGGTGGAGTGAGACCCATCCCTCAATATCCCATAGGTAAGATCAAGGAATGGATTCCCGCATTCGCGGGAATGACGGAAGAGACTCTTGACACATGATGGTATTGTCATATGATGGTCGCATCATGAAAACCAACACGAAACTCGACGCACTGACGTCGTTCTACAAGCTGCTCGCCAACGAATCCCGGCTGTCTATCCTGCTTGTCCTCCGCGACGGTGAGGACAACGTCGCCGGCATCTGTGGTCAGACGGGCCTGAGTCAGACGCTGGTCTCGCACCAGCTGGCTGCCCTGCACCACAGTAACGTCGTCCGTTCCCGCAAGGATGGGCGCCGCACATTCTATGCCCTTGCCGACAAGCACATCGACATTATCGTTGGGTTCGCGCTGGATCATCTTGCAGAAAAGGAAGTGCCACATGAGTGATCACAACGACCACGAGCTGCCCACCGGGCGCAACCTGCTTATCTCCAACCTGATGAACTTGATCATCACGGTCTCAGAGATCGTCGGCGGTATCGTTTCCGGCTCGCTGGCGCTGCTGGCGGACGCCTTCCACAATGCGACGGATACGCTGGCCGGCGTTCTGGCGCTATGGACACTGCACCTGGGGCAGCGTGCTCACGACGAGCAGTATACGTTTGGCTATCGCCGCGCCGAGATCCTGTCGGCGGGCATCAATGCTGGGGCGATGGCAGTCATTTCACTCATCCTGTTCCGCGAGGCGTATGAACGGTTTCTGCACCCGGTCCCGATCAAGGGCGGCATCATGCTGGTCGTTGCACTGGTCGGACTGATGGCCAACTTTGTGTCCGTCCTCCTGCTGCACCGTTCTGCGGGCGAGAGCCTCAACATCCGTGGTGCCTACCTGCACCTGCTTTCGGACACGCTCTCGTCAGTCGGCGTCGTCCTGGGTGGCGTCGTCGTCACGGTGTGGCACGTGACGTGGGTGGACCCGCTGGTCACGGTGCTCGTAGCGGCGTGGGTCCTGAAGGAGGCGTTCTCGGTCGTCCGCGAGGCCGGAGGCATCCTTATGGAACGTGCACCGATCGGGCTGGAGCTGGCGCGCCTGGAAGCCGACATCTGCGCGTTGTCCCATGTCAAGGACCTGCATCATATCCATGTCTGGCAGGTCAGCGATACCGAAACGATGTTCGAGGGGCATATCAACGTGGATGACATCTCGGTCAGTGAGACCGGACCGATCCGGGCGCAGATCCAGGATCTGCTCCATACCAAATATGGCATTACGCACGCGACCCTTCAATTTGAATTCGAGTGCTGCAAGGGTGCCGGACTCATCGTGCACGGCAAAGACTAGTCGGGCCCGTTCAGCTTGTCGTTCAGCACGGTTTGTTCGTCCAGTCCATGTGATGTCAGCTCACGACTCACCCCGAAGATGGCCGGCTTCCCGTCCCAGATGGCGCGAACCACCTGCGTCTCGACCCGGATGATCTCTCCTCCGTGACTCACGAGGGCGAGAATATATGTGCTGGCCTTGCCGGCGATCATGTCGGCCAGAATGCAAGCGGTCTCTGTTCGCCGGTCCGGAGGGCAGAGGTCCAGCACCGATGTCCCGCACAATTCATCTGCTTTCCGTCCCAGCCTTTCTGCTGCTGCGGTGTTGATCCTGGCGATCGTTCCGTCCTCTTGCAGTATAAACACAAGATGTGGCATGGCTTCGAACAGTGTCTCGAAGTCTTGTCGGCTGGCTCGCACAGATTCGTCGGCGCGGAGGCGGACGACGGCTTCGCCAATGGTGCGGCCGATCGACATCAGCAGTTCCGTTCGCAGTTCCGCGTTGTGGCTGTGGGTGCTGGCGAGGTTCAGGGCGCCGACGATGGTGTCGCCTGCCGCAATGGGGATGGAGATTAAGGAAACGACGCCGTACTGCTGGGTAATGTCGGGTGGTAGCTGGTCGAGTTCGGTGAACGCCGTTGGTTTTCCTTCGCGGAGGACGGTGCGATAGGGCTGTTCGTCCACAGAAACGGAGCGGATCCGTTCGATTAGTTCCCTGCCAAGGCCCATCGTGCAGGCGAGCACAGCGTGGTTCCCGTCGATAATGTAGATGCCGCCGCCCTCATAGGGTGTGGCCTCGAGAGCGATGGCCAAGGCCTTGGGCAGGAACTCCTCCATCGACCACGCCTTTCCTGCCGCCTCGATGATGTTGTACAGGGCATCCGCCCGCCTCCGGTCGGCCGCAAGCGCCTCAGCTGCCCTCCGCGATCCGGTGATGTCCTGACTGGTGGTGAACAGCACGAGGCCGCCATTCCAGGAGCCACGCGTCACAAGGGTGGTGACGGGGATCTGCGTGCCATCTGCGGCCACCAGTGTCTGTGTGCTGCTCGTTCTCGTGCCGTTGACCATGTCGCCCAGGATGATACGTGACAGCTCGCGCTCTTCCTGAGGGTGCAGATCGTTGATGTCCGTTCCGACCAGTTCTGTGGGTGTCCGTCCTAGTCGGTGGGCCCCCTGTTCCCCGACAGCCAGGATCTTGCTATCCCGGCCGACCACAAAGAAGAATCCCTGCACGGAGTTGAAGAACGCTTGCAGGTTCGCCGTGTTATCCTGCAGTGCTGTCATCGTCTGGATGCGGTCCATGCCGATGGCGATTTCGCGGGCGATGGCCGCCAGCGCCTCCTCCCAGTTCTCCTCGGGTTTCGGTGGCACACGCCATGCCATGTTGAGTGAACCGACGACGCGTCCCAGATTGACCAAGGGTACGACGGCAAGTGTCAGCGGTGGGTCATCAGTGCGGCCCGAAGATCCTGGGTTGTGCCAGGTGTTGCTGAAGAAGGGCTCGGCAGTCCGGTACACCCGGGAAAATGGTTCTTCGTCCGCGGGGACGAACGTGGCTTGCTCCTGCACTACCTGGGAGTCTCCTTGTGCGGACACCAGGTGCGCCGTTGTCCCGTCGGGGTTCAGCATATAGACACCACCACGATCGTAGCCGAACAGTTCATGCGCCATGGTGAGGACATCCGCAAGGAACGAACCGACAGAAGTGGCCGTGGCCGCTGCCTCGAGCATGCGCTGAAACAAACGGGACCGGCGGTTTTCCAGAGCGAGCGCGAGTTCCAGGCGCCGCTGACTGGTAATATCACGGGCCTGACCTAGGACGCCGGTCAGCACGCCGTCGGCATCATGCAGCGCGGTCTTCTTCGTATTGTAGTACCGCAGGTCGCCTTCCTGGTCCACGGCACTGAACTCGTGCTCGCACACGCCGTCATGGATGGCGAGCTGGTCGTCGGCGACATACATCTCGGCTTTTTCACGGGATTGAACCTCGAAATCAGTCTTGCCCATGACGTCGCGTGTCTGCCCCGGGTCGGCGCACAGGTAGGCTTTGTTGACTGCAATATAGCGACCCTGAGCATCCTTGATCCACATTGGATCGGGGGAGGACTCCAAAAAGTCCTGCCACTGGTGTGCAGCGAGGCGTATGGCATCGACTGGAGCGGCGCATCCAGAAAAGTCGCCGTGCTTTCCTGTCAGGTGCTTGTCCGATCGTTCCTCCACGAGGACCTCCTGTTGCAGAGTCATGATACATGGTGTGATGCTAGCCAAGTATACGTTGACGGGCTTGGAAAATCAACCGAGACGCCATATTGTGGTGATGCACGCGTGTCAATGGGTGGCATTGTGAAAAAAATGAGAAGGTGTATGGTAAGTACGACAGAGGGCATATTCGGTATAAGGAAGCGAGTCGCCACGGGTGGCATCGAAAGGGTGCAACAAGAAGGAAACGCAGTTTGCGAATCAGAGGAGTTGCAGGTAGCAAGAATCTAGAAGGAGGTATCAGAAGATGACCGCATTGATTGTCCTGTTTGCTGCAGCGTTCTACATCTTTTTCTACTTTACGTATGGGAAGTCTTTAGAAAGAAATGTTGTCAGGGCAGATGGCACGAGATCAACACCCGCTGTAAGGTTGCGTGATGATGTCGACTATGTGCCTGCAAATAAGTTCGTTCTCTTCGGTCATCACTTTGCATCCATTGCAGGCGCAGGTCCAATCGTGGGCCCTGCAATCGCAGTAGTATGGGGATGGTTCCCCGCACTGCTTTGGGTATGGTTTGGCAACCTCTTCATCGGGAGCATCCACGACTACCTGTCCCTGATGGCGTCCGTTCGTTATGACGGCAAATCCATCCAGCATGTCTCGGGCGAGTTGATGGGGAAATCATCAAAATACATCTTCGAGGTGTATATCTATTTCACGATGATCCTTATCGTCGCCGCATTCATGGGTGTCTATGGAGCTCTTGCCTCAAAAAGCCCTGAAATCCTTACTGCTTCTGTCTTGTTCATGGTTGCAGCAGTCGTTGAAGGGCAGCTGCTCTACAAGACGAAGCTTCCATTCTGGCTTTCGTCAGCAATCGGCGTCGCCCTTACGATCCTTTCGATCGTGGTCGGGTTCTTGTGGCCGTTCATCAAGTGCCCCAACATCAACCTTCTCTATGTGTTCCAGGTTATTTACATTATCCTTGCTGCATCACTTCCTGTGTGGTTCCTGCTTCAGCCAAGAGACTACCTCAACTCATACATCCTGTGGGGCGGCATTATCATCTCTTCAATCGCAGCAGTGTTTGCGTTCCGTGGATTCAGCTGGCCCGCGTACACGAGTTTTGCAGCCAGAGTCATTTCGGGGCAGCCTTCGCCGTTCTGGCCCACTGTTCCGCTTGTCATTGCCTGTGGCGCCCTGTCGGGATTCCACTCTATCGTCGGGTCAGGCACGACTTCCAAGCAGCTTGATAACGAATTGAGTGGACTGTTTGTAGGGTACGGCGCAATGTTCATGGAGGGAATGCTTTCCACCATCGTCATCACCTCCATTGGAGCATTCGGACTCACAGTGTTCCAGGGTTTTGCCGACAAGATTGCCGCAGCCGGTTTTGACCTGGCAAAAATGAAAGTTGATGCTGGGTATTTCGGTCAGGTGGGCGCCGCCGTCATCAACTCCAAAGACATCGGCATCGGCGGAGCACTCGGCATCTTCACCAAGTCATTTGGACAGATGCTTAATGTCATTAAAGTTCCCGTGAAGCTTGGGGAGACGCTCGGCGGCCTCTGGGCTTCCGCGTTTGTTCTCACGACACTCGATACGACCAACCGTCTTGCAAGGTATGCCTTCCAGGAACTTGTCGAGCCACTCAAGAAAGTCTCCAAAGGACTCCATGGAGTCCTTGCAGACAAATGGGTTGCCTCGATCTTAGCGGCAGTCCTCGGTCTGTGGTTGATTACAAAGGGTGGCAATATGTACACTGCACTGTGGGCAGGTTTTGCAGGTGCAAACCAGTTGCTTGCGTCCATCGCAATGCTCACTGCCGCAACCTGGGTCAAGAAGGTACAGAAAGTAGGCAAAGGCATGCTTGCAGCAGTCCTTATTCCTACATTCGTTCTCTGGGTCACCGTCTTCGCCGCTCTAGTCTGGTTCCTGTTCGTGATTGTCCCAGTCAGTGCCCCAGCACTGCAGGTGGTATTGGGTGGATTTGTGGTTCTCATGCTCATCCTTGATATCATGCTTGTGATCAATTTCTTCAGGAGCTGGAATCAGGGGCAGCAGAACAGGGCAACAGAGGCATAAGTATCAACTGAATGAGGCGACTCCTCGATTCGTTGAAAAAGAGTTTCAGGACGTTTGACAAAGGGATGAGGGAGGATGCTACCTTCCTCATCCGTAAGCAGCTCGACGAAGAAGAGAACATATTTGCCCTTCTTACGATGGGCGTTTTCTCAGGCATACCGTCCCCTCCGACAGGCGTTGTTCTGAGAATCCTCCCGCACATGTCCCGGGAGATTTCTGTTATGACCAGGAGAAGTGCTGGTCTCGATGATGTGTTTGCCCAGACGTTGGGGACATTCGACATCGACTAGGAGAGTCGGTTGAAAACCTACTTTTTCCTTGGCAAGGGCGGCGTCGGCAAGACGACCGCTTCTGCGGCCTGGAGCGTTGGTCTGGCACAAAGCGGTCTGAAAACGCTTGTTGCATCCATCGACCCAGCGCACAATCTTGGCGATGCGTTCGCCGTCCGAATCGGTGACAGGATCATGCACGTCGGTGACAACCTTGATGCAGTTGAGGTGAATATCGAAGACATGATCAGAGCATATCTCGATGAGCTCTCGGCCAAAATGAAGAATACTTACAGGTACTTGTCGGCGATGAACATTGACGGGTATTTCGACATCCTCAAGAACTCGCCCGGCATTGAGGAATACGCCACGATGGAGGCAATCAAGAAATTCGTGGCCCTCATAGGGTATGATGCAGTCGTGTTTGACACTCCCCCGACAGGCATGACGATACGAGTGCTTGCGATGCCTCGCGTGTCTCTCTTGTGGACCGACCAGCTGATCAAGATGCGCAAAAGGATTCTTTCGACACGGGGAATGGTCGAAAATGTCCAGGGGAAATTCGAGGCCGAAGTTGATGGAGAGAGGGTCGTGCTCTCCTCAAGCGAGAAAGAAGACCCCATCATGCAGGAGCTGGTGAGTTACCGAGAGGAACTGAGAACGTTGAGGGACATGTTTTCCTCCGAGCAGTCTTACGTCAATATTGTGACAATGGCAGAGGACCTTGCCCTGTTTGAAACAAAGAGAATTATCGAATCCCTCGGTACGTTCAAGATACGAGTGAGGACGATCTTTCTGAACAAGTTTTTTGCGATGGCCAACCCCCCCGAGGAGATCAAGGGTAAAATGGAAGAGCAGGAAGGGGTTATCAAGAGAATGAAAGCCGAGATAAGGGGAATCGAGGTCAAGGACATTCCATTATTGAGAAAGTCTCCAAGAGGCATTGATGAGCTTCTTCGCGTGTATTCAAACTATCTGGTCTGACAAGGAGAAAAGATGCAGGGCATAAGCGGCAATTGGATATTGGTTCTCGTTGTTCTTGCAGGAGTTGCGGTATTGCAGTTCTATCAAGGGCGGCGATTGAACATTACCCTGATCAAGCACTATGTTCATGGTTTCGAGAGCAACCTCACTATCCGTGACCAGCTCTATACTTGGATTGGCGGATATTCCGGTTTCAAGGCGGACTATGAGGTGAACGAGAAGTCCATCAAGAAAGTCGAGATGACCCTGACGCTTCTGGCCCGGCAGAGCCTCTTCTGGCTGCCGTTCTCATATCCCGTGAAGAGGGGAGATCGGCTGTACATCGTGCTCAGGCCCAGTTTCAAGGTGCGTGCCGATGCACACATTATCAGGAACTTCTACTACCTTTTTGGGCCTGCCATCAGGGAGGCCAAAGATCTCACGAAGGGAAAGGTCGAGTTTCCAAACGCAAAGGGTTTCTATACTCTCTACGAAGAAGAAGGTGACATTGCAAAGCTGAGAAAACTCGTCGAGGCGTCGATGGACCCAAAGAGGCTACGGCACATAGCGGTCGTCAAGGAGACCAATGTCCTGTTCTGTCTCATCAAGCCAGATCCCTTCAAGACTCCTGATGAGCTGAAGCGACTCGTTGAGAACTTTCCCAAGTACTTCTCAAGCGGGGGAATGCCCAGCTAGGTTCCAGGCGTACTCGTCGTTATGTGAGCACGGTGACCGCACCCGGGGGAACGATTGACAGACAGGTTCTAGAGGATGCCCACCTGGCGCAGTCCGGCAAGGACGGTGAGCAGGAAGAGTATGACAGCAACGCGACCCACCCACAGGTGGATGGTCCGTAGCTGCTTCCTGTTGGCGCGCGCTTTGGTCGTTATGTGCCCTCCCGCGCCCGTCAAGAATCCGACTACGATGGTTATGGCACCGAAGATACCGTGGGGAACGCGGAGGTGCGGTCCGCCACTGGCCTGGACCATGCCGATTGCTACGACGAGTCCCGCTGCCAGCAGCACAAACGCTGTCACGGCGGCAGTCTTGTGAATATGGAAGGACCCCTTGTAGTGGCGTCCAAGCGTGACGGCCCAGGCGGCCGTAAGAAGCGACAGGACAGCACTGCCCATAAGGATTGCGTGAACAGGCCAGACTCGTGCATAGTCGGCGAACATCGTGAGACCTCCCTGTAACGTTAGAGACAGCGCCATTTCCGTTGCAACGCATCACTTGTTCTATGTTATTGAGTGGCAGAGGATTTGCAACGGCAGGCCGGCGGCTTCACAATCCACCTGCATGGAAAGCCAACAACTGCTGTATTTATAAGTAGAGGGCCGCGAATGCTCGCCATGCCGACCCGTGCTTGACAAGGCAGAGTGGCCGGCTATGATTGCTGCGCATCTGGAAGCCGCACAGTGGCATCTGGCGCATCAGAAAGGAGATGATTCCATGGAATACCAGGGAACCGTCATACGTCCGGAGGACAGTGTCCGGGCATTCTTCAACCGGGTCTATGGCTGGATGGCCGGAGGACTCGCTCTGACTGCGGCTATTGCCTGGTTCGTCGGAACCAGCCAGGCGATGCAGCAGGTCATCTTTGGCAACTCGCTTGTGTTCATACTCCTCATTGTTGCCGAGTTCGGTCTGGTCATCGGGCTCTCTCGCGCTATCGCCAGGATGTCTCCGCAGATGGCGGGGCTCCTGTTCCTCACATATGCTGCGGTGAACGGGCTTACGCTCTCGTCCATTTTCATGGTGTATGCGAAGGGAGATATCTCGATGGCGTTTGTCGCCTCTGCAGGCATGTTTCTGGCCATGTCGCTGATTGGGTCGGCTACGCGCATGGACCTGTCGAGGGTCGGCAACATTGCCCTGTTTGGGCTGTTCGGCATCATCGGCATGTCCATCATCAACATCTTCACGAAGAGCTCGGGTCTGGACTTCCTGATCAGCATCGTTGGCATCGTCGTCTTCCTGGGGCTGACCGCCTGGGATACTCAGAAACTGCGCAGGATGGCACTCAGTCTGGACCCCACCGGCGATAACCCGATCACGATGGCCGGAGGCAACCCGCAAGCCGAGAAAGCTGCAGTCATAGGTGCTCTGAGCCTGTATCTGGACCTGATCAACCTGTTTCTGTTCGTCCTCAGATTCTTCGGTGGCCGAAGGCGCGACTGACTCACCCCTATGTTGTCAATACGACTGGACCACTCCAGATGAGTGGTCCAGCTATTCGTTCCTTAACGGAACCTTTACGGCTGTTCAACCGGTGGTATAATACCCATATTATGGACACAACACGACTCGTGAGGGTGCTTCACAGGAGAAAAGCCGTCCTCTTTGCTATCGTGGGCATCCTTCTTGGTGGGTTCTTCCTCGGGAGTACAGGCGTTCACACATATGTTGTCAACGATGGGGGCAACGAGACGCAGGTCGTCACGTTCCACAGCATGTCGGTGAGAGCAGTCCTGGCAAAGGCGAACACTCGCGTCCTGCGCCCGGAAGATGTGGTAACACCGGATACTGCCGCGGTCATCTCCCATGGGGAAGTCGCTATCGTGCGCGCCAGGCGGGTCACGCTCACCATCGATCATACAAGTGAAACCATCTACTCGATCGTTGGGACGGTCAGAGACCTTCTGGTGGAAAACGGCATCAAACTGAACGCGGCAGACAAGGTCAGTCCGGACCCAACCGATCCCGTGCCGTACAACGGGGAAGTCGTCGTCAAGCGCACGACCTACGCCTATACCAGCAAGACCGAAGCCATCGCATATCAGCGTGTCTACAAGAAAAACCCGTACATGGAAGTCGGACGCAGTTACATCAGCGTCATGGGTCAGAGCGGCCTCCTCAAGAAGACCATCAAGGTGACCAAAGTCGCCCAGAAGGCAGTCAGTTCAGCTGTTGTCAAGACGCAGACCGTCAAGCCTGTCGTCCATGAGGTCTATGACGTCGGTACCGCTCGCCTGGATCTCAAGCCCGTGCGCACCTACACCATGTCTGCCACCGCCTATTCGAACAGATCATCCACAATTCTGGACGGCAAGGACCACCTGTATGGCTACTCGGGCTTGTGGCTTCACTACGGCACCTGTGCAGTCGACCGGCGCCTCATACCCATGGGGACAGTGCTGTATGTCCAAGGATACGGCTACGCGGTCGCAGCGGATACGGGTTCCAGCATCAATGGGAACTGCATTGATCTGTTCTTCAACTCATATGGCGACGCGTGCCGCTGGGGCCGCCAATCGGTCAAAGTCTACGTCCTTCCCATCACACGGAGTCAACTGTACAAAAAGCTTGGCATAAAATAAGACAGATACTGTGTAACAATGAACCCCCGGCAGCGATGCCGGGGGTTCATTGGTTCTGTCGCTTGGTGCCCCTTCAGGGCACGCTCAGCACCCACGTTCGCGGATGAGAACTGGCTCTCCGTCTTCGATGAGAACTTCTGGCAGCAGCGGGCGACCGTTGTAGGTTGAACTCATGGACCATCCATACGCGCCCGTGTCGCAGATGGCAAGAAGATCTCCCTGCTCAGGCAGTGGCATGGAGACGTCCCGGTCGAAGCAGTCTGCGGACTCACAGACGGGGCCGACGATGTCGCACGGGGTTGGCCCCGAATCCCTCTGGGTCACCGGGAGGATCGTATGATGCGCCTGGTACAGCGCGGGACGAATGAGGTCGTTCATGCCGGCGTCCACGACCACAAATGTCCTGGCATAGCGTTTGCGGTACAGGACACGTGTCACCAGCGTGCCAGCGTGTCCCACAATGTACCTGCCCGGTTCGAACCATAGCTTCATGCCTTGCGGAACATCGCGGCGCAGGAGGGTCTGCAGGTCCTCCACGGCGAAGTCGGCGCCTTCCCCATAGTTGATGCCGAATCCTCCTCCCATGTCCAGACCGCTCACTGGGATGCCATCGCTCATCAGGGAGTCACGCAGCTCCAGCAGGCGCGCCAGAGCCTTGCGGTAGGGCTCGAGGCTCGTGATCTGACTGCCGATATGACAGGAAATGGTGTCGGGAACGAGCCCTGCGTTCATGGCTCCCCTGAACGCGTCAGGGGCTGCATCAATCGGGATGCCGAACTTGCTCTCCTCCGTCCCAGTCGTAACGTACCGATGGGTGTGTGCATCGACGCCGGGGTTGATACGGATGCCGACATGGGCGCCGGTTCGCAGGCGGGCAATCGCAGCCAGCTCCTCCTCACTTTCGGCGTTGATGAAGACGCCGTGGTCCAGTGCAAAAGCCAATTCTTCCTGTGTCTTTCCGACACCGGAGAAGACGATACGGTCTGCAGGACAGCCGGCATCCAGGGCTGCCTGGATTTCTCCCCGGCTCACCGTGTCGGCTCCGAGGCCCATGTTGAAAATGAGTGCAAGGAGAGCAGGGTTCGCATTGGCCTTGACGGCGTAGCGGAGTGATCCGATCGTGCCCAGACTCTGCATCAGACGTGTGACCTGTCCGCGGATCGAGGAGGCCGAGTAGACGTAGACGGGTGTGCCATATTCTCTCGCGATCGTGGCGAGAGGCAAACGGTCAAGCATGAGATCCGAGCCCTGATATATGAGGTCGTTGTTCATCCTGGTCCTTTCTGGCACAATACAGCACATCTGTCAATGGACGAGACGATGGTCCGCGCGTCCGGGCTGCACCCGGATTGATCATTTCATCATGACCTTGTGCCCCGCCGTGTCAAGTAAGCGTTCCGGCGGAGCGTCGCAATCAAGGAATCCATATGCGCTCTTGCAGCAAAAGAAGTGTTCCGTATACTGGCGCCAGTGAGGGTTACTTCAAGCAGGTCCGAGCAGCTGTCAGAGCTGCTACACGTTATTCAATGGGGGTGTAAGCATGGAAACTGCGAAGTTCTGTACTCAGTGCGGTGAGACGTTGCCACCAGGGGCGAAGCACTGTCCACATTGTGGGGCGGAAGTCACGGTCGTACAGACGCCAGGGCCAGGCGAAGTCGAGCGACCCATTGCCCCCTCGCCGGCGCCACCTGTTCCTCAGCAGACGCCGTCAGCAGGACCGTATGGTGCACCTTCCTCCCCGCAGCCTTCCCCATACGGTGCCCCCCCTCCCGCTGCCGGCGTCTATCGTGCTGGATCACAGCAGAGGGCGATGACAGCACAGCGAGCGCCGTCCCGCAAACGTCTTGGTGGTGGAGTACTGACTCTGATCGCTGGAATCGTCATGCTGGCAATGCATGCTCTGGTGTTCAAAGGGGGGTTGACCCCGTCGAACGTGGGTGTTGACTCGGCTGTCATCGTGTGTGGGTTGGTCATGCTGTTCGCGCGCGGAGGATTGCGTGTCGCGCTTGCCTTCGTGATGAGCCTGGCCGTGTCGGTCCTGGATCTGACTCTTCTCTGGGCAGTCTTCAAAGCAGTGATTGCTTCCGGATCCAGCGGCCTCGCAATGCTTCTGTCGTCAGGAGCGTGGGTGTCGGTGACAGCGATGGTGGTGGTTCTGATTGGGTTCCTTGCTGCGCTGGTCAGCCTGTTCCGTCGCTCCTGACAGGAGAGAGCAGCCGGCACGCCCCAAGAGCCGCAGTGTCTCACACTCAAGGATCGCCTTGACAGGGCTGAGCAGCATGCTCGGCCCTGTCTGTCCTTACCTGAGGATTGGCAGCGCCTGGAAGCCTGCTACACTGAAGATGGTGAATAGATGAGACTTTACAAGTCACGCAGTTCATACACGAGAGCTCCTCGCCCATCCAGGAGTGCAGACGGTGCCCGCTATCGTGGTCGTTCCCGCTACAAAGTGGCGCCTTCGGCCAGGTCGGAACAGGCACGCTCCGGCTGGCGCGATTCGGGGGAACTGTCAAAAGCGAAGCGCGGCTTGCCGGTCTTCCTGGCGTTCTGCGTTGTTCTGGGGATGGTTCTGCCCATTTTCTTCGGACAGGTCAGGCGCGTCATGGCGCCGGATGGTGAGACCGTTGTCCACATCCAGGCGACCCAGAAGGGGACGGCCTGGTCGGGACGCCTCGCGTTCCGGTTGAATGGAGCACAGCAGTGGACTGGCTCAATGGTCCCCTACGAAGTCTTTGTGCGCCCAGGTGTGTACACCCTGACTGTGACCGGCGGCGGACCTCCCGACGCCAGACTGCTCAGCGTTGCACCGGTGGGTTCACAGTTGGGTCAGGTCGCAGAGACCATCACGTTCACAGCGGAGTTTACCTCTCCATAGATTTCGGTTTCCAGTTCCACTCCTGACTTCCCCTGGTTCCGCTGTAGTTGACCTGCCATTCGCACGCATCATTTCCGCGGAGGTGTGGGCACAGCCGTTTGACAGCTGGGTTGCGTCTAGTCTGCGTGGGGAAACCTGACGGCCGCGTTCTTCACAGGCTAGCGCGTACGAAACCCCTCCCTGTACTGTACTAGAGGTGGCAGCATCCGTGGGTGCCGCACTCCGGGGGTGACCCCGTAAGAAGGGAGAACACTATGAGGAAAACGATAGGCAGGGTTGTCCTGGCAGTTGTCATCGCCGGACTCCTTACAGGCGGTATCGCCATAGCATCAGCAGCGACCAGAGTACGGACCGTGACGACGCCACAGGGGGCCAGTGTCGATGTCATCTCGGTGACGGGCACGGTGACGGAGGTTTCGACCGCAAGCACGACCGGGACCAGTCACGGCATCATGGGCATGTTCCGCCGTGGGCCTGAGAGCTATGCGAAGATCAAGGACAACGCGGATGGGACAGTCTACACGCTTGGGCTTGGCCGCGAGGAGACCTCAGGTCTCACGATGAAGGTCGGTGACATCGTCACCGTCGAAGGGACGTTGGCAACGCGGAACAGCGTCAAGGATCTGCAAGTCTGGACGTTTACGGGCGCCGATGGCAAGACCGTCACGCTGCGCAAGGCCGACGGAACGCCCAACATCGAGACGGTGAGTGTCGCAGGAACGGTGACTGAAGTCAACGTGCCGGCCACGACGATCCCCTCCACCGGCGATACGACGAAGCCGGCTCCAAAGACAATGGCGACGATCAAGGTCAAGCAGGCCGACAACACTATCGTGACCGTGGTCCTTGGACGTGACGTTGCTGACGTCACCGTGAAGGTCAATGATGTGGTGAAGATCGAAGGTTTCAAGACTCCTATGGATGCCAACACAGTGATGGCAACCAGCTTCACGGGTGCTGACGGCAAGAAGGTAGCGATTGCCGCAGGCGGCTTCCGTGGTGGGTGTGGCATGCGTGGCGACCGGGGTGATGGGCAGGGTAGCGGTCGCGGGTTCCGTGGCGGCATGATGGGCCCAGGATCTGCCTCGGGCTCCTCGACACCGTCCAACACATAATACGCGCTTCCTCGCAGGGCGTAAGTCGACCCCCGCTTCGGCGGGGGTCAAATGTTTCTGGCCCTCGTGGTTTCATGACGATCAGGAGTCTTCACCCCAGTGCGTGTGGGTTGGAGTGTTGTGCCACATCGGGACACAATAGGGTATAATAACAGAGAGCAGGAGGCGGAAACTACGCTGTCCTGTCGGGTTCGAGGTGGAGAAATCGCTGTAGAGGGGGTTCACGTGTCAAACAAGTTCAGCATGAACGTCGGTAGCAAATCGTTCGACGTCGAGATTGAGGAACTCAGTGCAGAAAGCAGACCAGACTTAACATCTCCATCCTCCAGTATGGCTCCGGCTCACAAGGTTGGCATCATGGAAACGGTCCTCCGGGATGCGCAGCAGTCACTCATTGCCACTCGCATGACCACGAAAGAGATGGAGCCTGCGTTTGAGGCGATCGATGCGGTCGGATATCACTCCATCGAGATGTGGGGTGGGGCGACCTTCGACTCCTGCCTGCGCTTCCTCCACGAAGACCCATGGGAACGTCTGCGCACGGTGCGCCGGGCCATGAAGCATACCAAGCTGCAGATGTTGCTGCGTGGCCAGAACGTCCTCGGCTACAAGAACTACGCTGACGATGTCGTGGATGCCTTTGTCGAAAAGTCCCTCAAAAACGGCATCGACATCATTCGTGTGTTTGACGCCCTGAACGACATGCGCAACGTGGAACGCGCCATCCGGACGACCAAAAAACTGGGCGGCACCGCTCAGGGCTGCATCGTCTACACTATTGCCCCGACGTATACGGTCGACAAGTACGTGGGTATCGCCCGCGAGCTCGAACAGATGGGTGTCGATAGCCTTGCCATCAAGGATATGGCCGGTCTGCTGACCCCGTATGCGACCTACGACCTGGTGGCAGCGCTCAAGAAGATGACCAGCCTGCCCATCCAGATCCACAGCCACTATACGACGGGTCTGGCCGGACAGTCGTACCTCAAGGGCATCGAGGCGGGGGCCGACGTGGTCGACTGCGCCATCTCGCCTTTCGCGATGGCGACCTCCCAGCCCTGCACAGAGACGATGGTAGCTGCGCTCAAGGGTACACCGTACGACACGGGTATTGACCTCGAAGCTCTGAACGCCGTGGCGCAGTTCTTCATCCCGGTTCGCGAGAAGGCACTGGAGTCGGGCTTGCTGGACGCCAAAGTGATGGGGGTCGACGTGAACGCGCTCATCTATCAGCTGCCCGGCGGCATGATCTCCAACATGGTCAGCCAGCTCAAGCAGGCCAACATGTTTGACCGGTACGAGGAGGTTCTCAAGGAGGTGCCGCAGGTGCGCGCGGATCTTGGTTACCCGCCCCTCGTCACACCCACGTCGCAGATCGTCGGCACGCAGGCCGTGTTCAATGTGATGATGGGTCGGTACGTGCAGTGCACAAAGGAGACCAAGGCACTCGTCAGGGGTGAATATGGCCGGTCGTCGGTACCGATCTCAGACGAGATCAAACGGCTTATCATCGGTGACGAACCGACCATCGACTGTCGCCCTGCAGACCTGATTGAGCCCCAGATGGCCAAGTTCCGCGAAGAGATCAAGGAGTATACCCAGCAGGAGGAAGACGTCCTGTCCTATGCCATCTTCCCACAGGTCGCACTCGATTTCTTCAAGTGGCGCAAGGAACAGCAGGAGAACAAGGTCTGATCGACCATTTCTTGTCCACCAGTTGTCGGGTTCAGTGCTCAGAGCCCCACCTGCTCGTTGCTTGACAAAAAGAACCGTTCGTGTAAGGTTCAGGTAGACGTTGACGTGCCTTGCCGTGCGTCGTGGTGCAACAGGAACATGAGCTGTTTGTGGAGTCTGCTGGCGCATTTTTGCCAATTGGTAACCGTGCCTGAGTAACTCAGGTCAATGAATGCTATAACTACCTGCGAGGAAGGAGGTGCTTGCCAACCACCGTTCCACCTGAAATCATCTGCAGCAACTATTTCAGCAACTACTCTGATAAGGAAGGAGAATTACATGAGGAGATTCCTGTCTATTGTTCTTGCAGTCTTTATGCTGCTTGCTGTCTGTTCCCCAGTCCTCACCGCGCGCGCCGCTGGTTTCAAAGACGTCGCTGCGTCGTACTGGGCATTTGATGAGATCACCGCCCTGGCCGCGAAGAAAGTTCTTGCCGGCTACGCCGACGGTACCTTTAAACCCGAGGGCAAGGTCACCCGCGAAGAATTCGCCAAGATGATCGTTGTCGCCAAGGGTCTCGCCCTCGTGAAGCCCGCAAAGGCCTCGTTCACCGATGTTGCAGCATCCCGCTGGTCATACGGCTATGTCGAAGCCGCCGTCAAGGCCGGCTATATCAAGGGCATCGGTGGTGGGAAGTACGCCCCCGCTTCCCAGATCAAGCGTCAGGACATGGCTGTCCTGCTGGTCCGCGTCATCGGCAAGGAAGCTGAGTCCAAGACCATCAAGGAGTCCGTCGCCTTCGCCAACGACGAGCCCAAGATCGGTACTTACGCGATCGGCGCCGTTACCATCGCTGTCCGCCCGCGTGTCCAGCTCCTGACGTGGGACAAATCCCGCAACCTGAACCCCACCATGTCCGCCACCCGTGGCGACTGCGCGTTCGCTATCTACAACACCATAACGCCTCCTGCCACCGGCAAGAAGACGATGACCATGGTTGATGAGAACGCCCCCGAGAGCCTGTTCCCGCTCATCTCCGACTCCGCGTATACGATGAAGGCCGTAACCTTCCTGGCCAGCGCTCCGATCTCGGTGACTCCCTACGGCGTTCCTTTCCCCGAGATGGCCAAGTACGTTCCGACGCTTGCGAACAAGCACCTCATCCGCAACGCTGACGGCACCGTCATCTCCGACGTGGAGCTCCGCAAGGGCATGAAGTGGTCCGATGGCCAGCTTGTCACCATCGACGACTACATCTTCTCGCATCAGCTCTACATGTCCGACGCCATCCAGGTCGTGACGCGCTCACCTATGGACCTCGTCACCAAGATCCAGAAGATCAACAACTACACGTGCCGTATCTATTGGAAGAGCTGGAACGCCTACATCCCCATGGGATGGGCTATCTATCCGAAGCACATCCTGGGACCTCAGTTCGTCAAGGATCCCAAGAGTATCAACACCTCTGCCTTCAACAACAAACCGGTCTACTGTGGCCCGTACACCGTCAAGACTAACGTCCAAGGCCAGTACATGACCCTTGCTGCGAACAAGAATTGGTTCGGTGGTCAGCCCGTCTTCGATACCATCACCGAGAAGTTCATCCTCGCCACCAACACCCTGCTGATCAACATGCTGACTGGCACGATCGACGTCTCCTCTGAGTCGCTGCCCATTGATCTTGCCCAGCAGTTCGAATCAAAGATGGGTAAGACATTTAACGTGTACTACAACAAGAGCACCTCTGCGGGTATTATGGAGTGGAACCTGACCTCCGCGTGGTTCAAGGACGTACGCGTTCGCCAGGCCTTCTACTACGGTATCGACCGCAAGACCATCACCCTGAAGGCTCTGGTTGGTACTGACGCCGTCCTGTCGCCCCTGTCCTCCGGTTCCGCCTACTTCAAGCCGGTCCTGGCCAAGTATGCGTACAACCCCACCAAGGCAAACGCGCTCCTGGATGCCGCTGGCTGGAAGTGGAACGCCGCCAAGACGGCGCGCGCCCTTCCGGATGGTACCGCAGCCACCCTGAAGATTCCGTATTCGACTGGCGCCACCTTCCGTGAACGTGAAGTCACTCTGATGGAGCCCATGCTCGCCAAGCTGGGTATCAAGATCGAGCACGACCCGGCCGACTTCGACGGTATCCTGGATGCTGCCACTGCCGGAACCTTCATCGTCAACCTGCACGGTGTCAGCTTCGACAACTATGACGTATTCGGATCAGTGCTCGCCTTCCGGAGCGATCAGATTCCCACTGAGAAGAATGGCATGAACGGCCAGAACAACTACCGCTACAGCAGCGCTGATATGGACAAGTGGCTCAACACAGCGGAGAAGGCCACCACGGCCGTTGCCCTCAAGGATGCCTACTCTCACATCCAGGACATCTTTGCTGAAGATCTTCCGTGCTTCTACCTCGAACAGCGCATCTATCCCGACGAAGTCCGCAAGGGTCTCAAGGGTTATGACCACTTCTTCTCTTGCACCATCTACAACAACTGGAACGTCCAGTACTGGTATTGGTTTAAATAGGCAACATCTGACACACAGCACCACGAGAAAAGACATCGCATAGCTCCAAGGCCCCGCGTCGGCAAGGGCGCGGGGCTCCCTTCATGTCCAGCGCGACCGCTGTATACTGTCTGCCACGACAGGGGGTCGTCATGGATTACGGTCCATCGCACGCGCAGGGACAGGATTATCAGCAACGGACGAACGGTACCGGCGGAGACATGCCCACCGGATACCGTCCCTGCCCTTTCTGCCATTCTGTCATCCCATGGGAGTCCGAACGGTGCCCGTCCTGCTCATGGTGGCGGGGGTCCATCCCCACGCCCACGGAGCACGAGCGTCAGATCCTGTTCATCGCTTCCGTCCTGATGGTCGTACTGTTCGTCGTTGCGCTCCTCATCAGGTAAGGGGTAGACTTCTGGATCCGGTCGGACGAGTCACGTAGCATCGTCTTGTTTCCGGTTGTATCCGTCCACCGATGCCCGGCCCTCGTGACCCTGTTGACATCACAATGAAATGAATATATATTCATATCGTACAAGGAGATGACATGCCAGGACGACAGGTTGCTCGCAGGTGCGGTACATATGACCGAGCACAGCCCTTCTGTCCAGAGGCTGCAGGGACGTTGCACGTCCTTGGGGCCGACGAAATGGAGGTGTTGTGTCTCAGCGATCTGCTGGACTTGGACCAGACGGAAGCGGCACACCGCATGGACATCTCCCAGAGTACGTTCCATCGTATCCTTGCGGGCGCCCGCCACAAGGTCGCTGCATCGCTCGTCGGCGGTTATCCGTTGACGGTCGCAAGGGCGTGGGATGCGGATATGAACGGCGTACGAGTCAAGAGACACCAGGAGAATCGCACAGGAGGTATCAGCGTGACAACTCGTATTGCACTACCGACCGACGATGGCACGGCACTGTGTCAGCACTTCGGCCGTGCTCACTACTACAGGGTCGTCGAGATCACGGATGGCAAAGTGACTTCATCAGAATTGCGTGACAAGTTCGCGCATGTTCATGGTGAGGAAAACCATGGAGAATCCGATGTGAGCCACGAAGAGGTGCACGGCCGCATGGCCGACGCAGCTCACGGCTGCGACACCATCATTGCTGGCGGAATGGGGATGGGTGCTATCAACGCACTCACTGCTGCAGGTTACTCCGTTATGCAGACGGACATGAACAATCTGAACGAGATTGTTGAGGCCTACCGCGCAGGGACATTTGTCAATCTGGCTGGAAAGGTATCCTGCCATCACGAAGGAGAAAAACATGACAACTGCTGAAAATGAACAGAACATGACCTCACAGGTCAATCACGTGCGGCACGTGCTTGCGGTCGCCAGCGGCAAGGGCGGCGTAGGCAAGTCCCTGGTGTCCGCCATGGCGGCGGTCGAACTGGCACGCCGGGGGTTGAAAGTAGGCATTATGGATGCGGACATTACGGGCCCATCCATCCCGCGCCTGTTCGGCCTGGTCGCGCGACCCGAGTCCTCGATGGTCGGGATCATCCCGCCCGAGACGGCGACCGGCGTCAAAATCATCTCCATGAACCTGTTCCTGGACAACTCCGGCCAGCCGGTTATCTGGCGTGGCCCGCTGCTCACGTCCGCCATCAAGCAGTTCTGGACTGATGTGGCGTGGGGAGATCTGGACGTTCTCATCGTGGACCTGCCACCTGGAACTGCCGACGTCCCTCTGACGGCGTTCCAGTCCCTGCCTGTCGACGGCATCCTCATGGTCACGACGCCGCAGGAGCTTGCCAGCATGATCGTCGAGAAGGCCGCAGGCCTGGCGAAGCAGATGAACAAGCGGATTCTGGGCATCGTCGAGAACATGGCGATAGTCACGTGCCCTCACTGTGGAGAGGCATTTGAGGTGTTCGGGCCGAGTCACGCCGAGGAACTGGCAGACCACATCGGTGCTCCCGTCCTTGCACGGCTGCCCATCGATCCCACGGTGACCACTCTTGCTGACACGGGACACGTGGAGGACGTGAAGATGGCAGCCTTCGCACCCGTCACCGAGGCTCTGGCGGAGTATATTACCACCCCGTCCACTGTTTTTGCCGCTGCGAATCCTGCACCTGCTCCCAAGACGTCATAAACGCGGTGTTCCGGCGACGGCAAGGGCTGACGTCAGCTGATAGAGAAACAGCACAAGTCCTTTCGCAGCATATGCGTCAGATCCCCAGGTTTATCGCCTGGGGGTTTTCTTGTGTTTGCAGGCACGCCATTGCATCGTCGGTCGGCGTCTTGCTCTGGCCTGGCAGGCCGAATGCGGCTAGACTGATTGGTGTGAATCTGTTCTGTGATGAGGAGGTTCGATGAGCGGCGAAATCGTGCGTGTTGGGATGATCATGTGCAACAGGTACCATACATGTGCAGGAGGCAAGTGCTTCAGGGCCATGAAGAACCGCGAGGGGGCTTTCAGCATCTACGCGGGAAAGGAAGTAGAGCTCGTCGGCTGTACCACATGCGGTGGATGTCCTGGGGGCAATATCGAATACGCTCCCGCCGAAATGAAGAAGAATGGGGTGACCGTCATCCATCTGGCCACGGGCATGCTTGTGGGCTACCCGCCCTGCACACGGATCGACTATTTCCGACGGTTCATCCAGGAACAATATGGCATCCCTGTGGTCATCGGAACCCACCCCATCCCTCAGAAGTATTTCAAGATCCACGACGCACTGGGTTCCTGGAAGTCTCCCGTGTGGCAGGAGCTCATCCAGCCCACACTTGCTACCGAGGAAATCCGCCTGGCATACGACTAGGTGTCTGCAGGTCCGTCTGGGTTCCACGTGGGTGAAGTTTCTCAGACGTGCCGGTTGCGCTTCCTCGACATGAGGGCACAATACTCGCATGGAAAAAGTGGGAACTCGGACTGGGGAATACTCGGCAGTGACAGCTGGAATGTGAAGACCATGGTGCCTGACACCAAAGGGATTCACAATTCATCATGAGCGTGAAGAAGCCGGAAGGGGAACAGCGCACGAGTCCCGTCGCGGGCGCATATGTGCTGGTGCGGTCGCGTCGCCGGTCCATCGGGCTGGAGGTTCGGCCGGACGCGACGCTGGTAGTGCGGGCGCCCACACGGACGCCGGTGTGGTATGTGGAGTCCCTGCTGCGGGAGAAGGCAGGATGGATCGAGGACAAGCTTGCAAAGGCGCGCGGTCACGTGTCCCTGCTGCCGCGGCACGACTTCCTGACAGGAGAACGTTTCCCGTACCTGGGGCGCGAATGGCCGTTCGTGGTCGTCGCGTTCCAGAAGACGCCGCTGACGTTTGACGAGAAGACAGGGTTCAGCCTCGACATGGCGGCGTTTGACCGCGGAGAAGTGGCCTTCGAGGAATGGTACCGCGCTCGGGCACGCGAACTTCTTGCTGAGCGTGTCCAGCATTACGCACCCCTGGTCGGCGTAAGTATCCCGCGACTGCGTATCACGGGTGCTGAGCGGCGCTGGGGCTCATGCAGTACGAGCGGCACCGTCAGCTTCGCCTGGCGCCTCATTATGGCCCCCATGGATGTGGTCGACTACGTGGTCGTGCACGAGCTGGCGCACCGGCGCGAGATGAACCACTCGGCCAGGTTCTGGGCGGTCGTCGCGGGTGTCATGCCCGACTACGATGGGCGCAGGCGCTGGCTGAAGGAGCACGGGGGCGCGCTGACGATCTAGGACGGGAAAGTGGGGCTACCGGTGTAGGACCCACCAGACGTCGCGGCCGGCGAAGCCGCAACGACGGAAGAGATGGTCGGGTTCGCAGGGGTTCTTCACCTGGCCGACAACCGTAGTAAACGCAACTTTCTGTTCCAAGCGATAAACAAGCTCCTGGACGAGCATGGTCCCCAGTCCGAGACTGCGGAACGCAGGGAGGACCTGAACCCACTCGAGGGACCCTTCTCTGGTGAGCCTGTCGGTCTCAGCGATGCCAAGAGCGACAGGGCGCTTTTCCTTGCGGTCGATGATCCACAGCCAGGCGTGCGGGTTGAAGACCGGACGTTTCGTCCATATTGTGATCTCGTCAGTGCCCGGCGTAGGAGTGTCATAGCAGGCGTGCAGAATGGTGGCCACGAGTGGGAGTTCAGTTGTCGTGTCGACCTCACGGACAGTGTAGCCGGGGACCTTGGCTCGCAGTGGCAGTTCGCTGCCGGTATGGACCAGACGGAAGAGGGCTTCCTTGCGGTCGAACCATGGGGCAAGAGGAGCCACGAAGTCGTTGTGGATGTACACCGTGGGGACGCCATCCAGTTTGACCGACGCAGCCTTCAGGGGGTCCTGCGTCCGTGTGCCATAGATG
>Ga0209539_1000474_pt1 | contig 23109 bp, 20 predicted proteins | sample BarGraNGADG00312_2_FD_184499 | JGI IMG/M metagenome (GOLD analysis project Ga0209539, IMG submission 184499) | Arctic peat soil microbial communities from Barrow, Alaska - Barrow Graham LP Ref core NGADG0011-312 (SPAdes) (version 2) | ecosystem: Environmental > Terrestrial > Soil > Wetlands >...
AGGATGTAGCGCTTCTCGCCGTCGGCGTAGTGCAGGAGAGCGATGCGCGCCGAGCGGTTCGGGTCGTACTCGATGTGCGCGACCTTGGCCGGCACGCCGTCCTTGTCGCGCTTGAAATCGATGACGCGGTAGCGCCGCTTGTGGCCGCCGCCCTTGTGGCGCGTCGTGATGCGCCCGTAATTGTTGCGGCCGCCGTTCTTCTTGAGCGGCGCCATCAACGAACGCTCCGGCTCGCTGCGCGTGATGTCCTCGAACGTGTCGACCGTCATGAAGCGGCGGCCGGGCGAGGTCGGCTTGAATCTCTTGATGCCCATTACCTGCCCTCGAAGAATTCGATCTTGTCGCCGGGCGCAAGCTGCACGACAGCCTTCTTCCAAGCCGAGGTACGCCCGCGCGAGACGCCGCGGCGCTTCGGCTTGGGGCGCATGTTGGCCGTCGAAACGTCGACCACCGTGACGTTGAAGAGCTGGGCGACCGCCTGGGCGATCATGGTCTTGTGCGCGTCAGGATGTACCTGGAAGGTGTACCGGTCGTGGTCGATCTGCGCATAGCTCTTCTCGGAGATGATCGGCTTGATGATGATCTTTTCTGCTTCAACCATGACTACGCCTCATTCAGGGCGGCGAACGCCTTCTCGGTGAGGACCAGCGAGCGGGCGCGGAGCACCTGCTCGGTCGAGAGCGCGCCGACCTCGGACGCTTCCGCGTACCTGAGATTGCGCACGGACTTGGTGACGGTCGGCTCGTCGTGGGTGACGACGAGCACCGGCGCCGCGATGTCGAGGTTCACGAGGAGCTCGTCCATGGTGGCCGTGCTCGGCGCGTCGATCTTGAGGCCGGCGACCACGAACACGTTGCCGTTCTCGGCGCGATTGCTCAGCGCCATGGCCAGAGCCTTGCGCACGACCTTGCGGTTGACCTTGATGGCGAAGCTGCGCGGCCGGGGGCCGAAGGTGACGCCGCCACCCGTGCGCAGCGGCGACTTGACGCTGCCGGCGCGGGCGCGGCCGGTGCCCTTCTGACGATACAGCTTGGCGGTGGAGCCGGAGACCTCGCCGCGCGTCTTGGACGACGCCGTGCCGCGACGCCGCGCGGCCTGCTCGGCGCGCACGACCAGATGCAGAGTGTTGACGTCGGCCAGGACGGCGAACAGGTCCTTGCTAAGGTCGCGCGTCTCGAGATCCTTGCCGGCGGCGTCGACGACCGTGGCCACGCCGAGCTTGCCGCGGCGCGGCTCGGCCGGCGCCTTCTTCTCGGCCTTGACCCTGGCAGGACGCTCGAAGGGCGCCTTCTCGACCGGCTTCTCCGGAGCCGCCTTCTTGGCGGCCGGCTTCGGCGCGGCGGCCTTCTTGGCGGCCGGCTTGGCGGCGGGCGCCTTAGCGGCAACCTTCTTGGCGGCCGGCTTCTTCGGCGCCGCCTTTGCGGCCGCCTTCTTCGGCGCCGCCTTTGCGGCCGGCTTCTTGGCGGCCGGCTTCTTGGCGGCCGGCTTCTTGACCTCGCCCGCGGCCTTGACCTCCGGAGTTTTCTTGGTCTCGTCGGCGCTCACTGCTACCTACCCTTGATGACGACGACGGAGTTCTTGGCGCCGGGCACTGAGCCCTTAATGAGCAGCAGGTTGTTCTCGACGTCGCGACGGACGATCTTGAGACCCTGCTGGGTGACGCGCTGCGCCCCCATGTGCCCGCTCATGCGCATGCCCTTGAACACTCGCGCCGGGTATGCGCTGGCGCCGATAGAACCCGGCTGCCGGACGTTGTGCGAACCGTGGGTCTCAGGGCCACGACTGAAGTTGTGCCGCTTGATGGTGCCCTGGAACCCCTTGCCCTTGCTGACGCCGATGGCGGTGACGGCCTGGCCATCCGCGAACGCCTCGACGGTGACGGTATCGCCGATCTTGAGATCGCCGGGACCGTCGAACTCGACCAGATGGCGCATGCCCTGCTTGAGGCCGGCCTTCTTGAGGTGGCCCAGCTCGGGCTTGCTGATGTGCTTGTCTTTGCACCCCTCGAACGCCAGCTGCACGGCCTCGTAGCCGTCGGTGTCGAGGGTGCGGACCTGTGTGACCGGGCAGGGGCCAGCCTGGACGACGGTGACGGCCACGACGTTGCCGTCGTCGTCGAAGAGCTGGGTCATGCCCACCTTTTTGCCGATGATGCCAGTCATTCTCTCTACAGCTTGATCTCGATGTGGACGCCGGCCGGCAGATCGAGCCTCATCAGCTGGTCGACGGTCTTGGACGTCGGCTGATGGATGTCGATGAGCCGCTTGTGCGTGCGGATCTCGAAGTGCTCGCGAGAGTCCTTATCCTTGAACGGGCTCTTGATGACGCAGTAGACGTTTTTCTCTGTGGGGAGCGGCACGGGGCCAGAGATGGTCGCGCCGCTGCGCTGCGCTGTCTCCACGATGGACTGCGCGCTGCGCTCGATCAGCTCGTGATCGTAAGACTTCAACCTTATGCGGATCTTCTGCTGAGCCACTCTCGCCTTCTCTGTCCTGTTCACGTGGCCGGGTGTGTCCGTCGCGCGAGCGCGACGAAACACGCCCGGCCCGATCAGTGTGCTGCGACCTATTCGATGATCTTGGTGATCGCCCCGGCGCCCACGGTGCGGCCGCCCTCGCGGATGGCGAAGCGCAGACCCTCTTCCATGGCGATCGGGGTGATGAGCTTGACTTCCATGACGGTGTTGTCGCCCGGCATGACCATCTCGACGCCCTCTTCGAGGGTGATGACGCCGGTCACGTCGGTGGTGCGGAAGTAGAACTGCGGGCGATAGCCGTTGAAGAACGGCGTATGGCGGCCGCCTTCGTCCTTGGAGAGGACGTAGACCTGAGTCAGGAAGTGCGTGTGGCCGGTGATGCTGCCAGGCTTGCAGCAGACCATGCCGCGCGTGATCTCTTCGCGCTTGGTGCCGCGCAGCAGGATGCCGATGTTGTCGCCGGCGCGCCCCTCGTCGAGCAGCTTGCGGAACATCTCGACGCCGGTGACGGTGGTCTTCATCGGCTTCTCGCGCATGCCGACGATCTCGATCTCCCCACCGACCTTGACGATTCCGCGCTCCACACGACCGGTGGCGACGGTGCCGCGCCCGGTGATGGTGAAGACGTCCTCGACGGGCATGAGGAACGGCTTGTCGATGTCGCGCTCGGGCTCGGGCAGATACGAGTCGAGGGCGTCCGTGAGCTCGATGATGCTCTTGCACCACTCGCAGTCGTCCTTGCCGCAGCCGCACTCGAGGGCCTTGAGGGCCGAACCCTTGATGACGGGGAGGTCGTCGCCCGGGAACTCGTACTCGCTGAGGAGCTCGCGGACCTCCATCTCGACCAGCTCGATGAGCTCGGGGTCGTCGACGAGGTCGACCTTGTTCATGTAGACGATGATGTGCGGCACGTTGACCTGGTGCGCCAGGAGGATGTGCTCGCGCGTCTGCGGCATGGGGCCGTCGTCGGCGCCGACCACGAGGATGGCGGCGTCCATCTGGGCGGCGCCCGTGATCATGTTCTTGATGTAGTCGGCGTGGCCCGGGCAGTCGACGTGCGCGTAGTGGCGCTTCTCGGTCTCGTACTCGACGTGCGCGGTGGCGATGGTGATGCCGCGCTCGCGCTCTTCCGGCGCCTTGTCGATCATGTCGAACGCGGTGAACTCGGTGGCGCCCACACCGCGGTTATGCAACACGAGCGTGATCGCAGCGGTGAGGGTCGTCTTGCCATGGTCGACGTGACCGATGGTGCCGACGTTCATGTGTGGCTTGCTGCGGTCAAACTTCTGCTTGGCCATGTCTGCTACTCCTTTTCCCGAAACCCGGAGGTTGAGGTCACACAAAAAGCGGCACGGCTGCCTCCCGTACCAAAGGTCGGCAGTATACACGAAGCCGACCGGCTTGGGCAAACGAACCGCTGTTGACGAAGGTCACCCACCGCGCACCTTGGCGACGATCTCGCTGGCGATGGAGGCGGGCGCCTCGGCGTAGTGCTTGAACTGCATGGTGTAGGTGGCCCTGCCTTGGGTCGTCGAGCGCACGTCGGTGGCGTACCCGAACATCGTCGACAGCGGCACCGTGGCGGTGATCACCTGGGCGTTGCCGCGCGGCTCCATGCCGTCGATGTGGCCGCGCCGCGAGTTGAGATCGCCCATGACGTCGCCCATGAACTCAGCCGGCGTGACGACCTCGACGGCCATCATGGGCTCGAGGAGCACGGGCTTGGCCTTCTGGGCGGCGTTCTTGAAGGCCAGCGAGCCGGCGATCTTGAACGCCATGTCTGAGGAGTCGACCTCGTGGTAGCTCCCGTCGATGAGCGCCACCTTGATGTCGACCACCGGATAGCCGGCGAGCACGCCGCTGCTCATGGCCTCCTGGATGCCGTCGTCGACCGAGGGGATGTAGTCGCGCGGGATCGCGCCGCCCTGGATGCGGCTCTCGAACTCGTAGCCGCCACCCGGCTCGTTGGGCTGCATCTCGATGACGACGTGGCCGTACTGGCCGTGCCCGCCGCTCTGGCGGACGAAGCGGCCCTCGACCTTGTCGACCTTGTTGCGGACCGTCTCGCGGTAAGCCACCTGAGGCTTGCCCACGTTGGCGTCGACGTTGAACTCCCGCACCAGCCGGTCGACGATGATCTCGAGGTGGAGCTCGCCCATGCCCGCGATGATGGTCTGCCCCGTCTCCTCGTCGGTGTGCACGCGGAAGGTGGGGTCCTCTTCGGAGAGGCGCTGCAGGGAATTGCCGAGCTTCTCCTCGTCGGCCTTGGTCTTGGGCTCGATGGCCACGAAGATCACCGGCTCGGGGAACTCCATGGACTCGAGGATGATCGGCTTGCCGATCTCGCAGAGCGTCTCGCCGGTCGTCGTGTACTTGAGCCCCACGGCCGCCGCCAGCTCGCCCGCATAGATCTCGTCGCGGTCCTCGCGGTGGTTGGCATGCATCTGGAGGATGCGGCTGATGCGCTCGCGCTTGTCTTTGGTGGCGTTGAGCACGTACGAGCCGGCCTTGAGCGTGCCGGAGTAGACACGGAAGTAGGTGAGCTTGCCGACGTGCGAGTCGACGGCGACCTTGAAAGCCAGCGCCGAGAAGGGCGCGTCGTCGTCCGCCGGACGCGCCGCCTCGTCGCCGTTGGGCTTGATGCCCACGACTGGAGGTACATCGAGCGGCGACGGCAGGAAGTCGATGATGGCATCCATGAGCGGCTGCACGCCCTTGTTCTTGAAGGCAGAGCCGCACAGCACCGGCGTGATGCTGATGTCGAGCGTCGCCTGGCGGATCACCTCACGCAGGCGCGCGGGGGTAATCTCGCGGCCTTCGAGATAGGTCTCGAGCAGGTGGTCGTCGTGGTCGGCGATGGACTCGACGAGCTTGAGGCGGTACTCGTCGGCCAGCGGCCGAAGCTCCCCGGGAATGTCGACGATCTCGAAGTCCGTGCCCAGCTCGTCCTGGTAGACGAGGGCGTTCATCTCGATGAGGTCGACGATGCCGCGGAACTCGGCCTCGCGGCCGATGGGGATCTGCAGCGCCACGGGGTTGGCCCCCAGGCGGTCGACCATCATCTCGAGGCCGCGGAAGAAGTCGGCGCCGATGCGGTCCATCTTGTTGACGAAGGCGATGCGCGGGATGCCGTACTTGTCGGCCTGGCGCCACACCGTCTCCGACTGGGGCTCCACGCCGCCGACGGAGCAGAAGAGCGCGATGGCCCCATCGAGCACACGCAGGCTGCGCTCCACCTCCATGGTGAAGTCCACGTGCCCGGGCGTGTCTATGATGTTGATCTGCGTGTCGCGCCAGGCGACGGTGGTCGCGGCGGAGGTGATGGTGATGCCGCGCTCCTGCTCCTGCGCCATCCAGTCCATCACGGCCGCGCCCTCGTGGACCTCACCGATCTTGTGCGTCTTGCCCGTGTAGTACAGGACGCGCTCGGTGGTGGTCGTCTTGCCGGCGTCGATGTGAGCCATGATGCCGATGTTGCGCGTGTTCTGCGGCGAGTACTGTCGCATGTCCCGTATCTTGTTCCTTCCATGCGAAAGCCCCTCACCGACGAAGGTCAGTGAGGGGCCCTCGGCGGATTACCAGCGGTAGTGGGCGAACGCCTTGTTGGCCTGCGCCATGCGGAAGATGTCGTCCTTCTTCTTGAAGGCGCCACCCTGAGCGGCCAGAGCGTCCGTCATCTCGGCGGCGAGGCGCTCGGTCATGACCTTCTCGCGGCGCTCGCGGGCGAAGCTGACCAGCCAGCGGATGGCGAGCGTGCGGGCGCGGCGGCCGGGCACCTCGACCGGCACCTGATAGGTGGCGCCGCCGACGCGCCGGCTGCGGACCTCGAGGTGCGGCGTGAGCGCCTGGACGGCGTCCTGCATCACCTCGACCGGGTCGCGGCCGGTCTTCTCGCGGACGATCTCGAGCGCGCCGTAGACGATCTGCTCGGCGGTGGACTTCTTGCCGTCCAGCAGCACCTTGTTGATCACCTGCGTGACCAGCTTGCTGTTGTAGACGGGGTCGGGAAGGACTTCCCGGCGGGTGATTGTTCCTCTCCGCGGCATGACTTACCTCGTTGCCTTTCCCTTGGCGCCGTACAGTGAGCGAGCCTGCTTGCGATCGCTCACGCCGGAGGCGTCGAGCGTGCCGCGGATCACCTTATAGCGCACACCCGGAAGATCCTTGACGCGGCCGCCACGCACGAGCACCACGGAGTGCTCCTGCAGGTTGTGGCCGATGCCGGGGATATACGTCGTGACTTCCATCCCGTTGACGAGCCTGACGCGAGCGACCTTGCGCAGGGCGGAGTTCGGCTTCTTGGGGGTGGTGGTGTAGACGCGCGTGCAGACCCCGCGCTTCTGGGGCGAACCCTTGAGCGCCGGCGTCTTAGCGCGCTTCTCTTTACTCTCGCGCCCCTTGCGTACGAGCTGGCTTATGGTTGTCATCTGACCTCTCTGGTCGGCCGCTTCAGACAGCAATCGTGTAGTTTAGCGAAACAGGGCTGCGGCCGCAAGCACGCAGCTCGCGCGGCCGCAGCCCCGCAGCCTGGTTTGCGGGTACTCCGTCTTCTTCGTCCTACTCCTCGTCCTCACCGGTGAGCCACGAGGTCGCCGTGTCGCTGCTGCTCATGAGGCGATCGGCCTCGGCCAACGCCTCGGCCCTGCCGGCGGGGTAGATGTCGACGCCGCGGTACTTGCGCAGACCCGTGCCGGCCGGGATGAGCTTGCCGATGATCACGTTCTCCTTGAGGCCCTGGAGGGTGTCGGTCTTGCCCTCGATGGCCGCGTCGGTGAGCACCTTGGTGGTCTCCTGGAATGAGGCCGCCGACAGGAAGCTCTCGGTGGCCAGGGACGCCTTGGTGATGCCGAGGATGGCCTGGCCGGCCTCGGCCGGCTGGCCGCCCTCGTCACTGACGCGCACGTTCTCCTTGCGGAAGACCGCGCGGTCGACGAGCTGGTCGGGCAGGAACTGCGTGTCGCCGGCGATGACGACGCGCACCTTCTTCATCATCTGGCGGGCGATGAGCTCGATGTGCTTGTCGTTGATCTCGACGCCCTGCGAACGGTAGACCTCCTGCACCTCGTTGACGAGGTAGCGCTCGGTGGCCGTGTCGCCGGCGTGCTTGAGCAGGTCGGCCGGGTAGAGCGAGCCGCGCGTGAGCTGCGTGCCCTCGCCGACCCAGTCGCCGTCCTCCACGAGGACGTTGGTGCGGCGCGCGGAGATGATGTACTCCTTGGCCGCGCCCTCCTCGGAGGTGATGGTGACCTTGCAGCCGCGTTCGGCGTCTTCGATGGCGACGCGGCCCGAGACCTCGGAAATGCGCGCGACGCCCTTCGGCTTGCGCGCCTCGAAGAGCTCGACCACGCGCGGCAGGCCGTGCGTGATGTCGGCGCCGGCGACGCCGCCGGTGTGGAAGGTGCGCATGGTGAGCTGCGTGCCGGGCTCGCCGATGGACTGCGCCGCCACGTGCCCGACGGCGTCGCCGATCTCGGCCGGCACGTTGTTGGCGAGGGCGTAGCCGTAGCACTTCTGGCACACGCCCGACTCGGCATCGCACTTGAGCACGCTGCGCACCGGCACCATCGGGTCGGTCTGCGAGCTGCGCGCGAGCACGTCGAGGATCTGGCCGCGGGCCTCGAGCCCGATGTGGGAGTCGCGGTCGAACACGACCTCGCCGGTCGCCTCTTCGATGAGCGGCGCGCCGAGATGACGGCCGAGCAGGTTCTCGTTGGGCTCGTGCGTCCACATGGCCACGAACTCGGCCGCGGCGCGGCCCTTCTTCACCTTGACCTTGGCGTTCGGCAGGCTGGAGTAGACCTCGCGCAGGAGGCCGATCTGGGCCGGGCCGATCTTCTCGCCCTTCTTGAGCACCACGCGGTCGCTGCGCGGCCGCCTGACGTCCTCGGCCAGCTGGGAGCCCTCGAGCTCGGGGTTCTCCTCGCGCCGCCGCGACCACGGGGACATCGGCACCCATTCTTTGGTGCCGCAGTCTGCCTCGCTCACGGTCACGTCCTGGCACACGTCCACGAGACGCCGCGTGAGGTAGCCCGAGTCGGCGGTGCGTAGGGCGGTGTCGGCGAGACCCTTGCGGGCGCCGTGGGTGGAGATGAAGAACTCGAGCACCGAGAGACCCTCGATGAAGCTCGACTTCACGGGCTGCTCGACGATCTCGCCCTTCGGGTTGGACATCTGGCCGCGCCAGCCGGCGAGCTGACGGATCTGCTTGATGTCGCCGCGGGCGCCGGAGGTGGCCATCATGTAGATCGGGTTGAGGTCCTTGAAGTTGGCCTTGGTGGCCGCCGTGATCTGCACGTCGGCCTCGCGCCAGATCTCCTGGACCTTGCCGCGGCGCTCCTCCTCGGAGAGAAAGCCGTTGTTGTACTCATCCCGGAGCTGCTCGACCATCGCCTCGTGCGAGGTCAGGATCTCGGCCTTCTCCTTCTTGGGGACGACGATGTCGTTTTTGGAGATGGTGACCGCGGCGCGCGTGGCGAAGTGGAAGCCGACCTCCTTGAATACGTCGAGGATACGCGCCACCTTGTTGGCGCCGTAGAGCGCCACGAGCTTGTTGATAAAGCTCGCGAGGCCCTTCTTCGTCATCGTGTAGTTGATGTAGGTGTAGTCGCCCTGATACTCGGGACCGAGGATGGCGTGCAGGCCTTCCTCGACGCGCATATTGAACAGCGCGCGGCCGACGGTGGTCACGACGCGCTGGCCCAGGGGCAGGCGAAGGATGATGGGCCGGCGCGTGAACTCGGCGATGCCGGCCTCGCGCTTGGTGGGCACCTCGCGCTGGTCGAGGATGCGCTGTTCCCAGGCGCGCTGCGCCTCGTCGTAGCTGCTGTAGGCGACGAGCGTCTCGCCGAAGTGGTCGGGCTGGGCCTCGCTGAGGTCGTCCTCGGCGTGATACGTGAGGTAGTACATGCCGATGACCATGTCCTGGCTGGGCACGGCGATGGGCTTGCCGTGCGCCGGCGACAGGATGTTGTTGGTGCTCAGCATGAGCACGCGGGCCTCGGCCTGCGCCTCCCAGCTGAGCGGCAGGTGCACGGCCATCTGGTCGCCGTCGAAGTCGGCGTTGAACGCCGCGCAGACGAGCGGGTGGATCTGGATGGCCTTACCCTCGACGAGCAGCGGCTCGAAGGCCTGGATGCCGAGGCGGTGCAGGGTCGGCGCCCGGTTGAGCAACACGGGATGCTCGGTGATGACCTCTTCGAGGATGTCCCAGACCTCGGGCACCATCGACTCGACCATCTTCTTGGCCGCTTTGATGTTCTGGACCATCTTGCGGTTGACGAGGCGGCTCATGATGAACGGCTTGAAGAGCTCGAGGGCCATCATCTTGGGCAGACCGCACTGGTGCATCTTGAGGTGCGGCCCGGCGACGATGACGGAGCGGCCCGAGTAGTCGACGCGCTTGCCGAGCAGGTTCTGGCGAAAGCGGCCCTGCTTGCCCTTGAGCATGTCGCTGAGCGACTTGAGCGGGCGGTTGCCGGGGCCCGTGACGGCGCGCCCGCGGCGGCCGTTGTCGAAGAGCGCGTCGACGGCCTCCTGCAGCATGCGCTTCTCGTTGTTGACGATGATGTCCGGCGCCTGCAGGTCGAGCAGCCGCTTGAGGCGGTTGTTCCTGTTGATGACGCGCCGGTAGAGGTCGTTGAGGTCGCTGGTGGCGAAACGGCCGCCGTCGAGCTGCACCATCGGGCGAAGCTCGGGTGGGATGACGGGGATGACGTCGAGGATCATCCACTCGGGATGATTGCCGCTGCGCAGGAAGGCGGAGACGACCTTGAGGCGCTTGACGGCGCGCGCCTGGCGCTGGCCCTTGGCGGTCTGGATGGTCTCGCGCAGCTCGGCCGCCTCGGACTCGAGGTCGACACGCTTGAGCAGCTCGCGCACGGACTCGGCGCCGGTGCCGCCGGTGAAGTACACGCCGAAGCTTTCCGGCTCGTAGCCGGGCTCGCGCCCGAACATGCGCTCCATCTGCTGGTACAGAGCCTCGTCGTTGACGACGTTGCGCGGGGCGATGGTCTTGAACTGCTCCCAGGCGCGATCGATCTGGTCCTTGGCGTGGCCCACGTTCTTGAAGCCGCGGTCGATGTAGTCGTCGCGCAGCTTGTCGGCCTTGGTGCGCTGGAGTTTGAGCTCGTCCGGACCCAGGGCCGAGGCGTTGACGGCGATGCGCCGGTAGGACTCGAAGATGTCGAAGTAGTTGAAGTACCCGAACTCGTCCTCGGGGTCGCTGTCGACGTGGAAGTCGTCGGCCTCGCGCTCCCCGTCGACGATCGAGATGAGCTCGTCGTGCATGTCGCGGATGGCCTGCGAGCGCTTCTCGGCGTAGCCGTCGTAGCGCGCCTTGATCTCGTCGATCTTGTCTTGCAGCATCATGAGATCGTTGTCGCGGCGCTCGGCGTCGACCGAGATGATGACGTAGCTGCCGCCGAAGTAGAGCACCTTCTCGAGCTCCTTCGGGGCGATGTCGAGCAGGTAGCCCATGCGCGACGGCACGCCCTTGAAGAACCAGATGTGGCTCACGGGGGCCGCGAGCTTGATGTGGCCCATGCGCTCGCGGCGCACCTTGGCGCGGGTGACCTCGACGCCGCAGCGCTCGCAGATGATGCCCTTGTAGCGCACGCGCTTGTACTTGCCGCAGTAGCACTCCCAGTCCTTGGTGGGACCGAAGATGCGCTCGCAGAACAGACCGTCACGCTCGGGCTTGAGCGTGCGGTAGTTGATCGTCTCGGGCTTGGTGACCTCGCCCTTCGACCACGCCTCGATCTGCTTGGGCGATGCGAGCCCGATGCGGATCGAGTCGAAGTTGTTGATATCGATCACAGTCGCTCCCTCTGCCTAGGCGGGGTCAGTCTTCGTCAGTCTCGGCGTCGTCGGACTTGAGGCCCGGGGCGTCGAGGTCGAGGGGGTCGCCGAGGCCGTCGATGGCGGGCAGATCGTCGGCGGGCAGGGCGGCCGCGGCGGCCAGAAGATCTCCGGCCGCGGCCGGCACATCTTCATCGTCGCCGGCCGGCTCGTTGCCCGCCCCGATGACGTCCTGCAGGGCCGATCTGTGGACGCCGGCCTGCTCGAGCTCGCCGGCGTCGCTCTGCTGGCGGCGCAGGCCGGCCGTGAGGTCGATGCCCAGCTCTTCCGCGGCGCGCAGAAGGTCGTCGTCCTCCTCGCGCACCTCGAGCACCGCGCCTTCCTCGCTCTGGACGCTCATGTCGAGACCCAGGCTCTGGATCTCCTTCATGAGCACCTTGAACGACTCGGGGATGTTGGGCTTGGCGATGTTCTCACCCTTGACGATGGCCTCGTAGGCCTTCACGCGGCCCACCGTGTCGTCCGACTTGATGGTGAGCATCTCCTGCAGGATGTAGGCGGCGCCGTAGGCCTCGAGCGCCCAGACCTCCATCTCGCCGAAACGCTGCCCGCCGAACTGGGCCTTACCGCCCAACGGCTGCTGAGTGACCAGCGAGTAGGGGCCGGTGCTCCGCGCGTGGATCTTGTCGTCCACCAGGTGCAGGAGTTTGAGGATGTACATGTAGCCGATGGTGACCTTGTTGTCGAAGCGCTCGCCGGTGCGGCCGTCGTACAGCCACACCTTGCCGCTGCAGCGCCGACCCGGCGGTTCCTTCTCGTTGATCTTGAACTGCACCGGGCTGTCGGGGTTCTCCTGGCTGCTGCGGATGAGCAGCTCGTCGATCTCCTCGATGGTGGCGCCGTCGAACACCGGGGAAGCCAGGCGGGCCGGCGTGTTGCTGCGCCCGCCGTCGGCCTGGAAGCCCATGTGGGCCGCCCACCCGAGATGCGTCTCGAGCACCTGGCCGATGTTCATGCGGGACGGGACGCCCAGCGGGTTGAGGATGATCTCGACCGGGGTGCCGTCCTCGAGATGAGGCATGTCTTCTTCGGGGACGATCTTGGAGATGACGCCCTTGTTGCCGTGGCGGCCGGCGAGCTTGTCGCCCTCGGCGATCTTGCGCTTCTTGGCGACGTAGACGCGCACCAGCTCGTTGACGCTGGGCGGCAGCTCGTCGTTGTTCTCGCGGCTGAAGATCTTGACGTCGATGACCTTGCCGCCCTCGCCGTGCGGCACCTTGAGGCTGGTGTCGCGCACCTCGCGGGCCTTCTCCTTGAAGATGGCACGGATGAGCTTCTCCTCGGCGGTGAGCTCGGTCTCGCCCTTGGGCGTGACCTTGCCGACCAGCAGGTCGCCGGAGTTGACTTCGGCGCCGATGCGCACGATGCCGCGCTCGTCGAGGTCGCTGAGCGACTCTTCGGAGCGGTTGGGGATGTCGCGGGTGATCTCTTCGTCGCCGAGCTTGGTGGTGCGGGCGTCGACCTCGTACTCCTCGATGTGGATGGAGGAGAGGAGGTCGTCCTTCACGACCTTCTCGCTGAGGATGATGGCGTCTTCGAAGTTGAAGCCCTCCCAGCTCATGAAGGCGACGAGGAGGTTGCGGCCCAGGGCGATCTCGCCGTGGTCGGTGGACGACCCGTCGGCGAGCACGTCGCCGGCCTGCACCTTGTCGCCGGGGAACACGAGCGGCTTCTGGTGGATGAGCGTGCCCTGGTTGGAGCGCATGAACTTGGTCAGGCTGTAGGTGTCGACCGCGCCCTTGCCGTGGTCGACCTCGATGCTGTCGGCGTCCACATAGCTGACCTTGCCGCCGCGCTCGGCGATGATCACGTCGCCCGTGTCGACGGCGGCGCGGAACTCCATGCCGGTGCCCACGTAGGGCGCCTCGGGAGTGAGGAGCGGCACGGCCTGGCGCTGCATGTTCGAGCCCATGAGGGCGCGGTTGGCGTCGTCGTGCTCGAGGAACGGGATGAGAGCCGTGGCGACCGAGACGAGCATGGTCGGGCTCACGTCCATGTAGTCGATCTCGGTGGGCGGCGCCTTGACGATGTCGCCGCCGGCGCGCGTGCGCGCGAGCACCACGTCTTCTTTGAACTCGCCCGTATCCCGGTCGAACGGCGCGTTGGCCTGGGCGATGGTGACGTAGCGCACCTCGCCGGTCTTCTTGTCGACGAACTCCTGCTCTTCCTCGGAGGCGTCGAGGTAGACGATCTCGCCGGTGACCTTGCCGCGCACGACCTTGCGGTACGGGGCGCGGATGAAGCCGAACTCGTCGACGGTCGCCATGGAGGCCAGCGAGCCGATGAGGCCGATGTTCGGGCCTTCGGGGGTCTCGATGGGGCACATGCGGCCGTAGTGCGTCGGGTGCACGTCGCGGACCTCGATGGGCGCGCGCTCGCGCGTGAGGCCGCCCGCGCCCAGCGCGCTCAGGCGACGGCGATGCGTAAGACCGGACAGCGAGTTGGTCTGGTCCATGAACTGCGACAGCTGCGAGGAGCCGAAGAACTCCTTGAGGGCGGCCACGACCGGGCGGATGTTGACCAGCGTCGCCGGGACGATCGTGTCGGGGTCTTCGGTAGTGAGGCGCTCGCGGATGACGCGTTCCATGCGGGCCAGCCCGATGCGGAACGCGTCCTGGACGAGCTCACCGACCGTGCGCAGCCGGCGGTTGCCGAAGTGCTCGTATTCGTCGATCTCGTGGGCGATCTCCTCGCGGCGCGTCGGCAGCAGCGAGACGGCCTCGGCGGCGAAATCCTTGGAGTCCTCGGGCACGCCGATCTTGCCGGGCAGCGAGATGAGTCGCTTGATGAGCTCGATGATGTCTTCGTTCACGAGCACGCGCACGTCCGCGTCGGGGCGCTGCTCGGGCTTGATGTGGTTGTGCAGCCGCACGTTGAGCTTGTGGCGGCCGACGCGCGAGAGGTCGTAGCGCTTGGGGTCGAAGAACAGGCCGCGGAGCATCGCCGTGGCGCCGTCGAGCGTCGGCGGCTCGCCGGGGCGCTGCTTGCGGAAGAGCTCGACCAGCGCCTCTTCCTGCGAACTGGTGGCGTCCTTCTCGATGGTGTTCTTGATGTATACGGACTCGTCGAACAGCTGCACGAGCTCGTCGTCGCCGCCGTACCCCATGGCGCGCAGCAGCACGGTGACCGGGAACTTGCGCTTGCGGTCGATGCGCACGTTCACGGTGCCCTTCTTGTCGATCTCGAGCTCGAGCCAGGAGCCGCGCTGCGGCATGAGGTTGGCGACCAGCACCTGCTTCTCGCGCTCGGCCTGCTTGGGCTCCATGATGTAGGCCCCGGGCGAGCGCACCAGCTGCGTGACTACCACGCGTTCGGTGCCGTGGATGATGAAGGTGCCGCGCTCGGTCATCATGGGGAAGTCGCCCATGAACACCGACTGCTCGCGGATCTCGCCGGTCTCCTCGTTGATGAAGGAGACCTTCATCGTGAGCGGCGCCGAGAACGTCATGTCCTTGTTGCGACACTCGGCGATGGGCTTGGAGGGCTCGCCGAACTGGTGCTCGCCGAACTGCACGAGCAGCTTCTCGGAGTAATCCTTGATGGGGTTGATGTCGGCGATGGTCTCGCTGAGACCGTCGCTGAGGAACCACTCCCACGATTTCTTCTGGATGTCGATGAGGTTGGGGAGCGGCAGGGGCTGGTCGAGCTTGGCGAACGACGTACGCACGCGAGGCGCCTTGGGCTCGTTCAAGCGAGTCTCCTCTTTCTAGCGTGGACCAGGGAAAAAGAGCACACCATACCGGAGGTCGAGTGGTATGGTCGCGGGTAGCGCACGGCCAAAAAATATACCACAACGGATCATGCGACGCAAGAGGAATGTTGGCGCGGCCAGCTCGCCGCAGCTCCGCGGAAGCCCGTCGGCGCGGCTGGGCAGCACCTCTGTGCTGACCCGTCGGCGCGGCTGCGCAGCACCGCCGCGACGGGCCCCGGCCGGCAATCGCCGGCCGGGGCCCGTCGCGACCTGGTGCAGGTGTGAAGCGCTCTACTTGATCTCGACGCTGGCGCCGGCTTCTTCGAGCTTCTTCTTGGCCTCTTCGGCCTCGTCCTTGGTGACGCCTTCCTTGATGGCGCTGGGCACGCCCTCGACCACGTCCTTGGCCTCCTTGAGACCGAGACCGGTGAGTGCGCGCACGACCTTGATGACCTGGATCTTCTGGTCGCCGAAGGCGGTGAGCATCACGTCGAACTGGGTCTGCTCCTCGGGGGCCTCGGCCGGGGCGGCGCCGGCGGCCGGAGCGGCGGCGGCCACGGGGGCCGCAGCGCTGACGCCGAACTCTTCCTCGAGCGCCTTGACCATCTCGCTGAGCTCGAGCACGGTCATGGACTTGATGGCCTCGATGAGCTGGTCCTTCGTAAGGGTCTTGTTTGCCATTGTCAATTCACCTCGCGTAGGGCTTGAAAGCCTTGATGGACAGTGTCGGCGCCGCCGGGCGCCTTACGCCTCGTCGGCCGCGGCCCGCTGCTGGGCCACCTGATTGAGCGCACGCACGAAGCCGCTCACCGTACCCTGGAGCACGGTGACCAGGCCCGTCATGGGCGCGGCCATGGCGCCGACCAGCTGAGCGATGAGGACATCGCGCGGCGGCAGGCCGGCCAGCGCCTTGACGCCGGCCGGGTCGATGAAGCTCGACTCGAGCAGGCCGCCACGCACCTCGAGCTGCGGGTGCGTCTTGGCGAAGTCGGCCAGGGCCTTGGCGGCGCCGACGAGGTCGTCGCCGCAGAACGTGACCGCGGTGGGGCCGCTGAGCATGTCCTTGACGGCCTCGCGGCCGGCGCGGTCGGCGGCGATGCCGCCCAGCGTGTTCTTGACCACCTTGAAGCTCGCGCCGCTCTCGCGCAGCTTGCCGCGGAGCTCCTTGAGCTCGGCCACCGTGAGGCCGCGGTAGTCGCTGACGAACAGGTTCTCCGTGTCGGTCAGCAGCTGCGCCATCTCGGCGATCACAGCTTCTTTCTCGTTTCTCAGCATCTCGACCTCTCAGTCGCAAACAAAAACCCGCTCCCGAAGCGGAAGCGGGCACAGGCGGCGGCGCCGGCTCGTCTCGCCTCGGGTGGCGGACCCGTGTGGATCCCTTCGGCTCCCGGAGGAGCACCGACCTTCATCGGCCGCGGCGTGGTGACGCCGCGAAGCGGCAGTATATGTCGGATACGGGCGCGGCCGCAACTGCGGGCGGCCGCGCCCGGCCTTTTCTGGCTCAGCCCTCGAGCAGGTCGCGCGTGCGCGCGGGGTCGAGCTCGACGCTGGGGCTCATGGTGGCGGCGACGTTGACGCTCTTGATGTACTTGCCCTTGGCGGCGGCGGGCTTGGCGCGCACGATCTCGTCGAGCACGGCGCCGTAGTTCTCCACCAGCTGTTCCTCGGTGAAGGACTTCTTGCCGATGCTGAGGTGCACGATGCCCGAACGGTCGGTGCGGTACTCGACCTTGCCGCCCTTGGCGTCGGCGACGGCCTTGCCGACGTCGAAGGTGACGGTGCCCGACTTGGGGTTCGGCATGAGGCCGCGCGGGCCGAGGATACGGCCGAGCTTGCCGACGGTGCCCATCATGTCGGGCGTGGCGATGGCGATGTCGAAGTCGAAGACGCCTTCCTGGATCTGCTTGGCGAGGTCGTCGGCGCCGACGATGTCGGCGCCGGCCTCCTGCGCCTCACGCGCTTTGTCGCCCTCGGCGAACACGGCGACGCGCATCTCCTTGCCGGTGCCGTGCGGCAGCACGGTGGTGCCGCGCACGATCTGGTCGGCGTGGCGCACGTCGACGCCGAGACGGAAGTGGACTTCGACGGTCTCGTCGAACTTGGCGCCCGGAAGCGACTTGAGAAGGCGCATGCCTTCGAGGGGGGCGTAGAGCCGGCCGGGCTCGATGGAGAGCTTGGCGGCGGTGTAGGTGCGGCCTTGCTTGGCCATTCGCGGACCTCCTGTGGTGCAAGCGGCGACCTGGTCGCCTCCCACGTCGGCGGCCGGGCGGCGAGCCCGGCCATCAGATTGTCTACTCTTGTACCTCGACGCCCATGCTGCGGGCGGTGCCCTCGATGATCTTCATCGCGGCGTCGACGTCGTTGGCGTTGAGATCTGGCGCCTTGGTCTCGGCGATGGCGCGGACCTGCTCGCGGGTCACCGTGCCGACCTTGTGGCGGTTGGGTTCGCCGGAGCCCTTGTCGATGCCGAGGGCCTCGCGCAGCAGCACGGCGGCCGGCGGCGTCTTGGTGATGAAGGTGAAGGAGCGATCCTCGTACACGGTGATCTCGACCGGCACGATGGTGCTGCCTGAAGCCTGCGTCTGGGCGTTGAACGCCTTGCAGAACTCCATGATGTTGACGCCGTGCTGACCCAGCGCGGGGCCGACCGGCGGAGCCGGGCTTGCCGCGCCGGCGGAGATCTGCAACTTGATCTTGGTGAGGACCTTCTTGGCCACTGCTGCCTCGCTTACTGCCTGGTTAGGATGTCTTCTTGACCTGGTCGAAGGCGAGCTCGACCGGCGTCTCGCGGCCGAAAATCGACACCATGACCTTGAGCCGGCTATGGTCGAGGTTGACCTCGACGACCTCGCCGGAGAAATCGCTCAGCGGGCCGGACGTGACGCGCACGTCCTCGCCCACCGTGAATTCGGCCTTCTGCTTGGGGCGCTCGACCGAGGCCGTGTGCATGATGCGGTCGACCTCGGCGCGCGAGAGCGCCACGGGCTTGTTCTGGGCGCCGACGAAGCCGGTGACGCCCGGTGTGTTCTTGACCAGCGACCACGTGTCGTCGGTGAGCTCCATCTGCACCATCACGTAGCCCGGGAACACGCGGCGCTCGCTCGTGACCTTCGCGCCGTCCTTGGTCTCGACGATCTGCTCGGTGGGCACGACGATCTGGTGGATGCGCTCTTCCTGGTGCATCGACTGACGGCGATGCTCGAGGTTGGCCCTCACCTTGTTCTCGTGCCCCGAATACGTGTTGACGACGTACCAGCTATACACGCGCTGCCCCGATCACTTGATGACCGACAGGATCACGTCGACGGTCTTGGCGAAGACGGTGTCGAGGCCGAAACAGTAAACGGTCGCGATGGCGACGGCGACGAGCACGACGAGCGTGGACTGCATGAGGTCCTTGCGCGTGGGCCAGGTGACCTTGCCCATCTCGATGCGCACGTCGTGCATGAACTTCATGAGGCCGCGCTTCTCGCCGGGCTTGGCGGCGCGCGCCTGCTGGCGGGACTTCTGCTGCCCCTTGCCGCGCGCCGGCTTGGCGGCGGCCCGCTTGGCCACGGCCTTGCCGCCCTGCGCCTGCCTGGGCGTGGGCTTGCCCTTGCCCGACTTGCCTTTGTCGTTGTTCGCAGTCTTCGCCACTCAACCGCTCCGATGGTCATTGGCAGGGCTGGAGGGGCTCGAACCCCCGACCCCCGGTTTTGGAGACCGGTGCTCTACCAATTGAGCTACAGCCCTACAGACACAAGGGGGGAACGCTCAGCGCGTCTCCTTGTGCACAGTGTGCGTCCCGCACCAGCGACAGTACTTCTTGAGCTCGATGCGGTCCGGGTCGTTCTTCTTGTTCTTGTTCGTATGATAGTTGCGACGCTTGCACTCCTGGCAAGCGAGCGTGACGAGTTGACGCACGTCGTCATCCTTTCAGAAAGAAGCATGTAAGGATACCAAGGGTCTGCCGTTAGGGTCAACGCGACCCGGACGGCCCCCGGGGCGCGAACGTCGCGCCGCGCCTGTCACGGCGGCGCAGTATAGCAGACATCGAAGGGCGGGCAAAACGCGGCGCACCGGCCGCGCGCCGGGGCGCGGGCGGCAAGCGCCCTACGCGTCGGCATCCTCCCGCGCCTCGTGCCAGTGGCGCAGCTCGGGCCCGTCCATGCGCGAGACCCGGCGACGACAGCGCGCCCGCGGAGTACCGGTGGCAGGGCCTCCTCGAGGACCTCCTTGCCGCCCCGTCCCGTCGAGCAGCGCCCATCCGCTATGCTCGCACACGTGACAGCCCCACCAGAACAGATGCGCGTACTGGGGGCCGCGGCCGATGATCTCGTCCATGGCCCACAGGCACTCGTCGGGGTCGTGCGGGACCTCGATGAGATACCGTGTCCTGGTACGTTTGGCGGCGCGGAGAGGAGCGACCCATCGAGGAGCAGCACCACGACGAGGGCCAGGCGGCGGAACGGGCGGCGGCGCCCGGGCGCGCGCCCGTGCCTCCGCCGTACGCGCCGCCGCACGGCGGAGTGACCGGGCCGGCGCAGCCGGGCCGGCCGCAGGCCGGCCCACTCCCGCCGCCGCCCCTGGCGCAGGCCGGCGCGCCACTCGCGCCGCCGCTCGCGGCGGCGGACAAGCGCGCCGGCTGGGGCTGGGGTCTCAGCCTGGCAGGCCTCGTGGTGGGCTTCGGCCCAGAGGTCCTGCTCTACGCGGCCGCGCTCGGGATGGGCGCCTCCACGAACGTCGACAAGGTGACCCTCGGCTCCGCTGTCGCCCTCGTCGTGGGCTCCCTCATCGTCTACGGCTGGCAGACGCTCGCCGCGTGGTTCTTCTCGCTGCGCATCGCGGGCCGCAAGCTCGCTCTCTGGGGCTTCACCACCCCGAGCAAGGCCTTCTTCTGGACCATCCCCGTGGCGCTCGCCGCCGTCTACCTGGTGAGCTTTCTGCACGACCTGGTCGTGCACCCCAGGCAGCAGGTCATCATCGGCGAGTTCCCGCGCACCACCGCCGGCATCGTCCTCTTCGTGATCCTCGCGGTGGTGCTGGCGCCCTTCTTCGAGGAGATCTTCTTCCGCGGCTTTTTGTTCCGCGGTTTCTCGTCCTCGTGGGGGTGGGTCGCGGGCGCCTGCGTCTCGGCGGCCGTCTTCGGCATCGCGCACCTGCAGCTCGACGTCTTCGTGCCGCTGTTCGCCCTGGGGCTCGCGCTGGCCTGGGTCTACAAGCGCACCGGCTCGCTGTGGACGAGCATCGCCTTCCACGCCCTGTTCAACGGGCTCTCGGTGCTCGCCTGGGCGCTGACACGCTAAGCTGGGAGCGCGGGAGGAGGCACATGACGCGTCGAGGCCCACAGGCCGGCCAGAGCCCGGAGCAACGGGCTGAGGAACTGAAGAGACGCCACGTCGAGGCGCGGCGCCGGCGGACGCGTCGCCGCCGGACATGGGTGGCCGTCGCCGCGACGGCGATCGTGCTGGCCGTCGTCGCGGGCGTCGTCACCGCCCGCGCGCTCGGGCCTTGGGGATCCGGGCGCGGACCCGCCGCGAGCGCCGCGAGCGCGGCCACGCGGCCGGCGGCCTCCTCGAGCGCGGCGAGCGCAAGCGCCGGCGAGGCAGCCTCTCCCGCGGCGCAGAGCACGCCGAAACCCAGGTTCGTCGTCAGCCGCGCGCTGAGCGACGTCCGCGCCCTCGAGGACATCGGCGTGCGCAGCGCCGGCGGCGGCGCCGAGAAGCGCGGCGCCGCCTTCATCGCCGGGCGCCTCGTCGCGGCGGGCGCGCAGCCCGAGACCCGGACCTTCCGCCTGCCCAACGGCAAGACCAGCCGTAACGTGGTCGCGCGCTTCCCGGGCTCCACCCGCAAGACCATCATCCTCGGCGCCCACATGGACTCCAAGGCGCCCTCACCGGGGGCCAACGACAACGGCTCGGGCTGCGGCGCGTTGCTGGAGATCGCGCGCGGCCTCGGCCGGCGACACGCGTACCCCACGGTCGAGCTGGTCTTCTTCGGCGCCGAGGAGATGATCGACGCGGATCCGGACCATCACCATTTCGGCTCGCGCTACCACGTCAAGAACATGAGCGCCGGCGCGCGCAAAAACGCCGCCGGCATGATCTCCGTGGACATGATCGGCTACGGCCCGCGCTTCGTGGTGCGCACCATGGGCAACGGGCCGCAATCGCTGAGACGCCTGCTCCTGCGGCAGGCCCGGGAGCGCGGCATCCGCATGTCATACCTTCGCGATCCAGGCGAGTCCGGCTGGAGCGACCATGAGGCGTTCGAGCTGGCCGGCATCCCCGCCGCCTGGATCGAGTGGCGGGACGACCCCGTCTACCACACGGCCGCAGACACGAGCGGCCACCTGGTCGCGGCGAAGGTGCGCACCGCGGGGCAGTTCGTTTTGGGCGTGCTGTACGGGTTGGACGCGGCCGCCCTCGAGCGGCTGGCACGGTAGCTGAGGGCAGCTACCCCAGCAGCGTCGGCTTGCGCAGCTCCCGGCAGTGGCAGTCGTCGTCGTCGGGAAGGGCCGCCAGGGCGTTGAGAAGGATGCGGCCCATGAGGCCGGCGTCCTCGTGGAAGATCTGCGCCAGCACGTCGTGCTCCCACTCCTGCACGACGCCCTCGCCGTAGTTGACGATGAGGTAGATGCCCGCGTAGCAGGCGCCGATGTCGCGGGCCAGCCAGACTTCGGGGCAGAAGCTCTGCCCGACCACGTCGCCCATGCTCTGCAGGCGCCGGACCTCGGCGGGCGACTCGAAGCGCGGCCCCTCGGTGACCACGTACGTGCCGCGCGTGAACACGCGGCGGGCGGGGGCGAGGCGCCGGGCGGCGCCCACCAGCGCTTCGCGCCCGGCCGCGCACACCGGGTCGCGCATGATGAGCAGATGGTCGCCGACCACGACGCCGTAGCGGTCGCGGTCGGTGGTCTGGTCGACGAAGTCGTCGACGACCACAAGGTCGCCGGGGTCGAGGAGATGGTTGAGACTGCCGACGCCGGCGTCCGAGAGGATCCTCTTGACGCCGGCGCGATGGAGCACGCTGAACACCTGGCGCGAGGCGCGCCCGCGCGAGACGCCCTTGCGCCACCCGTGCAGGCGCACGTGCAGGGCCGTGTGCCCGCCGAGCTCGAAGAGCGTGAACGGCGGGCTGTCGCCCCACGGCGTCTCGAACACGAGATCGCGCTCGACGACGCGCGCCTCGGGGTGCAGGTCGCCGGGGAAGTCGGCGGCCAGAGAACCGGAGCCGCCGATGACGGCGCGCGTGGCGGCGGGGACTGCGCCGGCCGCCACGCTCAGAGCCCCGCCAGCTCGGGCGTGACGCGCAGCACCATCATCTGCACGTGGTCGCCGGTGTCCGAGGTGTAGCGGCTGAGCGCCTGGTCGAGCGCCGTCGGGAACCCGCGCACGGCGCCCAGCACGGTGTCGCCGCGAGCCACGACGTCGCCGATCTCGACCTTGGGGCGCGTGAGATGGGTGAGCACCAGAAGCAGTGACGGGTCGTGGGCGAGTTGCACATGCATCTCCACGTCCCAGTAGCGACCGAGGATGCGGTACTTCTTGATGGCCGTGACCTTGCCGTCCGCGGGGCTCACGACGGCCGAACCCGGCACGGCGCCGACGTCCAGGCCCGCGGTCGAGGACGAACGCTCGCCGCCGGCGCCGTCCATGAGGTAGTACTGGATGGCGCCGCCGCCGGCGAAGATGTCGGCGAGCTTCTGGCCCAGGCTACCCCCGCTCAGGCGGTCGCCGGCCGGCGCGAACGGCACGGTGTCGGCGTTGTCCACCGGGTGATAGGCCACGGCCGTCGTGACCTCGCGGGCGACCGGCAGGACGAAGTCGAGGCCCTCGACCTGCGCGACCACGACATCGCCGGCGCCGGCCGGGCTGCCGTCGACGGTGGGCATGGCGGCGCTCTGCGGCACGCGCGCCGGGGTCTGCCCGGGGATAGCGTACGCGGCCCACACGGCGAGGACGATGAGGGTCACGAGAACGGCCAGCGTGACCGCACGCCGGCGCCTGATCTGATCGCGGCGGCGGACCTTCGCGCGCCGCCGCTGACTGGCCGGGCTTCTGTGCATGTCCCGCTGAACCTACAGTGCCGCCCCCGAGGCCGCAAG
>Ga0209539_1000476_pt1 | contig 23074 bp, 21 predicted proteins | sample BarGraNGADG00312_2_FD_184499 | JGI IMG/M metagenome (GOLD analysis project Ga0209539, IMG submission 184499) | Arctic peat soil microbial communities from Barrow, Alaska - Barrow Graham LP Ref core NGADG0011-312 (SPAdes) (version 2) | ecosystem: Environmental > Terrestrial > Soil > Wetlands >...
TTGGCCTACAGGCTCGTCGCCGCGAACCCCAGCCGCGGCCCCACGTGGATCGTGCCGCTGTACCTGCTCTTTACAATCAACCTGTTCGTCGGCGTCTTCAACCTGCTTCCCGGCTTCCCGCTCGACGGGGGCCGCGTCTTCCGCGCGATACTCTGGAAGATCACCGGTGACCTGCGCAAGGCCACGCGCGCCGCGAGCATCGGCGGGCAGGTCGTCGCCGTGTTGATCGCCGGCGCCGGCGTCTACTTCTTCGCCACTAACAACCTGCTGAGCGGCGTATGGCTCGTCCTCATCGCCGCCTTCATCTTCCAGCTATCGCGGGTCTCCTATCAGCAGACCCTGATGCGCATCGCCATCGCTGACACAAAAGTCGCGGACCTCATGTACACCAACGTGCCCGTCGTCGACGAGAACACCACGCTCACGGTCCTGCGGACCCACTACTTCACCACTTACCACCTGCCGGCGTTCCCCGTGGTGGACAGCGCCGGCGCCGTCAAAGGCGTCGTGAGCAGGGAAGACCTCATGAACGTGAACCCGTCCGAGTGGGACATCCTCAACGCCGGCCGCATCGCGCGTCCTCTGCGTGAAGACCAGATCGTGGCGCCGGACGTGAAGCTCGACACCGTCATGCGGCGGGCCATGCGCGCCGACGACTTCCTGCTCGTCATGGAGGACGGCAAGGTGATGGGCCTGCTGACAGCCGACGAGTTCATGCGTTACATTAGAGCGAGGTCACAGGCGAACCAGCCGCAGAAGTGATCGCGAACGGCGCCGGCCCGCCCGGCGCACCGCGCCATCATCGATGCCGGAGCTTTCAAATGGAGATCACGGTACGGGTTGCGACAATACTGTTGAAGAAGGCGGACCCCCCGCTCGCCTCGACCAGGTTCACCCTTGAAGTCCCCGAAGGCCTGGAGGTCCGGGGCCTTATCGACACCCTCAGCATGCCCGCGAAGCTGGTGGGCTCCGTCACCATAAACAAGAAGCGCCAGCCTATGGAAGCAGTCATCGCCCCCGGCGACGTCGTCGCCATAATCCCCGCGATATCGGGTGGCTGAGATGGACGAGAAAGGCCTGGCTGAGGCGCTCGAGTCCGCGGCCGCGGACCGCTCCGAAGGGGACGTGCACTACCGCTGCCTGGACATGCGCTCCATCGCCGACATCGCCCGCAAGCGCGGAGCTTCGACACGAGAGGTCTCGATCGCGGCGCTCAAGGCCGGGCTGCTTCCCCTACGCTACGTGAAGAACATCGGCACCATCGGGCTCGAGGGCCAGGCGAAGCTGCTGGAGTCGCGCGCCGTGCTGGTCGGCGCCGGCGGCATCGGCGGGTCCGTGGCAGAGCTGCTCGGGCGGATGGGTGTCGGGACGGTCGTCATCATCGACCCGGACGTCTTCGACGAGACGAACCTCAACCGGCAGACGTTTGCCTGCGGCGCCGCGCTCGGCATGCCCAAGGTCGAGGTCGCGCGCGACCGCCTGCTCGACGTCAACTGCGACGTCGAGGTGATCACCCACCGCGTCGCGGCCACTCAAAAGAACCTCGCCGACCTGGTCTCGGGCGCGGACGTCGTGATCGACGCACTGGACAGCCTCGATGACCGCCTCCTCCTGCAGGAAGCATGCCGCGACGCAGGCATAGTGATGGTACACGGCGCGATCGCCGGGACTTCCATGCAGGTCACAACCATCTTCCCGGGCGACACCGGGCTGGAAGGCTTTGTTCCGGTGCCCGACGAGCAGGGCAAAGCACAGGGGGTCGAGGTGGAGACGGGCAATCCCGCGACGACCCCTGCGCTCGCCGCCGCGATCGAGGTGCAGGAAGCGATCAAGGTGATCCTCGGGACCGGCACGCTGCTGCGCGGCAAGATGCTCTACCTGGAAATGGCCGACTGGGACATCGAGTTTATCGAGCTCTGAGGCGGGCGCCGGGCTCCGCCACGTGCCTTTCATCGACCATCGCCGGACCGGCCTCACGCCTGCGCTCTGTGAGATCTATAACCTGCGCCTCTTTCTGTTCCCTCGCCGGTATCTGGAAATAGCCCAGCCTGTGGCAGGAGACGAAGAGGCAGGCCATGCCCGTCGCGCCGATCGCCAGTACCGCGATCAGCCACGGGCCCCGAGCCCCGAGGCAGGCCACTGAGAGTGCTACTGCGGTTGCGCTTATCTTCGCTAATGTCTTCATGCCAGCCATCGTAGCACCGGGGTGTGACAAGCTTTTCAGGCCATCCCCTGCGCCTTGACAGACTACCTTGCTTTGCTTATGATTTGCTTGTACTGCTCTCTCCGCGGACCCTTCACAGGATGGGAATATTATGGGACTCTTCAAACACTTCAGGTCGCGTCCGGGTCTCAACACCGCCCTCGGCGCCGCGTTCGCGATCATCGCCGGGATGATGCTTCTCGGATTCTTCGCGAGGTCGATGAAAGGCGAGCCAGGCGGCAAGCTGGTGTCCATCACGGTCGCGCGGCGGGACATCGCGCTCGGCTCGCCCATTACGGGTGACATGCTCGCCACACATAAGATCCCCAGCGGTTATACCGTGCCTGGCACACTGCGCGATGCCTCGGAGATCACGGGCTCCAGGGCGCTGCGGTTCATCGGCAAGGGCGAGCCGATCATCTCGACGGCGATCGCGGGAGGGAAAGGCGCGGGCAACCTCGCCTCGAAGATCCCGGCAGACTTGCGCGCTTACTCAGTGCAGCTGACGAGAGGGTCTGCGGGATCGGGAGACCTGCGCCCGGGCGACCGCGTCGATGTCCTCAGCACTTCGGGCGAGCCGCCGAGGACGGGCACGCTGCTCACCTCGCGGCTGATCCTCAGCGTGGGCACTTCCACTGACGCTTCAGGAGACGGCGTCCAGGCCGGCGCTTTTCAGTCGATCACGCTTCTCGTCGCCCCACGTGAGGCGGAGCTGCTTGCGCAGGCATCGTGTTCGGGCGAAATATCCGTTTCGCTGTGCCCCGTCACCGGGGCAGTTGGAAACCAGGCGCAGGGTGGCAAGTGAGCAGGGATGCTCTTACGTGAAAGAGCTGACTTTCTTTCCGAGGTTATCGATGTTGACCGCGGGGGCCGCGATCCTGCCGTAGATCGAGACGATGGCGGGTGTGGCAAAACCGGTCCCCAGCACGACGACTACCGGTGAGTTATATGCCGATGGGATCTGATCGTTCTGCACCAGCTGGGCGTTCGCAAACTCCGGCACTGATTTCTTCACCAGCTCGCCGTTGTCTTTCGCCTCGTGCCTGTAGTAGATCGTGGTCACGTCAAGTGGTTGCTTCGACGCGCCCTCGTAGACTTTTGTGTGGCCCATCAGCCGGAGCTCCTGGGCGACCGTCGGCACGGCCGCTGACACAGTCTTCGCGCCGCTCAGCACGCTGATGACGTCGGCGTTGGGAGCGTTCAGCTCCTCGACGCGCCGCGTCTGACCCAGAGAGAGCTTGGCCTGCATCGCGGGCGAGAGCTGCGTACTGGTCTTGATCTCGGTCGCGGCCTGCGCCAGCAGCGTCGGGCTGGACACGAAGTAGCTGAGGCCGCCTATGTACTTCGAGTCGCCCGGCACAGTCATGAACTGCGCGTTCTCCAGCTTGAAGTCCCTCAGCTCCGTGGCCAGGTCCATGAGCTGCCCGGACGTGTAATCCATCTTGCAGTTCTGGGCGACGATGTCCACGAGCTGGTTTGCTTTCCACACGCTCTTCATCGACTCGGCCTTGGCCATGAGCGCCTTGATGAAGGACTGCTGGCTCTGTATCCGGTCGACGTCGCCGTTCGGCAGCTTCCTGCTGCGCACCACTACGAGCGCCTGCTCGCCGTCGAGCAGCAGGTCGCCCGCCGGCAGGTAGCCCGCGTGCGGGTCGTTGATCGCGGTGTTCAGGTGGATCGGCACACCTCCTACGGCGTTCACGATCTTCTTGAAGCCGTCGAACTGCATGCTGATGTAGTGGTTGACGTCTATTCCGGTCAGGTCCTTGACCGCGGTGATCGCCCCGGCCGGGCCGCCGAACGCATGAGCCGCGTTGATCTTCTGTGTGCCGTACCCCGGGATCTGGACCATGGTGTCTCTCGGAATGGAGACAACGACCGCCTTCTTGTCGCGCTCCTGCAGGCACACCAGCATCATGACGTCGCTGCGGCAGTAGCCGCCCTCGCCCTTGTTGCTGCCCGCGTCGCTTCCAATGATCAGCGTGTTCACGCTCTGGTTGGGGTCCGTCGAGACAGGGGTGATGGAGCTCTTGATCTTGGCGCCCTCTTTGCCGCCGATGTGCGACTTGTTGAGCTTGAAGGACAGGTAGACTTTGGCGCCGAGCTTGGCGATGGGTTTCGCGTAGAAACCGAGCGCGCCGCCCACGGCGATGCCGATCGCGAAGAAGATCACGAACCAGTAGAGCTTCATAGGTGTCTTGCGCCTGGGACCCTTGGCTTTCGCGCTGGCCCTGCTGCGCAGGTCGCGCCTCCGCCGCCGTGCTTCCCAGTATGAATTCTTCTGCGTTGAATGCTTGCCCATCTCACCTTCCGCCGCGAGCCGTCAAAGTAGCCTACATATTAATTCGTTATGGCGCCGGGTAGCAACTTCTTCAGATGCCGACCGTTGCGCGGGCAATGACCTCGTCAATCGGCCGTTTGAACGCTTTGCAGTATTCCTATACGACCCGGCTCTGCATATTGAGACTCCAGCAATTGAGACGCAGCCGGCGCCTGCATTGTTCAACCGAATATCCACAACAGAGAACAATTTGCTCAATCGTGATACCTTGGATAAAAGAATTCCAAAAAAAAATATAGCGGTAATTATCAACATCGTTAACTCTAATTTATCCTTTTAACAAGGCATTTTCGAGCATCCAGGCACTGTTCACTCGGGAAACCGGGCCAAAAAAACCGCAAAACACCTCTTGTCGGGCTGTATCTTGTGTGTTAACATTCGCGAAACATCAATATGTAGTAGTATTTTTGACAAGGGCACTAAGGGGACGGGCATTTGGAAATTCTGTTGCTACTGCTTCTGATGCTTGCTGCGGGCCTCCTGTTCGTTCCGGGGTTCCTCAAGGAGCGGATGCTCGATTCTCCGGTCAGCACGGTCTCGGATTTCAAGCGGGGAATGACGGCCCTGGCGGTCAGCACGCACAACTACAGCCCGAACAACTACCTCTACTCGCGCTCCAGCGAGCCCGAGCCTTACATCAGACGGAGCCATTACACCGAGCAATTGGATGACCACTCCGAGGATTTCGTCCCTTATCCGACCAACAAGCGGCACGCGGAGATGGAAGCTCGCCGCAACCGGGTCATCGCCCTGCTCCTGCTGCTGGCACTCTCGACCGGCATCATCGCGCTGATCCCGAAGGTGAAGTGGATCATCCCGCTGCACATCGTGATACTGATCGTGCTCGCCGGGTACATCGCGCTCGCGATACTCCTGCCGCACGCACAGAGCCGCCGCTAGGCAGCCGCGACGACCTCGAACTCTATCGCTCCATTAACTGCCTCGACCTCGACGAGGTCGCCTTCCGTAACATCGCCCGACAGTATCTTCAGCGCGAGCGCGTCCTGTATTTCGCGCTGGATGATCCTCTTGAGAGGCCTCGCGCCATAGAAAGGATCGAAGCCTTTCTGCGCGAGCAGGTCCTTCGCCCCGTCGGTGAGCCGCACCGCGATCTTCCTGTCCTCGAGCCGCCGGGCGAGCATCCTCACCTGGATGTCGACGATCTTTCTTATGTCTTCGATCGATAGCGGGTTGAACACGAGTATCTCGTCGACGCGGTTGAGGAACTCCGGACGGAAGCGCTGGCGCAGCTCGTCCATCACCAGGGCCTCCGCTTCGGCCCTGTCGAGGCCGGCCTCGAGGTTGAGTGACTGGCTGCCGACGTTCGACGTCATGATGATCACGGCGTTCTTGAAGTCCACCGTCCGGCCGTGGCCGTCGGTGAGCCGCCCGTCGTCCATGATCTGCAGGAGGATGTTGAACACGTCCTCGTGCGCTTTCTCGATCTCGTCCAGGAGCACGACCGTGTAGGGGCGCCGCCGCACCGCCTCGGTCAGCTGGCCGCCCTCCTCGTAGCCGACGTAGCCCGGCGGCGCGCCTATCAACCTGGAGACCGTGTGCTTCTCCATGTACTCGCTCATGTCCAGCCGCACCATCGCGCGCTCGTCGTCGAAGAGGAACTCGGCAAGGGCCCGGGCGAGCTCGGTCTTGCCGACGCCGGTGGGCCCCAGGAAGATGAACGAGCCGACCGGCCGGTTCGGGTCCTGCAGGCCTGCGCGAGCGCGGCGTATCGCGTTGGACACGGTCCTGATCGCGTTGTCCTGGCCTACGACCCTCTCGCGCAGCCTGTCCTCCATCTTCAGAAGCTTCTCGACCTCGCCCTCCATCAGCCGCGAGACGGGAATGCCGGTCCACTTGGCGACCACGTCGGCTACGTCCTCCTCGTCCACTTCTTCCTTCAGCATCTTGCGGTCTTTCTGGATCTCCTCGAGCCGCATGTTCTCCTCGACGAGCTCGCGCTCCGCCTGCACGAGCGACCCGTACCTGATCTCCGCGGCCTTGCTCAAGTCTCCTTCGCGCTCGGCTCTCTCCTCGTCGTACTTCAGGTCTTCGATGCGCTGCTTGAGCTCCTGCAGCCGGGTGATGGCGGCCTTCTCGTTCTGCCAGTGCGCGAGCAGCTCCTGGTTCTCCTCGCCGAGGTCCGCGAGCTCTTTCTCCAGTTTTTCCAGGCGCTCGATGCTCGCCTTGTCTTTCTCTTTCTTCAGCGCCTCGCGCTCTATCTCGAGCTGCTTCATGCGCCGCTCGACCTCGTCCACCTCGGTGGGCATGCTGTCTATCTCGATTCGGAGGCGGCTGGCCGACTCGTCGATGAGGTCGATGGCTTTGTCGGGCAGGTAGCGGTCGGTGATGTACCTGTCCGAGAGGACGGCCGCCGCGACCAGCGCGGAGTCCTGGATGCGCACGCCATGGTGAATCTCGTAGCGCTCCTTGAGCCCGCGGAGGATGGAGATGGTGTCCTCCACCGAAGGCTCGGAGACCAGTATCGGCTGGAACCTGCGCTCGAGCGCCGCGTCCTTCTCGATGTACTTGCGGTACTCGTCGAGCGTGGTCGCGCCTATCGCGTGGAGCTCGCCTCTCGCGAGCGCGGGCTTGAGCATGTTGGAGGCGTCCACCGATCCCTCGGCCGCGCCGGCCCCGACCAGGGTGTGCAGCTCGTCGATGAAGATGATGACCTCTCCGGCGGCCTGGTCTATCTCCTTGAGGACGGCTTTGAGGCGGTCCTCGAACTCGCCCCTGTACTTGGCGCCGGCGACCAGGGCTCCTATGTCCAGGGCCATCAGGCGCTTGTTCTTAAGCCCCTCGGGCACGTCGCCGTCGACGATGCGCCGTGCAAGCCCCTCGGCAATCGCGGTCTTTCCCACGCCAGGGTCGCCGATGAGGACCGGGTTGTTCTTGGTGCGCCTCGACAACACCTGGATGACGCGCCGTATCTCGTCGTCGCGGCCGATCACCGGGTCGAGCTTTCCCTTGCGCGCCTCACCCGTGAGGTCGCGGGCGAAGCGCTCCAGGGCCTGGTACTTCTCCTCGGGGCTCTGGTCCGTGATGCGCTGCGAGCCGCGGATGTCGGCAAGGGCTTTGAGCACGTCGTCCGAGGTCACGCCCGCCTCTTTGAGGATCTGCGCGGAGCGCCCGCCGGCCTGAAGGATGCCGAGCAGCATGTGCTCGGTGCTGAGGTACTCGTCCTTGAAGTTCTGCGCGATGGACCACGAATCGTCGAGGACTTTGTCGAGCTGCTTGGACATGTACTGGCCCTGCGTGCCGCTCACCCTGGGTCGGGCCTCGAGCTCTCGCCTGACCGTCTGCTCGAGCGCCTCCGGCCTGGCCCCGAGCCGCTGCAACAGAGGCGTCACGACCCCGTCAGTCTGCCCGAGCAGCGCGAGAAGGAGGTGCTCGACATCGACTTCCTGCTGGTCGAGACCCTGCGCGAGCGACTGCGCCGAGCCGAGCGCCTGCTACGCTTTCACCGTGAGCTTCTCGGGATCGATCATCCGCCGGCCTCCTCCCCATCCTGGAGCAGCGAACCGCTCAAAAAACAATGTCGAAAGAACTGCTTCCGCCAAGAGCTTGTGTGCTATTCAGTATCTGAGGGCGTTTCAGGCCCGTCAAGGTCGAATACATTAGAATAGTTGCTATTCCTCCCGGAGGACGACAGGAAAGGGAGCATGGGAGAAGAGGGCAACCTGGCGAGCCAGGTAGGTGACGTGAAGCAGGAGTTCGGCGCGCTCGTGCGCAACAAGAACTTCATGCGCCTGTTCTGGGGCCAGCTCATCAGCTGCATGGGCGACTGGGTCGCCACGTTCGCGCTCATGTCTCTCGTCTATCGCTTGACCGGCTCTTCGCTTGCCGTCGGCGGCATCCTCGCTTTCCGGATCGTTCCGGCCTTGTTCAGCGGTCCGCTCGCCGCCGTCATCACCGACCGCCTCGACCGCAAGAAGCTGATGATCGGCTGCGACATCTCGAGGGGTTTGATCATCCTTGCCGCGCCGCTCGTCACCAGGGTGTGGGGCCTCTACGTGCTGGTGTTCTTCATGGAGGGGCTGTCCATCGTCTGGCTGGCGGCGCGCGACGCGAGCATCCCCAACCTGGTCGAGCCGGAGCAGCTCACGATGGCCAACTCTTTGTCCATGGCAACGACGTACGGCGTCATCCCGTTCGCCGCGCTCGCGTTCTCACTGGTTACGGTGCCCTCGGTGCTGACGCGCCTCTTCATAAGCGGGGGGTTCTTCTCCACCCATCCGACCACGTTCGCGTTCATCGTCGACTCGCTGAGCTTCTTCGTGGCGATATCCTTCTACTTTCGGATGAAGCTCCCGTCCCCCAAGGACTACCTCGGCAAGGAGGAAGTGTCCGCGGGGTTCATGGAGTCGATAACGTTCGCCCTGAGGAACCCGTTCGCGAGGTCACTGCTGCTCGGCGCGGCGATGGGCTGCATCGGAGGGGGCAGCCTGTACGCGGTCGGGATCGGCTACGTGAAGCAGGTGCTCGGGGCGAGGTCCGACGCGGCCTTCGGCTTGCTCATGGGGCTGTTCGGGGTGGGCATGATCCTCGGCGTCATCGCGCTGCAACTGCTCGTCAAGCGCGAGGAGAAGCCGTGGATGCTGCGGGTCGCGCTGCTCGTGGCCGGCTGCATCATGGTGAGCATGGCCGTCGTTCAATGGCTGCCAATGGTGTACCTGCTGGCGAGCTTCTTCGGCGCCGCTTTCGGGGTCCTGTTCCTGGTTGCGATAACGATGGTGCAGGAGCGGATCGATGACCGGGACAGGGGCAAAGCCTTCGCCGCCTTCCACGCCGTAGCGAGGATCTTCCTCGTGCTCGGTGCCGGGCTCGCGGGCGGCATCGCCACCCTGGTCGGGACGAAGACGATCCACGTGTTCGGGCTCTCGTACCAGGTCCACGGAGTGTCGATCGCCCTCATGGTGGCGGGAGTGCTGATCGCCGCGGTCTCCGTGGTTCCCATGGGAGAGAAGAAAGAGCGCTACCGCGAGTACTTCATGCGGCAGAAGAGCGAGGCTCTCGAGCAGGAGTGACCGCTGCCCTCGCCGCTTCTCCTCAAAAAGAAATCAAGGGGCTTGCACCCCTTGATTTCGGAACCTCTCCCTGGCCGGGGCCAGCACCTATAAGCGTGGTTATGGCTGGGTGGCAGTACAGGCGTGGACGCCGGAAAGGATTCCGGCGTGAGACCCGGCATAAGGCGAGGTTGAGATTCATTTTCAAAGTACCTGCTCCAGCAGGGCTTGGGGCGCTAGAATCAAAACACTTATCCGCCCCCAGCCGAGCGTGCTTCTACAATATTGAACGACACATCGGGGGGCATTCGGAAGCGATTCAGGGGCCGGGGGAACAGGTGGGCTCCACGGGGTACTGAACGGGGTCGAATGAGGAACGGTTCGGCGGCCGCGGCCAGCGCTCCGTCTAGAGTCCCAGCTTCTCCTTGACGGCCGGCAGGTGTGACTCGCTTACCTTCAGCCTCGTCTCGGCATCGTCTGCCAGCACTATCAAGGTGCCCTTGGCTTTGTCGCGGGCGACCTTGCGGATGAAATCCACGTTCACCATGTACGACCGGTGCACGCGCACGAACATCGAGTCGTCGAGGCGCTCCGAGAGCTGAGCGAGGCTGTACCCGGTCAGGAACCGCTTCGCCTTGGTGTGGGCGTACGAGTATTTGCCGGCGGCTTCGAAGTAGCAGATCTCCGCGAGCGGCACGAGGAACGTCTCGTCGCCTCTCTGCACGGGCAGGCGCTGCAGCCGAGTTGAGCGAGAGAGCGGCAGCTGAGGCCTGGTGCGCGCGGCCCGCTCCAGTATCTTGGTGATGCGCGCCACGAGCTCGAGGGTCTTGAACGGTTTGATGACGTAGTCGTCCGCGCCCTTCAGGGCTCTGACCACGACGGCCTCGTCCCCGACGGCGGACAGGAACAGGATCGGGATGTGCCGCGTCTCCGGGTCGCTCCTGATCTCCATCATCACGTCGAGCCCGCTCTTCTCGGGCATCATCATGTCGAGGAGCAGCAGGTCGGGCTTCTCGGAGCGGGCGACCTCGAGGCCTTCCTCGGGGTCCTGGCAGATCGTGACCGAAAACCCGTCGAGGGTCAGGACGGCCTCGAGCATCTTGAGCATGTCCATGTCATCGTCGATGACCATTATTCGTGAGCTGTAAATGTCAGGCAATCGCTCGCACCACCTGAGACTCCACACCGACTGTCAAAAGTACCGCCCTCATTCGATGATCCCTGCCTGCTCGCGCGCCACGCGAAAGCACTCGCTGATGTCGTCGGCGATCTCCCGCTCGGTCCAGACACCCGGAACGCGTGCCTGGCCTCCCTCACCGCCCGCCCTGGCCTCCGCCCACGCCACGGCGGCGACCTCGTCACCGAAGCCGAGGGAGGGATCCCTCAGGATGCGCGACTCGATGAACAGGCCGGTCCTCGGAAACCACCGGGTCAAAAGCTCGTTCATCTCGCCAAGCAGGTCGGGGTCCAGCCCGCCGCGCGAAGCCACCTGAAGCACCCGGAGCTCGAGCTCCAGGAAACGGATGAAGCGCTCGCGTTCTTCGGGTCCGGGCCACGGTTCAGCCACTGGTTTTCTCCTACGGTCTCGCCTCGCTCATTATCGCACAATATGCCCGGCGCTCCCCGGGTTCGAGTCCCTGCGGGCATGCCATCCTTCCTATATAACATCCGGACTCGAACCAGGGGGTTTGGGGTGGGGGAGTATCCCCCACATTACCTCAGATGCAGGGGGGTACAGCGAGCCGAAGGCGAGCGTCCTAGGGGGACGCGAGTTCCCCCTCGGAAGAGCGAGCTTGCGAGCGAGGTTTGGCGTCCGGTTGTATCCGTTCCGCCGGCGGCAAATGGAGTAGAATGTTGCCGTCATCGGTGGGCGTCGGGGGGGGAGCAATGCCGCAGCAATCGGTCACCATCGTCGGAGCCGGGCTTGCCGGGCTGACGGCTGCGATCAACCTCGCTCGAGACGGGTACGACGTCACGATTCTCGAGAAAGAAAAGCGCCACGGAGGACGGCCTGAGTTCAGGCCTGACGGAGCGGCGAGCCCCTTCGATTTCCGCGCCCTCGGCCGCGCCTATGAGGAGTTCAAGCAGTTGACGGCTTTCTTCAGGCGAAGCATGCTGTTCAAGCGGACGGCCGACCGGATGCCCCTGCCGCTGCGGCGCGTTTTCTGGGGCGCTGCCGCGGCCGGTCTGACGAAGGCGTCGCCCGAGACCAGCAATCGCATGATGCGTTTCGTGCCCGGCTTCGGGCGCCTTCCCGGATGACCGGGCGCCCGCACAGGTTTGATAGAATGAGTCAAAGTGCGCCGCGGACTGACAGTGGTGGAGGTAACCAGCATGGCGAGTGATCCCGCCCCCAAACCGCAAAAAGAGATCAACAGGCTGAAGATGCAGGTCAAGAAGCTCCAGAAGGAGAAGGACAGGTCTTTCCCCGACCTGGGGCGCGCCACGTACCAGGCCTACCTCGACGGCCGCCTGAACGATACTGCACTCATCGAGGCCAGCGCGCGGCTGCGCTCTTTCGACGGCCAGATCGAGCAGGCCAGCGCCGAGATCGAAAGGCTGCGGGCCGTGGTGGAGCAGATGAAGGCCGCGCCGGCAGTCGTGGGTTCATGCCCATCCTGCGGCGCGCCTGTCACGCCCGGCCTCAGGTTCTGCGGGAGCTGCGGCGCCCCACTGGTCATGCAGGCCCCGCCCGCCCCCGTCGGCTCCGCGTGCCCCACCTGTGGCGCACCGCTTGGCCCCGGCGCAAGGTTCTGCGGAGAATGCGGCACGCCCATGCCGGCGGCCGCTGCCCCCGGGCCTCCGCCACCTCCACAGCAGCCTGCCACGGAGCCTGAACCCGAGGCGCCAAAACCTCCGGAGCCGGCGACCAGTGAGGCTCCGTCAGGGCCGAAGTGCGCCGCATGCGGCGCCGCGGTCGAGGAGAATGGGGCTGCCTTCTGCGGGGAATGCGGGGCGAAACTCTGAGGTGCGAGGTATCAACAGTTGAGCGTCCTCGTCACAGGGCCTGACACTTTACTCGGCTTCCACGTCCTTCGCGAGGCCGTCGAAAGCGGCCTCTCCCCCAGGACCTTCGCGCGCCAAGGGGACGAGTTGCGGATCGAGGCGCTTGGCGCCACGGTCGCCGCGGGGTCGACCGCCGACCTTGAGTCCTGTCTCCTGGCCCTGGAAGGCGCGACGGCGGTCTTCCACTGCGAGTCCGGGCGACTTTCAAGTTCCTCAGCGCAGGACCAGGGCGGCGCGTTTCTGGAAGGCACGAGGAACCTCCTGGTGGCGATGGCGCGCGTAGGTGTCGAGGACCTGATCTACTGCGGCTCGGCGTTCACATTTAAACCGGGTACGGTCGCCGAGCCGGGCGACGAGACCACGAGGTGGGACAACCCCTCAGGGCTCTTGGCGGTGAAGGTGCTCGCCGCCGCCGGCGACCTGGTGCAGCGCTACAACGAAGACGGGAAAGTCCGTTGTGTGACCGTCAGCCCGACGCTTCCGGCCGGTCCGGGCGGCCCGCCCGATGGAGCTTTCAGGGCCGCGATCGAGGCGGTGCGCGCCGGCGCTCGATGGGCCGGGGGCGGCATGAACGTCGTGCGGGCACAGGATGCGGCCGCCGCGGCGGTCAGGGCGCTGGGCCGCGGAAAAGCAGGCGAGTCATTCATCCTGGCCGGGGAGAACGTCCAAGCCGCGCGGCTGGTGAGCGGGATCGAGGGAGCGCTGCAGGCCGGCGGTGCGGTCGCGCGCGAGGAGGTCCCGGCGCATCGGCGCGGGTTATTCACCAAACGAGGCGACAGAGGCCGCGGTGCCGGTGAGGAGATCGAGCTGCTGCTGCAGGCCGGCATGTATTACTCGCCGGCGAGGGCCGTCGACAGGCTTGGCCTCGCGGTCACTCCGTTCGAGGAGACGGTGCGGGAAGCGGTTGCTTCCTACCTTTCGGAAAACGCCTGAACAATCCCGGGCCTCTACTTCTATGTGACGCCCGATCCCTGTGATAACATCTTTATGTGAACCCTTGGCCGTGTGTGGACTTGCCCGCATCACGAAAGGAAGCCGCCATGGACAAGCGGCAGAAACAACTTCTGATCGTGCTCCTCTCGGTGGCCATGGTCGTCTCGGCCGTGCTCTTCGTCTTCGCGATGACCCGGCCCAGCACCGCGTACGACGTCTCGAAGGTGAAGCTGGACGTCAAGCTGATCACGCGCGGCGAGATCCTGACCGCGGCCTACAAAACCTACGGCGACAACTCCCAGGACATGTGGGTCGCCAAGACGATCATCAAGAACAGCGGCAGCATCCCCGTGCGCGATTTCAAGATCTCCTACAAGCTCGGCGACCTCACCGACTGGAACTCCGGCGAGACCTACCCCGAGATCAGGCCCGGGCAGACGATCCGAGACTATTGCTGGCCAACGATCGACCCCGCGAAGGTCGCGACGATCACCACCAAGACGCCGGTCGAGCTCACGGTCAGGTACGAGTACAAGGACCTCAAGGAACCGGAGCAGCAGTCAGAGAAGCTGTTCCTCCTCGGGAAGAACGACTTCGTCTTCACGAGTCTCAAAAAAGAAGACATCGTCACCTTCGCGGACAACTTCGACAACTACCGCTTCATCGCAGCGTTCATCACTCCAAACGAAGAGGTGACCAAGTCCTTCGCCAACTCCGTCGGCAGCGGGCTCGAGACGCGCATTTCCGACGAGGATGCGCTCACGGCGTTCGAGAGGGCCTTCGACGCGCTGCGCGCCGCGGGCGTCAAGTACATCATGGAGCCGGACGGCTTCTGGACCGGTACCGCGTCGCAGTACGTCCAGTATCCCAAGGAGACGATCGAGCGGGCCTCCGGGACATGCCTCGACCTGTCCATCTGCATGAGCGCGCTGATGGAGGCGGTCGGGGTCAAGTCGTACGTGGCGCTCATCCCTGGGCACGCGATCCCGGTCATCGAGCTGCCGCAGAGCGGGGACCTGTACGCGATCGAATCGACTTTCCTGGACCAGGGCTACGCGGTCTCCAAGCACGGGGACGTGGTGTCGCCGGACGTGACCGCGTCCGAGTGTGTGACGCTGGCCAAGGACGAGATCGACAAAGCCCAGCAGGACGGCACCTATCTTCTCGTGAACCCTGAGTACTGGTGGAAGCAGGGGGTGATGCCGTCATGGTAAGCATGAAACGGCTCGCGCTGATAGGCATCGCGGTGCTCCTGCTAGTGACCGTGTTTGCTGCGGGCCGCTCGCGCGCCGCCGACAAACCGACCGTGGTCGAGACCTACGAGGTGACGGTCAACGACGTCGGAGACGCTCACGTCACCGATACCATCAAGTACTCGAAGACTGACTTCGCCGCAATCAAGAAGGTGGGGGCGAAGAAGCGCGGGTTCCTGACCAGGCGCTTCACCGACGAGGACGCCACCGGCGAGCTGCGTGATTTCAAGACGCAGATGAACGACAAGACGAACTCTGTCGTCATCACCTACGACAAGCTCGGGCTGGCATACAACACTAAGGGCGACTTCCTTCTGTACGGTTACTCGGCTAAGCCGACCAAGCAGGCCGCGAACACTTTCACATTTGAGGAGACCTCGACGGTCAACAGCGAGTTCACACTCTTCACAGACCAGGTCTTCAAGACGACCAGCATCCTCAAGATCCCGCCTGCCGCGAGCAAAGCCAGCTACGACGCGCAGGAAAAAGCGGTCTCCTACCAGATGCCGCCCGCACGCACGACGTACGGCTTCTTCAGCGAGCAGAAGACGACGCTCTCGATCGCGTTCGGGTTGGCCGCCCTGGTCTTCGCCGGACTGCTGGTCTTCGTGGGGACGAAGAAGCCGACCGAGCCCGTCCCGGTCCCCGTCGCAACCCCCGGCCCGGTTCCGCCGGCGCCGGTCGAGCCCGCCCACAAGTTCTGCCAGCAGTGCGGCGCGAAGGTCGAGCCGGGCAAGCACTTCTGCACAAGCTGCGGCGCCAAAGTCGACTGAAACGCTCCTGTCAGGTCGCGCAAAACGCACGTGCACGACCTGGCCCCTATAAGGCGCGTTTTTGCCCATGCAAAGCGACATAGTTGACATTTTTTGCCAATTTGTCTATAATGAGAGCGCTGCTTTATATCCGCAGAACGGAAAGGTGGAAAACTTGAGGAACTCCGAACCCCTTGAAGTCAACGTTATGCAAAGAATTCGCGACGACCTCAACGAATGCCTCGGCGAGAAACTCAAGGTGCGCGCCAACAAAGGCCGCAAGATCGTCGTTGAGAACATGGCGGTCCTCGAGGAGACCTACCCCCACGTTTTCGTGGTCCTGGTCGAGACCAAAACGGCCCCCAGCCAGCGAGTCTCGTACAGCTACGCCGACATCATCACCAAGACCGTCGAGCTGTCGAGGCCCGATACGGACGAGGGCCTCTTTGACTGGCTGAGCAGCTGATCATCTGATGACCTGGCGGCGCCACCGAGGCGCCGCTTTTCTTTTTCCACCGTTGTCACCGCTGTTCGCCTGAGGTTAGAATACTCCGGGCTACAGCTCAGGAAGACGCCCGGCCGAAAGGGCGACCGGTCAAAGGAGGCTCAATTGGAGAATGTCGTAATAGTATCCGCGGTGAGGACCGCTTTCGGGACTTTCGGGGGGTCGCTCAAGTCCGTCCCTCCTGTTGAACTTACCACCCTCGTGTTCTCGGAGGTGCTCAAGCGCGCAGGCGTGGCCCCCGAGGCTGTCGACGCGGCCGTCTTCGGCCATGTCATCCCGAGGACCGATGAGAACAACCTCGTCGCCCGCTGTGGCGGGCTGGCAGCGGGGCTCCCCGACACGGTCCCGTGCCACACGGTCATCCGGGGCTGCGGCTCCGGCATAGAGTCCATCATCGGAGGCACCCGCCAGATCATGCTCGGCGAGGACGAGGTCGTGATCACCGGCGGCGTCGAGAACATGAGCATGGCGCCTTACCTGTCCAAGAACGCGCGGTTCGGGCTCCGCATGCGCGACGCCACCCTGACCGACAGCCTGTGGGAAGTCCTCAAGGACCCGATCACCGGCCTGATGATGGGCGAGACCGCAGAGAACATCGCCAGGCGGCACGGCATCACCCGCGAGGAGCAGGACGAGCACGCGCTCGGCTCCAACAACAAAGCGCTCAAGGCCATCGCCGACGGCAAGCTCAAGGCGCAGATAGTGCCGGTCGAGATCAAGAGCCGCAAAGGCACTGTAGTGTTCGACACCGACGAGCACCCGAAGGACACCACCCTCGAGGCGCTCGGCAAGCTGCCCGCCGCTTTCGTGAAGGACGGTTCGGTCACCGCCGGCAACGCGTCCGGGATCAACGACGGCGCGGCCGCGGTGCTCCTGATGTCCGAGAAGCGGGCCAAGGCCGAGGGCATCACTCCGCTGGGCAGAATAGTCTCTTACGGCGCCGCGGGAGTAGACCCGGCGTACATGGGCTACGGCCCCGTTCCGTCCTCGCGCATCGCGCTGGAGCGGGCGGGCATGGACGTGGCCGACATCGACCTCTGGGAGATCAACGAGGCGTTCTCGTCGCAGTACCTCTACTGCGAGAGGGAGCTCGGCGTCGATCCCGAGAAGGCGAACATCTGGGGCGGGGCCGTGGCGTTCGGTCACCCGGTCGGCGCGACCGGAGGCAGGCTCATAGCCACGATACTCGAGGAGCTCACCGACCAGGACAAGACGACGGGCCTGGCGACGCTGTGCATCGGCGGCGGCCAGGGTATCGCGATGATAGTAGAGCGCCTCTAGCAGGAACTCACTGGAAAGACACGCCCCGGGTCATCACTACGAGGCCCGGGGTTTTTTCCTGCCCGAAACCTCGGCCTCGATGCCGTCGACCACTTTGTCGAGCTCGGCGAGATCCCCCTCTCTTGGCTCGCTGCCGAACCGGAGCGCGTTGAAGAGGCGGGCCGCCCGGCCTCCCAGGTCGAATCCGAGCGCGCTGTCCGCCACCCCCGCGAACTCGAGGGCCGTCTGCGCCGGCGCGCGGACTATGCCTGCCGAGGCAAGCGCCGCCGACATCCTCTCGAAAGCCCGCGCGGCCCTCTGCCTCGGGCCGTCGTCCGGCTCGGCGGGGCCGGGGCTGCGGGCGCGCCGCGTTCGTCTCCGCGACAGCGCAAAGGCGATAAGCGCCAGCGCCAGGAGCGCAAGTATCCAGGGCCAGGCGCTCGCCGCGAAGTCGATCACCGCGCCGGCCGCCGACTTCACGCCCCGCCCGAGGGCGCTCGCGGCCGACTTGAGCACGCGGCCCCAGCTCGCGGGGAAGACCTTCTTCAACGCTTTGCCGATCCCCTGGAGGATCGTGAGCCCGTTCCACGTGGTGCTCGACTGCTCGAGCGCCTGGGGGTCGGCGCTCCCGGGCGTCGGGTCGAACGATATCCAGCCGAACGTCGGGAAGTAGACCTCGACCCACGCGTGCGCGTCCCGCGAGCTTACCTCGTAGTACCCCGTGAGGGCGTTGTACTGCCCTGTGGCGTACCCGACCGCAACGCGGGCCGGTATGCCGAGCGTCCTGCACATAACAGCCATCGCGGTCGAGAAGTGCTCGCAGTAGCCGCGCTTCGTCTTGAAGAGGAAGAACTCGGCCGAGTTCTCCTGGTTGCCCTGGGGCTTCACTTTCAAGTCGTACGTGTACGTGTTGCGCAAGTAGTTGCAGATCGTATCGACCTTGTCGTACTCGTCGGTCTTGCCGGACGTGACGTTCCTGGCAAGGTCCCCCACGGCGGGCGACATCGCCGGCAGCTGCGTGTAGCGCTCGTTGATGTTCTTCGGATACAGGCTCGAGGCGTACCGGAGCATGTCCGTGTTGGCGTTGCTGACCTCCGACACGACCGAATAGATGAGCCCCGGGTCGAGCGTGACAGGGGCCAGGACCGAGCTCATCGTGTCCTGCTTAAGTGCTTTCACCGGGAAGTAGATGCTGCGCGGAGCGTACGCCGCAAAGATCGTGTTCGGCAGCCGGCGCTCGACGAAGAAAGTCTGCACCAGCTCGGTCGTCCCGTATCGCACGGGCTCGGGCGGGTCGGTCACGGTCAGCGGGAGCTCCCCGAAGATGTCCTCACGGTTCTTCTCTGAGTTCTCCCACCCGTTGCCGAGGAACTTGTCGAACGCGCTCGCGCGCCAGTACTCGGGCCTGGTGGACCTCACCTTCATGACCGTCCGGTCGGGCGGGACTCCCCTCACCCTCAGGTCCAGGAAGTTGTTGAACCCGTAGTACCCATCTGGGTTGAACGGCAACGGCGTGTCGGGGAAAGAGGTCAGGTCTTTGTAGCCGGGGTTCTTCAGAAGAGGCCCGAACGCCGCGGGAACGTTCTGCGTCTTCGACATCGGCAGATAGTAGCTGTTAAAGCCGGGAAGGCGCGGCAGGAACATGAACATCAAAAGCCCGATCGGCACCAGCGCTATCGCCGCCAGGACAAACGCCCACCCCGTCCGCGTGCGCTTCTGCGCCGGCACGAATACGTCGGAGGTCTCCATGAGCGACGACCTGTGCCCGATGTACAGCGTGATGAGCCCTGAGGCAAAGAACGGCACAAGCATGTAGAGGAAGTTGCTCGATATGCTCAAGGTGCCCGCGAACGCGATCAGTATGGCGGAGCTCGCGAGCGAGAAGTCCAGGTCGCGCCTGGTCGGCAGGTCGAATGAGTGCAGGACCAGCACCCAGAGGAACAACCTCACCAGCGGGTAGCGCAGGTCCTGGATCGCTCCCCCGAGAGCGGCGAGGAAGATGATGAACACCAGGAGCAGCAGCACGCTCAGTATCAGCTTCAGAATGAGGTTGGTCTTGTTGCGCGCGTAGTAGGAGAACACGGAGCCTGCTATGACGCCCGCGATCACCAGCGCGCCGGTGAGAGCGCCGACCGCGCCATACTTCACCGCCGCGAAGACGGCGATGAGCACCGTCACCAGGACGGCCACCCGGAAAGCCACTGAGTCTTCCGGCTTACCCGGCCTGTTTATCAGCCTGTAGTATTCAACGGTTCGCTCAAACATCTTCCGATCTCCCGCCCGGAGGTGATGGCGTAGAGGTTCAGCCCTGCGAACGCGACGTCACCGAGCCGGTGTGACGCAGCCGACTCGAGATCGCTCCACCGCTGGCCGTAAGAATCGTCCAGCACGAGCACGACGGAGCCCCCGGGGACTTCGCCGAACTGATCGAGAGCGGCCGCGACCTTTTCCGGCGGCGCGTTCGTCACGAGCACCAGCGCCGAGGAAGGCAGCATCGAGGAGACGGCCGCCTTGAGCGCGCCGAGGAGCATTCCCGTTTCGCCGCTGGTCCGCGGGGGCGGCTCGTAACGAGCCAGGGCCTCGAGGCATCCGTAGAAAGTCGCGGGCTCCATGGCCGCGAACCCGCCGTCGCCCGGCAGCACCAGCAGGGGAAGCCCGCCCCTGGACTCGTGCAGGCTCGTGAGTGAGGCGACCGCGCGCAAGCCGTCCTCCATGCTGTTGTGGTCCTTGTCGCCGGCCATGGGAGGAAAGAGAGCGGACACTATGACCACCGAAGGCTTGAGCTCCTGCTCGTACTCTTTGACGATGAACCTGCCGAGCCGCGCGCTCGACGGCCAGTGGATGTGCCTGAGAGGGTCGCCGGGGGTGTACTCGCGGATCCCGTAGTAGTCCTGCCCGATCCCCTTCCGCGCCCATTCGATGGGCTCGACCGGCGCGAGGCTCGCGCGCGGGTCGAAGTCGAACGCGTCCACGTGGTGGATGGCGGGGAAGACGGTCAACGGGCCGCCCGCCGTGCGCCGGCGCTTGATCTCGGCGGTCCCGAAGACTCCGCCCGAGGAGACGGCCAGCTTCGCCGGCCCGTACACGCCGCGGCGAGGCGCTGAGACCTTATAAGAAGCTCTGGCTGTAGACCTGCCGCCCACGGCCTCGAAGGCGACCGTCCGCCCCTGGGCGCCCCCCTTTGGATCGCGGACGGGCGGCACCTTCCCTGTGCGCATGAACTCCTTGAACTCGGCGCGCTGCTCTCTCATCTGGGCCGTAAGCCCTGAGCGGCGGCGCCCCGCGAACTGCAGGTCGCGGACTTTCAGCAGCCGCCTGGTGGTCCGGGCCCTGTTGTCCAGCGTGAGGCTCACGTCGAACGGCTCGCGCTCGAACACCTCTGCCGGCGCGTCGCGCGTGACGGAGAGCTTCCGGGTCGCCATTATGCCGGAGAAGAGCCCGATGACAACGACCGCGAAGAGCATGCTCGAGACGAGGTAGAGCCAGCCCGACCGGATCGTCGATGCGATCATCAGCAGCGCCAGGCCGACCAGGATGATGACGAATGCTCTCTTGTTCAACTCCCCTCGCCCCGGCGCCCGGCCGGTTCAACAGGCACGGGCACCTGTTCGAGTATCTCGGACATGATCTCGGCCGACTCACGCAGGTACGTCCTCGACCGCTCCCGGGTGATGAACCTGTGGGGCAGTACCCACCTGGCCATCTCCTTGATGTCGTCGGGGATCACGTAGTCGCGGCCTTCCAGCATCGCTGAAGCCTGCGCCGTGCGGACGAGCGCCAGGCTGCCCCTCGGGCTCGCGCCCAGCAGAAGCGCCGGGTGGTTTCTCGTGGCGTGCACGAGCGCCACCGCGTAGTCGAGGAGATCGCCTTCGATGTGGACCTCCCTGACCGCATCCTGGATCTCCTTGACCTCGCCGATGGTGAGCACCGGCGTTATCGAGTCTATGGGATGACGGACCATCTGGTCCTTTGCGATCTCTTTCTCCGTCTCGAAGGAAGGGTAGCCGAGCCCCACCGAGATCAGGAACCTGTCGCGCTGGCCCTCGGGGAGCGGATACGTCCCGTAGAAATCTATGGGGTTCTGAGTCGCTATGACGAAGAAGGGGTCCGGCAGGCTGCGCGTCTGCCCGTCGGCGGAGACCTGGTGCTCCTCCATCGCCTCGAGCAGGCTCGACTGGGTGCGCGGCGTGGTGCGGTTTATCTCGTCGATGAGGACGATGTTCGCGAATATCGGCCCCGGCTGGAACTCGAACTCCCCGGTCTTCTGGTTGAAGATCGACACCCCGGTGACGTCCGAGGGCAGCAGGTCCGGCGTGAACTGTATTCTCTGAAAGGAGCCCGAGATAGAGCGCGCGAGCGCCTTGGCGAGCATGGTCTTTCCAACGCCGGGAACGTCCTCGATCAGCAGTTGCCCGCCGCACGCGAGCGCGATCACGGCAAGCTCGACCGTGCGGCGCTTTCCCTTTATGATGGTCTCAATATTGGCGGCGAGGACACCTGTCCTGGCTTGGGCCTCAGACTGGTTCACGGGGCGTGTTTCCTTTCCATTTTCGAAGGCGTAAAGGCATTGTAGCAAAGTGGACCTCTTACGAGCACTGACATCATTCGTGCGGTCCAGTACTTGCTTGGACGAAAAGGCGTGACCATGAGATCGACGCGGGCTCCCGAGAAGGTGTGCGAGCGCGTCTACCAGGTCGGCGGGCCTGACATGTCGCATGCGAACGACTGCTGCGTCTACCTGGTGGACGGCGGCGGGCCGCTCGCGCTGATCGACACCGGCTGCGGGCCCGGGTACAAGGCGATCGTGGCGAACATCATCCGGCTCGGGTTCGAGCCTCAGGACATCGAGACCGTGCTGCTGACCCACTGCCACATAGACCACGTGGGCGCCGCCGGCAGTTTCGCGCGCGACTTCGGGGCGCGGGTGGCTGTGCATGAGCTGGACGCCGGCCCGCTGGAGTCCGGCGACCGCGTGATGACCGCGGCGTTCATGTACCGCGTGCGATTCGACCCACTCCAGATAGACGTCAGGCTGACCGGCGATAAAAGCGAACTGGCCCTCGGCGATCTGCGGCTCGCGATCGTCGCAACCCCCGGCCACACCCCGGGGTCGATCGCGGCGTACGTCGACCAGGGACACACTCGCGTGCTGTTCGGGCAGGACATCCACGGCCCGTTCCACCCTGACTTCGGCTCGGACATAGCGGCATGGCGCCAGTCGATGGCGCGCCTTCTGGCGCTCGATGCGGACATCCTGTGCGAGGGCCACTTCGGTATCTACAGCCCCGCCGACGCCGTCGCCGCCTACATCAACGGCTACCTCGAGCAGTTCGCCGGGTGACGCTTGACTTCGCAAGGCTGACGTATTAGATTTCTGCCCTACCCCTTTTTCGCCCCCGGTCGACCTCCGTTGACACATATATCGAATCGATATATACTCTTGCCGCGGATATATCGATTTGATACATCCGGCTCCCACTTTGGTGAAAGGCAAGGAACAGTGCTCGAACTCGCGATACTCGGTCTGCTCAAGGAGCGGCCGATGCACGGATACGAATTGAAGAAGAGGCTGACCTACATGCTCGGCCACTTCTGGTCCGTCAGCTACGGGTCGCTCTACCCGGCGCTCAAGAGGCTCGAGAAATCGGGCTCCATCGAGCGCGCGTACTCCGTCAAGGAAAAGACCAGGAACCGCAACGTCTTCCGGATCACACACGCGGGCGAGGGCGAGTTCATGCGCATGCTGACAGCCGACCTGACAGACTCGGCGCTGGGGGATAACGAGAAGTTCGACCTGCGGATGGCCTTCTTCCAG
>Ga0209539_1000477_pt1 | contig 23047 bp, 20 predicted proteins | sample BarGraNGADG00312_2_FD_184499 | JGI IMG/M metagenome (GOLD analysis project Ga0209539, IMG submission 184499) | Arctic peat soil microbial communities from Barrow, Alaska - Barrow Graham LP Ref core NGADG0011-312 (SPAdes) (version 2) | ecosystem: Environmental > Terrestrial > Soil > Wetlands >...
TGTCGGTGCAATACCATGATACCCAATGCGAAAACAAGAGTTTGGCAGCTCATCCCTATAAGCTTTGTTGCCAAACTCTTGCTTTCTTGCCATATTGCCCATTTCGCTAATGATATCTCCAACTTGATTAGATTGCTTATTATTACCGGATAATCCAGGCTATAATAAAAAATCAAATGAAATACCGAAGGATTTTTATGTTTTCACGACTAATATGTGAAGAATAAGGAGAATGACACAAAGCGATAATGAATTAGTAAAGAAAATTAAAAACGGGGAGCAAAGTGCTTTTAAAGTTTTATATCTCAGATATTCTGATTTGCTGTTTGCCTATATTTTGCATCACCTTGATAAGGATAAAGAGGTGGCTTCTGATATATGGCAGGAAACATGGGTTGCCGTTATTGAAAAAATAAGTGATTTTCAATACAAAAGCACCATTTTTACCTGGTTATGTGCTATTGCAAAAAACAAAATATCTGATTATTACAGGAATGCTAAAAAGAAAGAACGATTTCAAAGAATTGAAAAACTACATTTCGACATTGATGCAGAAGAATTGGAAATTGAGTTAATGGATTTAGAAACTCAGGTTGATGTAATTACAGTTTTGGCTAATTTAACTGACGTATACAGATATATACTTGTAGCAAAATACATCGAAAATAAAGGCATCGATGAAATATCCTTAGCAACAGGCAAATCATATAAAGCAACAGAATCTATGCTCACAAGATCCAGGGAGGCATTCAGAAAGGAATTCAAACAAATTATAAAATCATGAACCATGAACAATAAAATGATATATACAGAAAAAAACATCGAGAAGCTACTTAATTCAAGTTTTGACAAAAAATACCAACTTGATAAGCAGCTTAAAGATGATACTTTGCAATTACTGGAACAAAAAGTTGCGCAAAATTCAAAAGAGTCGCAACCTGAAAACAAAATTGTTGTTGGACTTTCTGTTATTTGGATAGCTTTTGCATTTTTGATTTTTTCTGAATTCAGAACTTCAATATATATGTTGGATTTGATAAAATCAGCTATAGGCCTAAGCCTGGTTTTAATTCCTGTTTCAAGTATTATTTTAATAATTTTAAAATTTAGGGTATATGAAAAAAACATGGTATAGAATATTGCCCTGGATGGCTTTGTCATCAGGGATATTAGTAATTCTCTTATTGGGATTGGGTCTTATTTTAAAGCCATCAAAAAACATTGAAGGTACAGTAAATAGAAAAATTGCTCTTGATAAACTAAAACAAATTCGAATAGAAAGTGCGGATAATATAAATAGTAAGGCTTTTTTCGACTACTTCGATAAAACCTTAAGCTGTTCCGTGATTGATACCAAATGGCTGATTTCCGGGAAAGGAGAAATAATTTACGCTAAAGGGATGATGGCACAAAGTACACCTCTGCACTCAAATGTTTATAGTTTTGAGGATGATCAAAGCCGGGGATTAATCGCTGCAGTTGAATGTAATATTGATTCATTGCAGAAGCGTATTATGCTAGTAGCAGCTCGTATCAGGTGTGAAGGCGATCACAATGATATGATCGGACATCTGGTAATGCCTTTAAAAACAAGTTCTAATGATTTAGTGGGTTTTGTTGGAGTTGCCTATAATTTGGACGATTTAAAACCGCCTTTTGATAATTATTACTTAGTCATCATAGCATTGATGATCTGTTTTCTTCTTTATTGGTTGTCATTACCATTATGGGTATATTTTGACTGTCGTGAAAGAAACAACAAATATATTCTTTGGTCAATATTTGTGTTTTTTGGTAACATTCCAGCTCTTGTTGCTTATTTAATTTCGAATAGAAAATAAAGATTATTTTTATAATGTGATGCAGGCATACTGTCTCACCTTTTGACAATGAGAAAGAAACCTGGCTCAACTTGCATGTAAACTAACCATGTATTACCTCGGGAACACTCAGCACCAGACTGTCAGCTCCTTTGTTTATGATAATTTCTCGTGGATTGGTCCGCAGCCGGATGGAAGTTTTTTCGAGAAACTTGGTGAAGAAACCGAAAGAATTGATGTTCCCGACGAAAACCTGATTGCTTCTCTTTGCATCTTCGATATTGGTTTCCGACAGGGTTTGCGATGGTCCGCTTTGGATTGGGTTTTGGTGAATCGGGGAATTTCCCTGCTGCAGTAAAGACAGTAGCCGAATGGTTCCCGAAAAAAGAACGTGCGCTGGCAAATGGACTTTTTAACGCGGGTTCGAATGTGGGGGCAATTCTGGCTCCACTAATTGTTTTGCTCATAGTTTCAAACGAGGGAAAACACTGGCAGTTCGCTTTTCTGGTCACAGGATTCCTCAGTTTTCTCTGGGTGATTTTTTCCTGAACCGCGAATTCGGGCTGGAGTTGAACGGATTGGCATTACCCCTAATGATCATTTATGTTGCAGCCGATTTTGGCAGTATCAGCGGAGGATGGGTTTCATCGCATTTAATTAAAAAAGGTGGTAGTATAAACCGGTCGCGCAAATTGACCTTACTTGCTTGTGCTTTGCTTATTTTGCCGGTAGTATTTGCCACTCAAACCGGAAACCAATGGCATGCCATTTTGTTAATTGCTCTGGCTGCTTCAAGGCATCAGGCCTGGTCAGCCAATGTTATGACCATAGCGTCGGATGTTTTTCCAAAGAAAGCAACCGCTTCAGTAATTGGCATTGGTGGCATGGTTGGTTATGCACTGGGTGTGGTTACCAATTTGTTATTGGGTAATGTGCTCACCAACAGTGGCCGGATCGGCTATGTGTATGCATTTGTTTTTGCTGGTTCGCTATACCTGATTACCCTCCTGGTTGCACACCTGATGATGCCAAAATTAACACCGGTGGATGAGAATTTGAAGAGAATAAAATAATTGCAATTGGTGGATCATGCCGTTAAGAGCAAAGCATGAGACCTCATTTAATAGCTTTATACTCAAATGAATCGTATAGACATTCATTGATAAACAAAAATGGGGTTTGTTATCAATGCTCCGCATTCAATGTTTTTTGATAAATTGATTTTTTCATACCAACCTCTCATCGGGCCAGGGAAAAAGTCGCTGCCCCGGCTTCGTTAACGCAAGGGCAGATAAACCAGGTAGCAATTTAGCATAAAGGTTGCCTGCATAACCATTCTGAACTCTTTCAATCAGATATCATCAGCGATATTTACAATTTCATAAACCGCGATAAATAATCTGATACATTTTAATTAATTTTAGACATCAAAAGAGAAACCATGGTAAACCTGATAACTATAACAATTAATCAGATTATAGCCAACATTTAAAAGACAAAAATTACTCCTCAGATAATGTATAATAATGAAAGATAAGGATAAAACCAAAGATGAACTCATTAAAGAGTTACAGGAACTAACAAAGAACTCCTCTTTCAAAACGAAGAGAAGGAAAAAAGTGCTGCTGAATTAATTATTGCTAACAAGGAACTTGCCTTTCAAAACCAGGAGAAGGAAAAACGAGCTGCAGAATTAATCGTTGCTAATAAAGAACTTGCCTTTCTAAACCAGGAGAAGGAAAAACGTGCAGCAGAATTAATCATTGCCAATAAAGAACTTGCCTTTCAAAACGAAGAGAAGGAAAAGCGCGTTGCAGAATTAATCATTGCCAAAGAACAAGCCGAAGAAAGCGACCGTTTAAAATCAGCTTTTCTTGCCAATATGAGCCATGAGATCAGAACCCCTATGAATGGTATTCTGGGCTTTACTGAACTATTGAGAGAACCTGATCTTACAGGGATGGAGAAGCAGGAGTATATCAGTATCATAGAAAAAAGCGTAGAACGACTTCTCACTATCATCAAGGACATCCTGAGTATTTCAAAGATAGAATCCGGAATGATGGATATTTCCATTTCGGATACGAATGTTAACGAGCAGATTGAACACGTTTACACCTTGTTCAAGCCGAAGGCTGAGCAAAAAAAGTTACAGATTTCCTTTAAAAATTTATTACCTGCGAAAGAGGCAATCATAAAAACAGATTCTGAGAAAATCTATACCATTCTTACTAACCTCGTTAATAATGCAATAAAATTTACCAGTTCAGGCTCTATTGAAATCGGATATAATAAAAAGGGTAAATACCTTGAATTTTTTGTGAAAGATTCAGGATTGGGTATCCATAAGGAAAAGACGGAATTCATTTTTGAAAGGTTCAGGCAAGGCAGTGAATCGCTTACCCGAAGTTTCGAAGGAGCCGGGTTGGGATTATCTATTTCGAAAGCTTACGTGGAAATGCTTGGCGGTAAAATATGGATTGAAAGCGTGCCTGGGAAAGGTTCAATATTTTATTTCACCATTCCTTATATCTCTGATGGACGGGGAATTATTGACTCTGAACATTTTTCTATGCTTGATGCAATAGCGAACAAGATTAAGAGTCTCAAAATATTAATTGCAGAAGACGATGAAATATCGCTAATGTTCCTTACGCTGGCAGTTAAAAAAATTTGCCGTGAGGTTTTAAAAGCAAGAACCGGAGTTGAAGCTGTTAACACCTGCCGCGATAATCCTGACATTGATTTAATTCTGATGGATAATAAAATGCCTGTAATGTTTGGAATTGAAGCTACAAGACAAATCCGCCAGTTTAATAATGAAGTGATCATTATTGCACAAACAGCTTTTGGACATTCCGGAGAAAGAGCAAAGGCAATTGAGGCAGGATGCAATGATTATATTTCAAAACCTATCTTAAAAGATGAATTATTTACTTTGATACAAAAGTATTTCAAGAACCAATAGAGCTGCTCGCCTTCGTCCCGATGAACCGGCACTTAAACACTACGACTAACAACTTATAAATATAAATCAGATATTAAAACCATAAACAAAATGAAATACAGATCATTTTTTGGAAGAGCCTTAATTATTGCAGTAGTTGCGAATATATCTAATCTGGCTATAGCTTCTGATCCGGTAAACCCAAAAACTACTCCGGAAGCCACAGCTTTGCTAGATCTTATCTATAGGATCTCAGGTAAATATACCCTTACAGGTCAGCACAATTATCCCGATACCAGAGACCGTAACAGTCGTTTTGCCGCTAAATATACCGGTCAATCTCCGGCTATCTGGAGTACAGATATGGGATTTGCAAAGGATGGCGATAAGGATTCGTACCTTGCCAGACCTGATATTGTTAAGGAAGCAATAAGGCAACATAAAAAAGGATCAATTATTACGATGTGCTGGCATGCAGTACCTCCTACAGCTAAAGAGCCTGTCGCTTCAGGTGAGGTGGGCAATCCGCCTGCAATTGATATTATAAAAAAACAGCCTAAGTGGGCATACTGGGTTATTTGGGCCGATATGGTCCGGAACCTGTCTGTAAAGAAACACCACGAACTTGTCAGCAATCAAAGAATATTGAGTCAGGAAGATACTGCTTACTGGCAGGTGATGGCTACGTTCAGGAAGGCGTGCGGTTTACCATTGCTGCCATTAAAAAGTAAGTACACGGTAAATTTTTCAGGTACATGGAAATTTAATGAAGCTAAAAGTGAACTGGGAAACAGCGGACCGGCGAATGTGCCATATGAAATGAAAATTGACCAGGATGATGACTTAATTCATGTGAATAAGTACACAACAGTTGAATATGGAGATGACCAATTAACAAATGATGACATATCACTCGATGGTACAGAAATGAAATCCAGAATATTTAATATTCCACGGGTCTCAAAAGCCAGCTGGGACGCAGTTTCTAATTCAATTAAAATAAGCTCCACTGTAAAATTTGACAGAGAAGGACGCAGTATAGAAATGAAAAGCAGTGAAGAATGGAGCCTGCTGGAAAAAGGTAAAATTCTTAAGATTGTTCAGGTTTCAACCGGATTCAGAGGTGAAGAGATTAATGTATCCCTCATATTTTCAAGATCCTCAGAGTAGGAACTGATTATAGCGACCTCTGCTTTGCCCTCCGGGCTAGCTCTAACCAATTAAATATTATCTTTACCGGGGGTATAAAAACAAAATGATATATGGAAGAAAATTTAATAATAGATTTTACGCCAACAGGACTGATTCCCACTAAAAGTTTAACTCCCCATATACCCATTAGTGCTTCTGAAATAATTGAAGATATTCATGCTGCCTGGGAGCTTGGAATAACAAAAGTCCATCTTCATGCCAGAGATGTCCAAACCGGAAATCCGACTTATAAGAAAGAGGTTTATGCATCTATAATTGAAGGTGTAAGGAAATTCGCCCCCACTTTAGTTATTTGCGTTTCCCTTAGCGGCAGAATGTTCAATAAGTTTGAGGAACGTTCCGAGGCTTTGGAATTGGAAGGATCTTTAAAACCGGATATGGGAAGCCTGACTCTCAGTTCATTGAATTTCAATCAGATTGCAAGCATTAATTCACCTGAAATGATCCAGAATCTGGCTATTAAAATGAAGAGGCTGGGAATAGTTCCTGAATTGGAAGCCTTTGACGCCGGCATGATCAATTATGCAAAATATCTTATAAAAAAAGGATTGCTGCATCCTCCGCATTATTTTAATCTTTTGTTGGGAAATATTGCCTGCGCTCAGGCTGATCTTCTTCATGCCGGAATTATGATCCGAGATTTGCCGGAAAACTCTGTCTGGAGCATTGCAGGGATAGGTGACCAGCAATTGATGATGAACTCGGTTGCAATTGCAATAGGCGGAGGAGTGAGAGTCGGACTTGAGGATAATATCTGGTATACCTCCTCAAGAACAAAATTAGCCAGAAATACCGATCTTCTTAAAAGAATTCATATTCTGGCTGAAGCAAACGAAAGAAAAATAATGAAATCCGAAGAATTCAGGCAAATAATGAATCTCGAGAGCGGTAATGGCAGGTATGGTCGTACAATTAATAAAATCTGAAATAAAATGAACCCTGGAATGCTGGAAACAACAAAAGATTCATTATTAAAAAAAATAAGGCTCAAGATTCGATACGGATTAACTTTACAGGTCATAAGAAACCAGCTTTTCAAAATTGGAATTGAATTTAGTCCGTATTATTTGTTCCAGGAGGGTATAAACGTCACGGAAATACCTGAGATCACAGGGATGGATACAGATTATTCATCTGAATTGCTCAAACCTGAGGACATGAAAACAATCGGAGCTATTAATTATGCCGGATTTTCAGAAGATAAATTACTCGCGTTATTAAAGACCGGCGAATTGTGTTTAGGAATAAAACACAATAATGAAATTGCTGCCTTCATGTGGGTAAATTTTACTGAATTAAAATATAAGTCGACAACCATTCATTTGAAAGAAGATGAAGCATACCTTTGGTTCATGTATACCAGGGAATCTTACAGGGGAAAAAACTTAGCACCATTTTTACGATATAAAAGTTATGAAATGCTGAAAGAAATGGGAAGGGATAAGCTATATAGCATAAGCGATTATTTTAATTCTCCTGCTGTAGCATTTAAAAAGAAGCTAAATGCAAAAAAGTTAAAACTTATACTATTTGTTCAGTTTTTTAACAAATTATACCGGAGTTTTATAATAAAATCACATTATTCTTCAAACTAAGAATGTACGTAACCTACATTCAGCTAATCATCTGATATCTTTTCCTTTTAATGCCTGCTGCACTTAAGTAAAACTTCATAATTTCTTCCCTTGCATAACTGATACTGTCTATTGATTTCTAGTTCAGTTAATTTATAAGATTTCGGTTGCCGGGATTTTTTCAGGTTGTTATAAAGGCAGTTTATTATGACCAATGTATTTGTACCTTATGAAGATTTAACCTAAATTTAGAGACAATAATGAAATTCATTTGGACCTGTCGGGGAAAAAACATTCCAATTCTTCATGTTAAACCTGGCCGAACATTATTTAGCAGCATCGATTAAAAAAGGTGACCAAAAGTCATTTGAGCTTCTATTTAAAAGCTATTACACGGGCTTATGCAAGTATGCCAGGAATATAGTACACATGACAAGGAAACATAAGCAGTTTACAGAATTAAGTGCTGAAACCATTGAACAGTTAAATGCATTAATGCCACCTGATGTTTCAGCAGATCCGTTAAGAGGTATCGATATGCTTGAATTGACTGACCGTATTAAGAAAAGTATTGAACATCTGCCGGAGGAATGCCGGAAGATTTTTATTCTCAGCAGGACAGAGGAACTTTCTCATAAGGAAATCGCTATGCAGTTGAAAACGGTGCCGATTTTGTCTGTGCAGGAATGTACGATTTCCAGCTGGTTGAAGACGTGAATATTGCTTGTAACGTTTTAAAAGGCGACCTCAAAAGGGTGCTTCCCTGGCACGCTTAGTTATAATGGCATTCTTAAACCAATTTTTCAGGAAACCATGTATCGGTTATTTAAAGCTGATATCGGATTCTTCAATTATAAATGCAAGATATTTTTGGTACTTTAGAGGTCTTCTGATAAATAATAAAACTATGCGCTCAAAAATTATTCTTATATCGATTTTAGTGTTGTATGCAAACCTGTCTGCACAAACAGTACAACAGATAAGTATTGAAAAGATTAATCCGGCTCTTCTGAACAAACACTGGACGGCTCAATGGATAGCCCATCCATCAGAGTCTCTGGTAGATTATGGAGTATTTCATTTCCGTAAAAGCTTTGAACTGAAAGAACAATCAAAGGAATTTATAATTAACATCTCAGCCGATAATAGATATCGTTTGTTTGTTAACGGGAAGCCAGTATGTTTTGGTCCTGCACGTGCCGACCTGGAACACTGGACATATGAAAGTATTGACATTGCACAATTCCTGAAACCAGGGAAAAACGTTCTTGCTGCAGTAGTGTGGAACTTTGGTGAATTAAAACCATGGGCTCAATTCAGTATCAAAACGGCATTAATTATCCAGGGAAACTCACCTTCAGAAGAGATTGTAAATACCAGTACATCATGGAAAGTCATGAAGGATCCGGCATATTCACCTGCTCCGGCAAGCTCTGAAGAAACAAGCGGGCAGTTTGTAGTAGTCGGCCCATGCGACAGGGTTGATGCAGCTCTTTATCCCTGGGGCTGGGAAACAACCGGCTATAATGATCAATCATGGCTGACACCACTGACACTTGATAAGGCTCATCCGCGAGGAGTGGGAACCGATATAAACTGGGAATTGACTCCCCGGAGAATACCATTGATGGAGCAGATGCCTCAGCACTTTGCAAATGTTCGTCGTACATCGGGGAACCAATTACCCGATGGATTTCTTTCAGGAAAAACTACCTGGACTATCCCGGCCAATGAAAAAATCACAGTATTGTTTGACCAGGATAACCTGACAACCGGATATCCTGAGCTTCGTGTATCAAAGGGAAAAGGAAGCAGCATAAAACTTATCTATTCAGAATCACTGTTCGACTCAAAAGGATCAAAAGGAAACCGTAATGAAATAGAAGGCAAATCCATTGTTGGGTATTCTGATTACTTTTTACCCGATGGCAACCCGGATAGGATGTTTCGTCCTCTCTGGTTCCGTACCTGGCGTTATCTTCAGATGGAGATCGTAACTAAAGATGAACCGTTGCAGGTTAATACCTTTTCGAGTGAATTTACAGCATATCCCTTAAAAGAAAATGCTGTATTTGATTCTGACCAGCCTGATTTGAAAAAAATCTGGAATGTTGGCTGGAGGACCGCCCGTCTTTGTGCCAACGAAACCTATTTTGATTGCCCATACTACGAACAGCTGCAGTACGTAGGTGACACACGCATTCAGGCACTGATCTCTCTGTATGTTTCAGGTGACGACCGTTTGGTCCGTAATGCGATTATGAACTTAAATGAATCGCAGTTTTATGAGGGACTTACCCGGAGCAGGTATCCCTCAGCTAATCCTCAGATTATTCCACCTTTCTCATTGTATTGGATCGATATGGTAAATGATTACTGGACCCTCCGTGATGATCCTGAATTCATAAAAAGCTTTTTGCCTGGAATCGGGAATGTACTTGACTGGTTCACAAAACGGATTGATAAGGAAACAGGGATGCTCGGTAAGGTTGAGTACTGGAACTTTGTAGACTGGGCTGTTGAATGGGCCTGGAACAATGAAAAGGGTATCGGCGGAGTACCTGCCGGAGGAATGAAAGATGGTAATTCCTCAATACTGTCAATGCAATTCGCCTATGCCGCTAAAAAAGCATCAGAGCTGTTCAAATACTTTGGACAATCGGAACAGTCTGATAAATATTCAATGATTGCCCAGCAGATAACGAAAGCTGTTTATGAAAAATGCTGGGATGAATCGCATGGATATCTGGCAGATACTCCGGCTAAAAAAGAATTCAGCATGCATGCCCAGATCTTTGCTGTTCTGACAAATACAATTCCTGAAAAAGATCAGAAGGTCTTTGTGCAGCGTTTTATGAATGATAAGAACCTGATCCAGCCAACAATGTATTTCAGGTTTTACCTTACCCAGGCATTGAAAAAAACCGGTTTGGCCGATAAATATCTTGAGACACTAGGCTTATGGAATGAGATGCTGGATAAAGGACTAACAACTTTTGCTGAGAATCCCGATCCTGCCCGTTCCGACTGTCATGCCTGGAGTGCTAGTCCGGATTATGATTTTCTTGCAACAGTGGGTGGAATCAGACCTGCCTCGCCAGGATTTAAAACTGTTGAAATTGAACCAGCTTTAGGTAAGCTTACTTTCATTAAAGGGCAAATGCCACATCCGGCGGGAATGATAATTTTTGATTTAAAAAGAGTCGGAACTCAGGGTATAAACGGAGAAATAACTTTACCCGAAGGGTTGACAGGGATTTTCAGATGGAATGGGAAATCAACTGCTTTAAAAGGGAAGACGGAGATTAAACAATAATATTAGTAAATTGCATTACCAAATATATATAGACATTAAAAAAATCAACAACTAATACATTCCTCTCAATAATTCTCTTGTTTCTGATATCGAGGTGCATTTAAATCTTCTGCAGTTATTGACGAAGCAATCCTGATATGCCCTTTTTGAAATACATCTTTTTCAGGTATAAGACAATCGGAAATTAGGATATGGAGTTGTTGTGTAATTTTGTGATACCGGATTCATCCATATCAGCTGATCCTTAAAGTTATCACTCAACCTGTAACTTTTTTTGTGATCAGCGATAGCCTCTCCAATAATCTGAATTTTGTTCAGATCGGTAGTTCCCAAACCTGTCTGACTGCAAAAATTCATGTAACCTACATTAGCAAATTCGATACCCATCAGTTCAATACCAATACGATCGGCAGCGAGCCAATCAAGTCCGGCAACACAGACTCTGTGGTCAACGGAAGTTCCATTATTCGGACCATTCCCTTCCATTCCCTCAAAACCGTCGATAACGGCCAGATGCGGGTGCAGCTGACGCGACATTGAATAAAGATTATAATTAATCCCCCGGAATCCACTGCCATGCATTATTGGTTTATCAGTATTGGTCCCCTTCTTGCGGGAAGCACCGAATGTAAATCCCGGATCCTTTATCGGAGAGCCAAAAACAATATTTTTCAGTGATAATGTAGCAAATACACGATCGTGAGTTTTCATTCTGGCCACAGAAACAATAAACGAACCGGGGTCAAGCATCAGATGAGAAATCCTCACTGCATGAGGTCTGAAATCCTTTTCATCAAAAACATGAATTATATCAAATGGCTCCTGATCGAGATCAACCAGTTTCACACCATATTTATTAGCCATACGGAAATATCCAAAGTTTTTAAATCCATCAAGAGTTGGGCCATTGGCTGCCGATTCAGCAATAAAGACGTTCTCAGTCTTACCAATTGATTTGAGAAATTCAAGAATTCCCTCAAGGGTATCAACATGTGTAGACGCTAATGGAACATTAATATTTACGTTGTTGGGCTTTAAAATGACACGTCGATTACCAATTGCCTGTGAAATCTCCTTTGAGAAAGGCTGAAGAGCGCGGAAAGCCATGTCAGCTCTGTTATCACCTGTTGTTATCGATACCCGTGAGGAGAATTGTTCCTGTTTTCCTATAGCGGCAAAAGTATCAAAAGGGCTGATACAGGATGCTGCCACTCCACCTATAATGGAAGTCTTCAGAAAGCTACGTCTTGTAAAGGTTGTCATGATCATTAGTATTTGGTATAAGCAAACATACAAAAATAATATAGGATTGAGAAGAATTCAACTTAGCATTTACCAGGTATGGAAGTAAATAATATTCCGGGATAGTACTGTAGTAAAATAGAAGGAAAACCAAGGAACTGTTACTGAAGAACAGAGCCTATTTTTTCCTGTAAAAGTTTGTACTCTCGAATATCTTGTCGGCTGATTTAGCAACAAAACCATTCTTTTTAAGAAGTTCATTTACACTGAAAATCTGGTTATACTTTTTTAATGAATTGATACTTACTGTAAAGTGATTTGCCCTGAATCCAAATACATAAAACCAGGCCGCATATTCCGATTCCTCACGCAAACGGTTGAAGACCGAATATGATAAAGGACTGAATAAAGAACCTGAAAAAATTAAATCTTCCAGGGTGGATTTTCCCAGATTGGCTTTCTCAAATGCCTCTCTTAAAGTTTTCTGAATATACTCTGAACATTCCGAAAGGATCAGCTGGCTGATAAAAATACGTGGTGATTTGCTATCTCCAGCCAATTCATAATGTTTTGCAAAGAGATGCTTTTCTTTAAAAACATACTCCCCTTTCGCTATATAATCGTTGGAAATAAACGGTTTGGCCAATACCTCAATGTTTATTTCGGGATAATCAAGAGTTCTGAAGGCAATGTGATCATTCACAATAACTTCTTCTTCATTTAGAAACAGATTATATATTTCTCCGGCTGATGGGTTCTGGCTTATGTAATCATTCCATAATCGATTGAAGATAGTGTCAAGTTTCATGGTTGTAAGGATTTGTTGCTTAATATCTGATAAATTATGAAATAATAACAGACATCCCGGACATGTTGTTCAAAATGTAATATTTTCACATAACACTGTCAAATATTTAGACACTTATAGAAGATTGGTATTTATTATTTGACTGATAATTTGATAGTTGCTTTTCTGGCACATTCTTTGGCATAAAGGATTTGGCTTCTGGTCTCAGGAATTAGGAATTAGGAATCAGAAATCAGAAATTACGAATCAGGAATTGAAATGAAAAGAATCTATCTTATAATATCACTGCTTTTAGTTTTGTGTTTTCAGGAAATATCTGCGCAAGAGAAAAAATGGACGCTTGAGGATTGCATTAATTATGCCGTTTCAAACAATATAGGGCTTAAGCGGCAGAGGCTACTGACAGAGACTGCCGAAGTCATTTTTTTCAAATCAGAAATGGATATTCAAAGACAAGAGAATGAGCCGCCCATATCGACAGAAGGATGGTGTTGGCGTTATCATCATATTGGTATCCCGACAGATAAACCAAGAACAACTGAATGCGTTAAGCGGTGTTACTCATTTGACGTGTAATACGTTTGCGAATGATGATGCTTTTATATATCTTTCGGATAAACAGATAATTCGAAGGTATGAAACGGTGTCTGTGTACAAAGCTACTTTAATCAAAAACAGTATGATGACCCTCGAATATAAAACAGACAATTCATTTTCATGATGAAGAAAACACTTTTGTTTTTAACGGCACTATTTACTTTCATCAACACTGTCGCTCAAACTGAGAAGATGGTCTTTAAAAACCTTACTACCAGTATGGGATTATCGCATGGAGATGTTACCTGTATCAAGCAGGACCAGGACGGCTATTTATGGTTCGGTACTGGTAACGGATTAAATAAATACAATGGCATAGAATTTTCGGTTTATAATTTTAATAAAAACGATACTACAACTATTTCCAGTAATTATATTATTACCATATATGTTGATAAACAAAATAATGTTTGGATTGGAACTAAGGGATTATGCCGTTATAATCGCGATAGAAATAATTTCGAGAGAATACCCATTATTGATGATCAAAATAATCTTCTGAATAATAATGTAACAGCCATTTGTGAAGATAACCATAATAGACTTTGGATAGGTACTAATTACGGATTGTATTTATTCAACCCTGAAAACAAACGATTTACTCCCTATTATATAGATAATTACAGCAAAGAAAAACTGGCTAATTGCAGCGGAATTTGTTGTGACAAAAACGGAGTCCTCTGGATTTCTTCAAATGACTCAAAGTTAGGCGGACTGATAAAATTTGATCCTGAAAAGAATATATCAACTTTTTATAACAACTTAAATCCTGTTTTTAAATTGAAAGAGAGATCAGTTAACTCCTTGTCAGTTGATAGTAAAAACAATATATGGATAGGTTATAATACAAAAGGAATTGATGTCTTTAATGAGAAAGCACAAACAGTAACAAGTTATCAGAATGACCCGAAAAATGAAAACTCATTAAACGATAATACTATATTCTCTATAGCACAAAATACAGATGGCAAAATGTATATTGGCACAAACAAAGGATTAAACATTTTAGATACCAAGACAAATATATTCCACCATTATATTACTTCGGAATCCGATGGTTCTTTATTAAGCAATACTATTCAATACATATACATAGGATCCGAAGGCACAATATGGATTGCCTGCTGGGCCGGCGGTGTGAGTATTTTTGATAAGCGTTTTAATAAATTTACTCATTATCAACACACAAAACAAGATGCTAACTCGCTATCAGGTAGTTCAGTAGCCTGTTTCACCGAAGATATAAACCGGAATATTTGGATAGCCACCGATGGAGGCGGAATTGACTATTTCAATCCGACAGAAAAAAGGATTATCAGCTATCAAAACGACACTAAAAATCCTCAATCGCTATCAAATAATAAAGTGCTGGCTATTACCACCGACCGGCATGGAGATCTGTGGGCCGGAATGTGGGCTGGTGGTTTAAACTACTTTAAAATAAATAAATCAAAACTGATTCTAAAAAAGCAATATCAATACGTTGATGAAAATAACCCGGCCAGCTCCTCGGTTTTTAATTTCTACATCAACAAAAACGGACTGCTTTGGGTTGGAAATTTTGAAACCGGCGCTTATTTATTAGATACAAATACATACAAATTTACTCCGTTCCCAATTAGAGACAGTACTAACTTAAAATTAGCATTTATTACTGTACGAGACATTTTATGTGATCATCGAAACGATATCTGGTTTTGTACTCAGGAAAGCGGTCTGATAAAATATAATACAAAAACCAAAAATTTTGAACAATTCGTCCATAAAGAACATGACAGTACCTCACTACTTAGCACTTCGTTAAATATTATCTTTGAAGATAGTAAACAACGTTTATGGATTGGATCAGATGACGGAGGATTAGACCTATTTAATCGAGAAACCAAAGAATTTATACATTATACTACCGACCAGGGTTTGCCAAATAATACAATTGTCGGAATTTTGGAAGATAATAAAGGAAACCTGTGGATTAGCAGTTTTAACGGAATATCGAAAGCTACAATCGATTCTACCAATGGAAGGCCAAAACTTAGTTTTAGAAATTACAATATTCAGGATGGATTGCAGGGTAAAATTTTTAATCGCTGGTCATATTTTAAAAGCCTGGCAGGGGAGATGTATTTTGGAGGATTAAATGGTTTCAATGTATTTAATCCTGATAGCATAAAAGATAATCCTTTTTTACCTCCTGTGTATATTACTGATTTTTTATTGTTTAATAAACCCGTTCCAATTGGAGCAAAAGGTTCACCCCTGGAAAAGCATATTTCACAAACAAAAAAACTGGTGTTAAAATATAATCAACTCATCTTTACTTTCCGGTTTATTGCGTTAAACTATATCTTCAGCGAAAAGAATCAGTATGCATATAAAATGGAAGGTTTTGAGAAAGACTGGAATTATGTGGGAAATAAAAAAGAGGCTACTTATACCAATCTTGATCCGGGCGAATATACATTCAGAGTCAAAGCTTCAAACAACGATGGTATCTGGAACGAAGCAGGAACTTCAATCAGAATAATTATTCTGCCCCCCTGGTGGAAGACAAAAGGTGCCATTGCAGGTTTTATTTTACTGATTATCTTTTTATTACTTGGTTTTTATTTTATTAGGATTAATCAGTTGCAAAAACAAAAAAAGGTACTTGAAAAACTCGTAAAGATAAGAACACATGAAATTGAAAATAAGAACAGGATACTTAGTAAACAAAAAAAAGAATTAAATAAGACAAATTCATTGTTAGAAGAGCGACAAGAGCAAATCAGAGAACAAAATGAATTGCTGTTGGATAAGACTCAAAAACTGAATGAAAAAAATATTGTACTCCAGGAGAGTCAGGAGGAGATTGCCCTACAAAATGAAGAGTTGGGAAGGCACAGAAATCATCTTGAACAGTTGGTGGAAGAGAGGACTTCAGAATTGGTCAAGTCAAAAATAAAAGCTGAAGAATCCGACAGACTAAAAACGTCTTTTTTGGCAAACATGAGCCATGAGATACGTACACCTATGAATGCTATTTATGGATTTGCCGGTCTTCTTAATGATGATTCGTTTTCAAAAGAAAAAAAATCAGAATTCATTAATATTATTAACAAAAATTGCGAATTGCTTCTTTCACTTATTGATAATATACTGGATATTTCAACTATAGAAGTAAACCAACTTGTATTTAAAAATGAAAATTATAATGTTGATGATGTATTAATCACGCTTGAAACCTTATATAAACAAAATAAAGAGAAGAATATTTCATTTGAATTTGTAAATAAACCGTATAAAAATGGTTTGATCGTGAGAAATGATAAAGCCCGTTTTCGTCAGGTTTTTGTTGTTTTATTAAATAATGCTTTTAAGTTTACCGATTCGGGGCATATTAAATTCGGTTACGAGGTATTTGAAAACAATGTGCGCTTTTTCGTTTCTGATACAGGAATTGGGATTGAAAGCACAGAAATTGATAAAATTTTTGATAATTTCTATAAAATAGAAAATAATACTTCTAAATTATACCGGGGAACAGGTTTAGGGCTTGCAATTTCTAAAAAATTAATTGAAATGATGGGTGGTAAGATATGGGTTGAATCTGTCGTTAACAATGGATCTTCATTTTACTTTACCTTACCTTACGATAATAGTATCAAATCACTACAGGAACGGTAATACAGCCCCCCGGCAAAACTGATATCTGAACAACTAAAAGCCGATGAACACTGCACGGGTTTCTCCATTTGTATCAAATTTGTCTTGTGTTCCTATTGAGGCTTCCTTTCGTATATTTTACACAATATGGGATTGCGAAGCTTTTTTAGCATCAGTTATACAAAAAAGTATCGGCGTTATGCAGCACCCGGATTTAAACCATGAGTCGCCTCAAAGTTTAATAACTTTGTTTGATGAGGTTTGATTTTTGAGCAGACCACCTAAATACATGAAATGAATCTCAAGGAGAAATATAAAGATGATATTGCTTTGATTATGACTAAAATTAATCATAATGGGGGCGAACTATGGGCTACAAATGATAAGCGATTGGATAAATCATCGGTTTTGCAATAACAAATATTTTACATCGATATACTCAATCAATAATCATTAATTACCTGGAAACACGACCAGAGCCGTCTCCACCCATAAGTGTTTCGACCTCTTTAACAGTTACAAGATTAAAGTCTCCGTTGATAGTATGCTTGAGGCAAGATGCTGCAACAGCAAAATTCAGAGCGCGCTGATCATCACCTGCATAGGTAATCAGACCATAGATAAGCCCACCCATAAAACTATCGCCACCGCCAACTCTGTCAACTATGTGGGTAATATCATAGGCAGGAGCTTCAAATAGCTTTTTACCATCAAATAGAACTCCTGACCATGTATTGTGGTTAGCATTTACAGATCCCCGTAATGTAACAATCACCTTTTTTGCTCCCGGGAATTTTGCCATCATTTGGCGGCAAACTGATTCATAAGCAGCGGCTTCAACATGACCGCTTGTTACGTTTGTCCCATCCGGATGAATTCCAAATACCATTTCGGCATCTTCTTCATTGCCAAGTATTATATCACAACCGGCTACAAGCCCGGGCATAACATCTGAAGCCTTTTTACCCCATTTCCAGAGATTTTTTCTAAAATTCAGATCAGTTGAAACAGGAATTCCTTTACTATTGGCTGCTTTAATAGCTTCATCACAAACCAGAGCTGCTCCTTCAGAAATAGCCGGAGTAATTCCTGTCCAGTGAAACCATCTGACTCCGTCAAAAACTGAATCCCAATTTATCATTCCCGGCTCAATTCCTGCTACTGAGGAATTTGCGCGATCATAAACAACCTTGCTGGCACGTGCCACAGCTCCGGTTTCGAGGAAGTAAATACCCAGACGATCGCCGCCATAAACGATTTTTTCGGTCCCAACTTTGTATCTCCTCAGATCCATGAGACATGCTTCTGCAAGATCATTTTTCGGAAGACGGGTAACATAATCAACCTTTAGTCCAAAGTTTGCAAGAGAAACGGCTACATTAGCTTCACCTCCACCAAAAGAAGCATCAAATTGACGGGCTTGACTAAAGCGTTCATAGCCATGGGTCGAGAGCCTCAGCATTATTTCTCCAAATGTTACGATTTTGTCATTCATAGTAAAAATATTTCATTATTAGAATCCTAATTCTTAATAACTGCGTAATAATGATTTTCTATTTTCCTTGTACACACTGTGAATAATCATTCTTTAATCTTCATTTTCAGACTAAAGTTATGATGATTGTTATAGGGTTGAAAGGTTTCAATATAATCAAACTAACCAAAGTTACTAAATCTCTTAAATAATTATTAAAACTTTTTATTCTTGATACATAACAATTAGTCGAATGAACCCGGAAAAGTCATAAGAATGACGACTCAGCGTTTAACCGTAGCATCAATTACCTGCTACAGGTTATCTTTTAAAACCTAATATATCCTGAAGAGTTGCATTTAAACCTTAGATTTCCACGGTATCAAGGTCCCGGATTTTGATTTCAGTAAGGATCTCCGGATAATCTTACAAAAATTTGATCATAATAACAGGATACAGGTGTATTATATTCACACAGTTCACTGTCTAATATTTAGACACTTTAAGATGCTTTAAATTTGTTATATTACTGGTTTAGTGGCATTTAATAATTTGGCACATTCTTTGGGATAAGGAAGTACAAACTATGAATTAGAAATTGAAATGAAAAGAGCCTATTTGATAATATCACTGCTTTTAGTTATATATTTTCAACAAATATCAGCCCAGGAAAAAAAATGGACGCTTGAGGATTGCATTAGTTATGCTGTTACAAACAATATCGGACTTCAAAGACAGAGGCTTCAAACCGAGACAGCTGAAGTCAATTTATTCAAATCAAGAATGGATATCCTTCCCTCACTTAATTTAGGATCCGATGCGAGTATCCAATACGGTAGATCAATTGATCCTATTTCCAACGGTGTTACATTTCTGCAAAACTTCAGAAACGGATACGCCTTAAGTTCAAGCATCAGACTTTTTAATGGTTTTGCCGCCCTTAATACAATTTCAGCCAATAAGTTTATGCTTAAAGCCGGGCTGGAAAATGAAAAAATAGTCAGGAATACACTCATTATTGATATCATGGGGCAGTATTACCAGGTTCTGTATTCCAAAGGACTCGAGAGCGCTTCAAAAATGCAGCTCGATCTGTCTGAGAAACAGCTTTTCAGAATCAATAAAATGGTTGAAACCGGCAGAGAAGCATTATCAAAACAATCTGAAATTGAAAGCCAGGTTTCTGCGGATAAACTGTCTTATACCATAGCCCAGAATTCATCGAGTCAGGCTACCACAACACTTAAACAAATGCTTCAGCTGGCGCCAGGTTCAGAATTTGATATTTTGATGCCTGATCTGAATAACATTCTTATCACAGATTTTACCTATAGCCCCGACAGCATCTATACAATTGCTTCACAAATCCTGCCACGCCTTAAAGAAATTGAATATGAACTGAAAGCTTCAAAAAAACAGATAGCTGCCGCCAGGGGAAACCTTGCACCAAGCCTGTCTGTCGGAGCGCAGCTTTTTACAGGCTACTATACCCTTCTTAATGATACATCGTCTCATAAACCTTACTCAACTCAAATGAAAGACAACTTCGGTCAGGCCGTAGGTGTTTCCCTCAATATACCAATCTTTAACAATTACTCCACAGGAAGAAGCATTAAGCTTGCTAAGATCAGAAGGAATGATACTGAACTAAGGCTGCAACAGGAGAAAAATAATCTGTATATAGACATCGAAAATGCTTGCCTCAATTTTAACAGGGGCAAAGACGAATTTGCTGCAGCTATTGCAAATTACGACTTTAATAAAAAATCTTTTTACGCTGTTGAGAAGAAATTTGAATCGGGGCTTGTTGACGTAACCAGTTATTCAGTCGCAAAGACCACCCTATTCAAAGCTGAAACGGAAGAACTGAGAACGAAGCTCCAGCTTCTTATCAGGGAACTCACAATTCAGTTCTACTCCACCGGACAATATGAAAATCTTACGAATTAAGAAGTTAAGAGTGAACTAAAGTTTGGAGTGCCTAAATTTAAAAAAAGATGAAGAAGAAGAATCTGATCATAACACTAAGTTCTCCAGTCGATCAAGACACTTTAGGCACTCTAGGCACTCCAAACTTTAGGCACTAATTATATAAAAAATTACTAATTATTAATAACAACTTGAAATGGATACTCCTCAAGAAAAAATGGATAAAGTGATCCCAAAGAAAACAGGTTTTCAGAAAAAACATATCGGATATCTTGGTATCGGAATAGCAATGGTTGTGCTTATTTATATGGCATTTTTTGCCGATCGTACATCGACATATAAAGTTGAAAAAGACAAACTGATAATTGAAACCATTACTGAAGATCAATTCAATGATTACATTACTGTTCCCGGTACTGTTGAACCTATAACAATAATCTTTCTGGATGCACAGGAAGGAGGTCGTGTTGAAGAGAAGCTTATTGAAGAAGGATCGATGGTAAAAAAAGGAGATATTATCCTGAGACTTTCCAATCCGGACCTTCATCTCAATATTCTCGACAGCGAAGCACAGCTTGCCGAAAAAGAGAACTTCCTGAGAAATACCCAGATTAACATGGAGCAGCAGAGACTCCAGATAAAAAGAGACCTTGTCACTTTAAAATATGACATTGAAAGGAAGGAGAGAAACTATCAGCAGAATGTTATTCTCATGAAAGATGACCTGATTTCAAGAGAGGAATTTATCCGCTCAAAAGAAGATGTAGATATGGCCCGACAATCAAAAGAGCTCGCTCTTGAACGTCAGAAACAGGATTCGGTCTTCTATGCAGCTAACATCAACACCATGACAATCAATCTCGACAATATGCGTAAGAACCTGCAGCTTGTCAGGGACAGGGCTGAAAACCTGAATGTCAGGGCCCCCGTTGATGGTCAGTTAGGTTTATTAACACCTGAGATCGGACAGTCAATCCAGAGGGGAGCAAATATGGGACAGATAAATGTATTGACATCGTATAAAGTAACTGCCCAGATTGATGAACATTATATCGATAGAGTAAAAACTCAGCTTGATGCAACTCTCGACAGACAGGGTAACAAATTTAACCTTACCGTAAGAAGAGTTTATCCTGAAGTAAGAAACGGCACATTCGAAATTGATATGATTTTCAAGGACACCATGCCTGACAATATCAGAACCGGACAGACATATTACACAAGTCTCCAGTTAGGTCAGCCAAAAGTATCAGTACTGGTACCAATAGGCGGTTTCTTCCAGGAGACTGGTGGCCAGTGGATCTTTGTTCTTGACCCAACCGAATCATTTGCTACCAGACGCAATATCTCCATAGGACGAAAAAATCCAAAATATTATGAAGTACTTGAAGGTCTCAAAGCCGGTGAAAAGGTAATTGTATCGGGATATGAAACCTTCGGGAAAAATGAAAAGCTTATTCTTAAAAAATCTAAATAACTATTAATAACTAAAGTCATGATTAAAACTAATGATTTAACTAAGGTCTTCAGAACTGAAGAAGTTGAAACAACAGCACTTAATAAAGTGACCCTCAATGTAAAAGAGGGAGAATATGTTGCCGTTATGGGACCATCGGGATGTGGGAAATCAACACTCCTGAACATCCTCGGTTTACTCGATAATCCTTCATCAGGAAGTTATGTATTCAATGGAACTGAAGTTGCGAATCTCAGGGAACGCGACAGGACCATCTTTCGAAAAGGAAATATCGGATTTGTTTTTCAGAGCTTTAACCTTATTGATGAACTTAATGTTTATGAAAATGTGGAGCTGCCGCTTATATACCTTAAAATGAAAGCCGGTGACAGGAAAAAAAGGGTTGAAGATGTTCTCGAGAGAATGAAGATCGGGCACCGTGCGAAACATTTTCCTCAGCAGCTTTCAGGAGGACAGCAGCAAAGGGTAGCTATTGCGCGTGCCGTAGTCGCAAATCCTAAACTTATCCTTGCCGACGAACCGACAGGTAACCTCGACTCAAAAAACGGTATTGAAGTTATTAATCTTCTGACTGAATTAAACAAAGAAGGAACAACTATCATAATGGTTACCCACTCCGACAGGGATGCCGGTTATGCTCACAGGATAGTCAATCTGTTCGACGGACAGGTAGTGACTGAGAAATAATAATTTTAACATATCTGATAAAAGAAAAGAGGATTCCTTCGGGAGGCCTCTTTTTTTTAACAGATCTCAGTGTTCCTCTGTGTCTCCTCTGTGCACCTCAGTTAATGATTTTTTGCCTCTTCCCCCCTGCCCCCTTCTCCCAAGAGAGAAGGGAGTAACCTCAATATTTTAAGATTTAAGTCCCTCCCTCTTGGGGCTAATCTTTATACACATCTCTAGGAGTTGGTAGCAGATTGTGAGCTCTTTATAAAGGAATTATCTTTTACATAAGTATAGTCTTATCCTGTGGAGATTCCTCGCTCCGCTCGGAATGACATGAAAT
>Ga0209539_1000484_pt1 | contig 22895 bp, 31 predicted proteins | sample BarGraNGADG00312_2_FD_184499 | JGI IMG/M metagenome (GOLD analysis project Ga0209539, IMG submission 184499) | Arctic peat soil microbial communities from Barrow, Alaska - Barrow Graham LP Ref core NGADG0011-312 (SPAdes) (version 2) | ecosystem: Environmental > Terrestrial > Soil > Wetlands >...
TTCGCTCCCTTCTCTTTTGCTCGGATGACACTTCTACCGATGAGTGGATGCTGCTCCATGGTGTTCGAGCCGATGATGAATATGCAGTTAGCTTCTACAATGTCGGCAATGGAGTTAGTCATCGCTCCAGAGCCGAACGACTTTGCGAGTCCGGATACCGTGGGACCGTGGCACAGCCGCGCACAGTGATCAAGGTAGTTAGTGTGGAAGCCCGTTCTCGCCAGCTTGTTCATCAAGTAGTTCTCTTCGTTTGTTGTCCTCGCAGAAGATAGAAACGCCACCGAATTAGGCCCGTACTGATCCTGCGTTGCCTTTAATTTCGAAGCAACTAAGGTCAGGGCTTCTTCCCACGTAGATTCGACGAACTTGCCATCTTTTTTGATTAGTGGCACAGTAAGTCGATCTGGGCTGTGAACGAATTCGTCGCACGCGAGCCCCTTTGGACAGAGTTTGCCCTCGTTAACCGGGTGTCGTTTCCATGGTTCAACCCCTACAAGTTTTCCCTCTTGAACAACAAGGTTTAATCCGCAACCACAGCCGCAATAAGGGCACGTGGTCGGTACATAATTAAAGTCCATTCTCTCTCCCGTCTCCTTCAGTTTTTCAAGTAAGATATCCAATTAGGAGATCTGACGGACAGTATATAATTCCAAGGTCTCTTAAATTCAATGGTATTCTAGGATTATAACGAAAGATTTGGAGCAAAATAGAGAGCTGGTTTTGCCCGTCAGGTAACCAGATCTAAAAAACCAACTTGCTATCGTGTTTAGCCGTTACTGGTTTGCCATTGAGAGCTCTTGTGTTAAGTTCCGCGAAGGAACGATTGGCAGTAGATCTTTACCGAGGAAGCGTACTACGATTGTATCCGATGGCGATAAAGTCGCCATCTTTCCTCCCGTTTCAGGCGGCTGAACCGGACGACGATCAATCACTGAGGTCAACGTACCACTTCGTGAGCTGGTTCAACGACCCTTCCATGCCACGGTAATCCGCTAGAAGCTCATAACCGAACGCTGTCAGCTTAGCCCCACCCCCTTCTTTGCCACCTCGCGTCCTATCAACAAGTTGACGACCAAGTCGTTTTTCGACGATGGTTATGCGTTCCAGAGCGTAGCGGTAGGACATTCCCAGTTTGCGCGTTGCAGCGCTTATGGAGCCAAGTTTATCGATTTCAGCAAGAAGCCCCATCGTGCCGAGGCCAAAGACATATTCCCCTTCTTCATCGACAAACCATAGCTTGAACTGCGGTCTAATTCTCATGCTAGTAAGGTATAATAGCGCATGTGCACACTTAATAATAACGATGATATTCAAAACACGAACTCCATTTGGAGTAGCGTTGGATATGTTCCTAAACGCCATCGTGCCTATCGAAGACACCGAGGTCACGCCCATTCGAGAGGCCAGAGGGAGGGTGCTCGCCAGCCAGATCATAGCGCCACGAGACGAACCTAACTATAGGCGGGCAGCTATGGACGGTTATGCGGTCATTGCCGACGATACGTTGGGGGCAAGTGAGCGTTCGCCGGTCGCCCTGAAAATTGGTGATGACGTGAGACGTGGCGTGGTCTCCCGGGTTCATACAGGCTCAAAAATGCCGGACCAGGCAGATGCCGTGGTGATGGTTGAGGACGTCGAACGTCTTGACGACGTTGCTGAGATTAGGGCGCAGACGCATCCGTTTGAAAACGTTGGTCTTAAGGGGGAGGACGTGCGTCGTGGTGAGCAACTCTTTCATCCCGGTCATCGCCTGCGGCCGGCAGATATCGGCCTGCTTGCTGCCCTTGAAGTCGCCGACGTGACGGTCTATCGGCAACCAGACGTGGCGATCATACCGACCGGAGAGGAACTCGTTGGAGGTACGCCCGCAGAAGGGGAGGTTGTCGAGACAAACGGCCTGATGAACGCGCTCCTCGTTGAACAGTGGGGGGCACGGTACCGCTATCGAAACATCGTTCCTGACGTGCGGGAGCTCGTTGAAGCGGCGTTGTTGCGGGATACGGACGCCGACCTTATACTGACCACAGGAGGAACGTCCGTTGGGATTCGGGACCTCGTTTCAGAGGCGGTGCAGAAGCTTGGCAAGGTTTTGGTACACGGGATCGCGATTAGTCCTGGAAAACCGACGGCGCTCGGTTTTGTTGAGGATACGCCCGTAGCGTGTCTACCCGGATTTCCGGTTGCCTGTCTCGTCGCTTCATATGCGTTTGCAAAGCCGGCGATCAATCGACTTGCCCACGTCGAACGGGAATTTGAGCGGACAGTGACTGGCACGCTGGCTGGCAAGCTCACTAGTAAACCTGGTTCACGAACGTATGCCCGCGTAGCACTGCGGGATGAACACGTTGAGCCCATTATGATATCAGGATCGGGCATACTCAGCTCCATGGCCAAAGCAGACGGGTTCGTTATCATTCCTGAAAATGTCGAAGGGTATGATGAGGGGCAACAGGTAGAGGTTGTTCTATTTGACTGAACATCGGGTAATTATGGATACACGAAAAGAGTTCAGAGAGCTAATAAGCGTCGAACAGGCTCACGAGATCATTAGGGGACTTAAACTAGTGCGCCGAACTGAAAAGGTGGCGCTGCAGCGTGCTTTGGGACGAACCCTCGCTCATGATGTCACATCACACGTGGACGTTCCGTCCTTCGATAGGGCAGCAATGGATGGATTCGCTTTAATCGCGCGCGATACCTATTCCGCTCGAGAGGACGCACCAGTGCGACTGCCGCTGTTGGGTTCCGTTGAGGCTGGTATCTTACCTACAATCGAGGTGCAAACCGGACAGGCTGTTGAAATTGCCACTGGCGCAATGATGCCTAAGGGCGCCAACGCCGAAATCATGGTCGAGCACGTCGACGTCGAAGCAACGCGGATCGCGATAAAAAAGCCAGTTACCGTCCACGAAAACGTGATATCAGCTGGCTCTGACGTGATGGCAGGAGAGCTTGTGCTGCGCCGCGGAGCCGTTCTCACTGAAAGAGAGATCGGAGCCTTGGCAACGATTGGCTGTCGCGAGGTTAATGTCTTCGAAGCTCCACGGGTAGGTATCCTTGCGACCGGCAATGAGGTCGTGCCTCCTGGATCAGCGCTGACGCCCGGCAAGATCTATGACGTCAATACTTATTCAATCGGGGCGGCCGTCGAGGCAAGCGGTGGGAAACCACTTTATTACGGAATCGTTAGAGATGACATCAATCAGATTGAGCACGTGATAGCCGACGCACTTTACGAATGCGATATGGTAATCTCCTCTGGAAGCACGTCAGCGGGACAAGGTGACGTTGTGTATCGCATTGCCGAAAAAGGAAAGCTGCTTGCACACGGCGTGAGCATCAAACCGGGAAAGCCACTTATTATCGCTGAGCTTGAAAACAAACCGTTCTTCGGCTTACCGGGGTACCCTGTCTCAGCGCTCATGGTCTATTACGTCTTTATCGATCCTTTCATAAGAGGGGGGGCAAAGCCGTCACGCAAGGTACGTGCGCGACTTGGAATTGAGGTCCACTCAGAGCCACGACATCAGCTAGTCCCCGTGAACCTCGTTCGCGGCTTAGCTTATCCTGTGTTAGCGAGCTCTGACGCGATAACCGCGCTTCTGTCTGACGGATTCCTAGAAATCCCAGAGCATACAGAGATTCTTGATGAAAATGCAGAAGTTGAGGTCACGCTTTTCGGAGAATTTGAACAGACAGATCTGATGTTTATTGGGAGCCACGATGTTGGGATAGACATCCTCTTTCAGATGATTGAAGACGTAGCCCCGCACGTAAAAGTCGTCAACGTCGGCTCGCAAGGGGGGCTTGTTGCGGTCCGCAAGGGAGTTGCAGACATTGCTGGCACTCATCTCCTAAGTGCCTCTGGAGAATACAACCTTCAGTTTATCAAAGAGTTCGGATTGCACGGCGTTGCCTTGGTCAAAGGCTATTTGCGCCAACAGGGGATTATCACTCGAAAAGGGGAAATGATCTCACTTGCTGAGCTTCCGCAAACGCAGTTCATTAACCGGAATGTAGGATCCGGAACTCGCGTTTTAACAGACGCGTTGTTACAGCAGATCGCAACAACAGGCGGGATAGAGTTTGATGTATTTACCCAGTCCATCAAAGGCTATGACTATGAGGCGCGAACGCACAGTGCTGTTGCCTCTGCAGTAAAAGTCGGGAAAGCTGACGCCGGCATAGGTATCAAGCCTGTTGCTGATTTGAACGATTTAGAGTTTCTGCCACTCGCTGATGAAGAGTATGATTTTGTGGTACCTTTAGATCGCTTAGAAGAGCCCCCGCTAACACGATTTCTTCAAGCACTACGATCGGAGGAGTTCGCGTCACGCTTGCCTTCGGGAATACAAACCTACGAAAAGACGGGGCAAATTATCAAGATTGACTAACCGATCCTTAAGCAAAACTGCGATCTTTTCACTTTTTTCGATTGCTGCACAAGACGTTCTGAGCCCCCTTCACTACTATATTTTAAACGATGAAACTGACCTAGCCTTTTTGCAGTCAAAATGGAATCTGATTTATCCTGAGGATTTAAATAAAATGAACAGGGGGCAGAATGCATCCAACAGTTTCCTTAAACTTGTCCCAGCGTGTGAACTCGAAGGGTATTAAGCGCGTAAAAAAAACGTGGCAATATTAGCGTCAAAATGGCCGTTATTCCTAGCGGCGAGCGTTAGCAAAGCTTCAATGGGTAGATAGTCACTGCACTAGTCCCGGATAATACGCGGTCGTCGGAACCAACAGCACCCAGCGGACTTATTGACTTACACATCGGTGCGGACCTTGGGCGTGTTCGCGATCACACCGCAGTCGCCGTTACTGAAGTTAAACTGAGCAGGGACTACACACAGCACTACTTTGTCACATACCTGCATCGGTTCCGTTTGGGCTTGACCTGGAGCCATATTGTCAAGAAGATAACGAATATGCGGAACAAGCTAAAGGGTTCGTACGGCGGCACGCCAGTTTCGTTATATTGGGCGATTGATGCCACTGGCGTGGGTAGCGGCATCGTATCGATGCTCGAGCAGGCTATGCCAGATGAAACGATGTTTTCAATTCATATGACGGTCGGGCAGACCACGACGATAAACGAGTACGACGTGCACGTGGGCAAACAGGCGCTGGTAAGCACGTTGGTGGGCACATTAAACAGCGGGACCTTGCACTTACCGCCCGATGCATCGGACCTTGTCGAAGAGCTCCAAAACTGCGAGGTGCACACATCGGATGCCGGCCGCGATTCTTTTGGCGTCTTCAAAACGGGAGCTCACGACGACGAAGCAACGGCACTTGCATTGTCTTTGTGGTCCTGCCAGAACTGGGGTATGAGGTCCGACCACGTATTCTGGTAGTTACTGAAAAAAGAATGGGAATTATTAAGCTACCCCTCATCTCTAGCATAACTGTCTTGGCAGAGTTGGTTTTAATCTATAGTAAAAGGAGTGATTAAGATGGTAGACTTGCCCGTGCGTGGCGTGTTAAACAAATTTACTAATGAAGAACAGGATCCTGCGGTTGTAGAACAGGTTCAATCGAGAGTATCTCAGATCCTAACCCCCGGTGAAGAGATACTCCATCGCAGTTGAAAAGAAACTGGGCCTGAATATGTCTCCCGATTGCGCTGTTCTTACTAACAAGAGGTTCATCAAATATAAGCCGAAAAGGTTGGGTTGAGTTTCATTTGAAGATCACATGTGGCGTGATTTAAAAGATGCTCATATCAAAGAGGGGATGCGAGGCGCCACCATTACGATGAAGACGATGGACGGTAGCAAAATATCAGTCGACGATTTACCGAAAGCACAGGCTAGACGAATCTATACTCTAGCCCAAGGTATGGAAGAGCAATTGTACCAAGCGCGAATGGAAAGGGAGCTTGTAGAGAAAAGGGCCGGAGCGGGAGGTATAGTGATGAATGTTCCCACCGCACCGCAAGCAGTTCCTCAGCCAGCCCTTAAAGAAGACCCGATGGAGCAGCTTGCTAAACTTAAAAAGATGCTTGATGCAGGACTGATCACTGAAGACGAATACAACACAAAGAAAGCAGAGATACTATCAAGAATATGAATAATGCAATTCAAATCAATAACTGCGATAACCGTTCTAACGCTTATGGTTGCCTCTTTGTTCGTAGCAGGTTGCACCAATAACACAACTAATCAAACGCCTAGCGCAAGCACAGCGACACACGATGCTTTTTTGGAAAAGTACCTTGCGGAGTTCAAAAACGAAACACATTCGAGAACGGACCAGAGCTTCAAGGCGTGGGAAGTCACGTGGGTTAACAGCACATCTGCACGTTTACAATTAGCGTTTCTCAATAAATCGACAAACCGGAGTGCGAGCACCGATATTAACTATCTCGTATTTCCAACGACACAAGACGCGACAAACTACCTCAACGCTATGAACAAGACAGCGTACAGCCTAGCCAGCACCACATATGGAAGCGGAGGGATATATCAGAACGTAACCGGCCACGCACCGCAGATTTACAAAGCATACGAATGGAACGAAGGAAATCAGTATGATATCTCAGAATACAAATTTCACCAAATTCAACAATTCGATAACCTCATAATAGTAACTACAGGCAAATGGTTGACGACAGCTTAACGTGTTCCGTTTAACCTCTCCTTATCTCCTAGCTGATTATTTCTTTTTTCGATTTCCTTTACGTGTAGGGCTTGAATTATAGGGTAATGCACAACGTCATGAGTTACGGCATGAAAAGTGTGGCGGGTTTCACGGGTTTCACGTGCCATGTTTGCCTCTCGAGAGGGTGCCCTCAAAGGGTAAACAGCAAGATATATGAAAAAGTTCGATGTTCAACTTCATGCCCTATCTTTCTTAGTTAGGAGGTGGAGCAGTGGCCCGCCTGTCCGACCAGGGAAATGGCGGGTCTCACAATTTTATGATGATTTGTGATTAGTGCTCTCGTTTTGTTCTTTTTGTTCTAGTTTTCAAGTTTTCAAGTTTTCTAATTCTTCTAGTTCTATTCTAGCTATACTCTACAAATCCGGGTTGTTTGCGTCGTCTTCAAAGGTGTTTTGCTTGCCACCATCGAACGCACGCACAATAGGCCCTTCTACTCGTGGCCATCCTTCTTTGTGAATGATGCTGACCTCGACTTCTCGTCCTATTGCATCGTTGGGTTCAAACTCTCCATTAAGTTCAGGAACTAAGTTGAGTTTTTCCAGGGTTCTAAGGAGCTTCGACTGCATGCCCGTTACGGGGTCGGTGAACCAGCTTATGCTATACAGAGCTGTTATGTGCGGGGCTGTTTCCTTTTCAGTGTCTAGTATGCTAAAGTCCCATTCCATGAACGTTTGAGGGACTTTGTTACCCGTCTTCACCTTTGTCCGTTTTCCATCGACGTTTTCCCATCGATATTCGTCGACCTGAATTGTTTTCTCACCAATGTCGACTATTTCTGCCCGATGCTTCCCTTCTGGGACATCTTCAGCTTTGCTTGTTTTTTCGGTTCTTTTATATCCCATTTTTATTCCTTCTTTTTTTATGTCGTTTTGTCGTGTCTCCCAAAGGAGACGATGACTTTGATTCGTTCGGCCCTTCGGGCCTCTCTAAATGCTAACATTTCACATTCTCATTTGTTAGCGTTTGAGCTACCTTTTGACCTTCTGATGTGAGTTCAATATATTTCGTGTAGCTTCCTGCTGAATATTGAGTATCCCAAAGACAGTGTCCCTCAATCATCTTTCTGTTAATCAACCCCTTTTCATCTAGTGTGGAAAGCGAGCGCGTCATTGTTGACCATACTTGGAAACCACCTCTCTCGCCGTGCCTTGGCAGTCTCATGCGCGAGCGTCTTGTACTTGTAAAACTCATTCGGGAGTGAGCCATCACTCACGAGGCGGTAAAAGAGCTGTCGAAGTGTGACCTGGGTATTATAACTGTTGACTATATCGGCCGCGTGCGGGAGTAAGGTTTTCCAGCTTATTTGTTTAGCCATGCTAAACTCGCCGCCTACTTCTTACCGGCCCTCTTTTCAACACAGTCCAAGAGTTCATTGATTGCTTCGTCTGCAGTAACGCGTTTGCCCGTTTGGTCTATACGTTCTCCAATGTATCGATAGAGACGTTTTGAAGTATCCTCTTTGATGGCTGGTTTTGAATATTTTATTGCCACTTGTCCACCTGTTTCATTAATCACACTACTCATATTTCCTCCTTTTTGGTTATTTAGTCCACATATACCATATGGCATAAGTGTTATATATAACACTTATGCGTATAGGAGCATGTCGAGTGTTGTAACATCCGACGAGGTGAATTGACATGGCTAAAACTCAACTAACGCGAACGGGAAAGGCCCAGCAACTCTTTAAGAACGGAGTGCGACCTATTGAGGTTTGTAAAGGACTTTGGACGATTAACGAAGATCGATACGAACTACCTCTGCAGGCTGTTTCTAGAAAGGCCGAAGCTATAAAAGTAAAAAAGCGCTTACAGAGAGGATTGTCTCGTGAAGCACATTAGTTGAGAATGAGATACTGATGATCTCTATTCTTTTCTAAAATATGCATGACAATCATTTCCAGCAATTAGGACAACCAATTTTTCGGGTTTATTCATTAAAAATTCATCAGTAGCTCTTTTTACGCCGGGTAAAATATTATTTACATTGTGAATCTGAGGATCACAATAATCATCAATTATTACAATTGCATCTTTTGATAGTCTGGGATAAACACATTCTAAGCTTTCCATAATAGAAGAATAAAAATCACCATCCAAATGAGCAAAACAAATTTTTCCAGGTAACTCCTTTGGCAACTTGTCTTTAAACCACCCTTCATGAATAATTGGTAATTTTGCATTGTGTTTTTCAAAATTTTCGATTAGATTAATCTTCTGTGCGCTGCAACTTCCTTTTTTAAAAATTGTATCTCCATCTTTTTCGGATTTATCCGGTAAACCTTCAAAAGAATCAAATACATGGATTATTTTGTCTGAATTGAATTGATCAAGAGTTTTTTGAATCAAAATCGCTGTTATTCCTTCATAACATCCTAATTCAACTATATCCCCAGGAATATTATTTTGAATTGTCTGACATAGTAGATGGTAAATATTTATACCCTGTTCAATACTCGTCATTCCACCTTGTAACCTTTTTTCTTTAAATTCTAATTTTTTTGGATTTCTTATTTCATAATAGTGATTAAGTGCGTCAGATTTAAAATTCAATTTAAGATAGAAATTATGTGAATTAAAAAGCTTGATTGCCTTCGCTGTAAGATTTAAGAGTTTTTTGTGCTTTCTCACAGATCTAAAATATTGCGGTTCTTGCAATTCCAAAATAAATGTATTATCCATGTAATTATTCAATTAGACATCAAAGATAAAATTTTTACCATTATGAGATCAGCAGGAAGGTTGCAGAAGCTCTTGGATATTCGTGGTATTTCGTGGAAGATACCAAGAAGGGTTGGTATGATTGTTACCATTCAGATGAAATGCAGGCATTTGAAAAATTTGCGGGCAATCTGACTTCTTTACCCTTTGTTCAGGATAATTTGATGGTAAAAGTTCTGAAGTGAGAAGGAAAAATCCCAAATAATGCAGTATTTGTTCCTGGGCACGCCGGGGATATGATTTCTGGGGGTCACATCACTTAACTATTTGTCAGCTGAAACTGCAACTACGCACTTTGGACGCCGGTATAAATTGCAATGAAACGGGACTTTATTCTGGTCAGCACGTCTTTGGCATTTCACGTAGAACTCACAGCGCACGCAGTACGTCATAGACGATAATAGCGTTGAACACTATATTCGATAGAGCTCCTTTCTTAATGACAACAATTTTGGCAAATGGTTTTGCTACTTGTCAAAATCTCGCTTAAAGTCCTCAAGCTCTTTTTGCAGTTGCTCTTCCTTCTCTTGTTCTGTTTCCTTTGCAAGTTGTTGTTGTCGTTGGTGCGCTTCAACCTTATGATAGAATTTGTTTGCGTCGTCAACGTGCGCGGCTATTATCTCCCAACATATCCCTTTTACCGTTGCCTTATCCTTATCACATTCAAACAATACCGTATTTCCCTTGATTTTCGTTGTCTGATGAGGCAACGCCATTGTGTGTTTCACCGGCCCGTCAGCCGCGAATGGCTCTCCATTTATCCTTCTCAAGAAATAGTCTTTCCACTCTTTCGGGGGCTCTTCAGAAAGGATATATGGCACATAAATAGACGTCTGGCTCGAAGGAAACCACGTTGCATTGTCTATATCAATTCTCTCAAGCTTAATATCAACGAAGGTCATTTACATCACCTAACGTTAGTTTATGGAGTTAATTCGCTTTTTTCTGCGAATTTTCGACCGCATTAAGGAGCTATGTAATAATTTGTATAGTTTACTCTTCGGCGGAGACGTCCCGTAAAACGTTTTTATGAAATTCTCAAAAGTACTCGCTTGTATCACTGTTGCATTACTCGTCGCCGTCGCATTCGCTGGATTGGCAACGACACCAGCAACAGCAGCACAGACAGATGCGATGCAGTTTCGGTACAACGCAGCGCACACCGGTGATTATAGCCCTGTAGCGGGGTCGACGTCCCGGAGCAGGTCTTAAAAAACTGGGCGTATTCCGACCACGTAATCAAAGCCCCGTGCCCACGAAACACGGGAAGGGGAGCGGAATACGTGGGCGCGCTGCATCGTGGAATGAGGAGGACATCCCCAACGTTGCGGCGGTATATGCCCTGCGACATCATCCGGCCGTGAAATATCGTCCAATGCTGGAACTTGTCCCAGACATCAAGCAAGCGGCGCTAACGCATTACCACACGCCAAAGACAGGCTTTGTGATTATGCCCCCTATTGCCTCATACGAAGATATCGAATTAAAGCTCCAACGTTGCCCGGAGCATCTACGCGACCGGATTTCCGATGACAAATGGCAGGAGCTGCTGGTAACATGGATCGCGACACGAGAGAAAGCAAAACGCGGCATATCAATCGACAAGCCTATGAAGGTCCGGTTTAATTGGCTGTCGGTCGAAAAAGACGGCGTAATTATTGACTGTCTCCCCGAGATAGTCGACGACACAGTCAAAGACGACCAACACGTTTTGCTCTACGACTCAGAATCGGGCCACGACGAAATCGCCATTATTTGCGACGGCGTCGATTTTAGAATGACGATGTTCAGCTTACTAGGATTCCCCATAAAAGTTTAAGACGTATCATCGGTCATTTTTTCCCCTCTCCGTTAAACCGCCTGGCGAGTTCATGCCATGCCTTTTGCATATCACGTAACTCGCCTTCAAGGTCTGTTATTTGGCTTTCAAGTTGCGCGAATCGTGCTTCGTATGCAGTGTGATTTTGCTTGAGCGTATCGTTAAGCTGCTTAACGATGACTTTCACCGCAGCCATGACCTTTTCACCATGGGCCATTACGGTTCGTTTATCCTCCCGCCGCGAAGTAAGTGCTCCCCCGATTAGTCTCCCAAAAATCGAGCAGTCGATTTATCACGTCATCGTATGTTTCTCGCTTAGTCCCGGCGTCTTTGAGCCGCTCTCGGGTCTCACGTTGTAGCTGTATTGTAACGACTTTCATGGTTACTATGTAGAACTGTATGTTAGTTATAACTTGCTATGTTTTACTGCGTGCTATTGCTAGCTTAAGATAGAACATCTTTAACCGCATGCGACTAACGAATTGCCGGTTTGTCAACGGATTTTTTCCCAGCGTAGCACTACACGGATTAACGCACAAAATCACAACCGTTATCACCGATAATGTACCTTTTCGGCAACCCACACAAATCGAGAGAGAACAAGTCGATCAGGTGCTCGGGCATTCTTAAGCCGCGTACCTACGGTTCAATGACCATGATTTCAGAGGACTTACGACAAGACGCTGCCTAGTTGCGCTTTATCTTTGTGAGAATAGTGGTATAATAATTGCCAGAATCGCCAAGTAATCGCCAAGTAATCGCCAAGATCACGATTGCCGTCGCACCAAGACGTAATGAGCGTTCCTGCCTTTACCCCGCGGTTCAAGCAGACCACGCCTCACCAAGTCACTTAGATCAGTACGCGCCCCCTCATCGGAGAGGCCAGCCAGTTCACGGTATTTCTTGTTGGTGATGCGTCCATGTTTTTTTGTCTGTAACACTCCTACAATCTGCCGCTCACTTAAACCGAGCCCATTCAGGTGATCTTCCGTGTAGATGTCCTTATAGAGATACACAGAAAAGCCCCCCATCTCTTCCTTGAACTCAGGCTCAGGCAGGCCCGCCTTTTTCATCTCTTCTAACATTCTGAGCGTTCCGGTGCCGTACTCCTCGGCGTATCCTGCAAGGCGCAACACGCGAGCGATCAAAGGGTTACGCCCGATCGATTTGTGATCCCTCTTAAGGTCCTCAACAGTGAGGCCGTCGGGAAGGCCACCCGGATTTGATATCCACAAATGATCGTCGTATGCGTTTATTTGGATGAAGTTAGCGATGTTAAAATAATCACGGTGCATCAGAGCGTTAACAACGGCCTCACGAAGTGCCGGAAAAGGATACTCGCGCACATCCTCACGTTCTATCGTTTCGATTCTATAGCGCACACTGACGTACTGTTGTAAGATGGTGAGCGCTCTTTCGAGCTGGTGAAAGACGTTTCCGTCTGCCCACTGATCATCGATGATTTCAGTAGCAGTCTTGAACCGCCCAAGACGAATCCTCAAGTTGACGTAATATTTTTGAGGATTCTTGCCAAAGAGCAGCAGGGCACCGTTGGTGAGTTTCCCATCAACGAGCAGATTCAACTTCTCGAGGAGCATTTCATAGTTCTCGCTTACCGATTCACGCGGCAGTCGCTCCTTCGTTACCGCTTCTTTGATGAAACGACTAATCGCACCATCATCGATCTCATCGATGGGATATTCTGTGGGCAGGGCGTCCCACGTCTTTGTCCGTATGAGCCGCTCCCGCAGCCGCGCCTGACTCATTCTCCTGTCAGTTGCCCCCACGCGCTCCCAGTACTTGCCCCTGTACGAGATGAGAACGTCGGGGGACGCATCGACGGTGACCACGACCGCTCGCTTGCCTTCACTATCGACGACCTCTATTTTTGGATGAATGGACAGAAGGGAGACGATTTGATTGGTAACTTTGTCAAGATACTCGCTGGTCGGCGGAACTCCTACGATAGCGCCGTGCTTGTCCACCCCAAGGACGACGACCCCACCCCATGCGTTTGCCAGCGAGCAGATGCTCTCGAAAAAAGTGCGGTCCGCAGACTCCTTAAACTCCACGTCTGGAAGCTCATCCCTCTTTGCAGTTTTATCCGCCAGCAACTTTTTCAGTTCGTCTACATCCATGGTTCTTTTGAGTAAGTGCTTCGAGTGACAAAGGCTTGTATGCCCGACGTATGTGCTCCCCTCTATGAGATTTACGTTGCAGGGACTTTCATTACCGTTTCATTACCTTCAGCGACAAACAAAGTTGTCGAAGTTGCATCAATGAAATCGAAACGAGTTGAACCAGCTTTTTTCTACTCTACCCTTTTGCTCCCGGCGTTAACAGCTAGAATGGCACGGCGTCATAGATTTGCCGTAAATCGCTCTCCTTGAACTGCAGATACACCGATGTGACATTTAAGGACGAATGTCCGAGCAACATCTGAACCCTACGAATGTCGGTGTTGTGTCGCACCAAGTTGATCGCAAAGGAGTGTCGCAGCGTGTGTGGGTGCACGTCAGGACCGATGTTGGCCAAGGTCCCGTATTTCTTGACGATGTTGTAGAGCTGCCGTCGCTTGAGGGGAAAGAGTCTTGCATCATTTTCTATGCTGTTTTGTGCCGCGTATGAAACAAGCTCGTCCACGGTCTCCTTTTTCAATAAAACACGCCGTTCCTTGCCGCCCTTGGCGTTGGTTATCGTAATAATCCCGTTCTTTTGTTCGATGTCTGTCGGCGTGACCGCGAGCACCTCAGAGGCGCGCATGCCCGTTTCCCATATCGTCTTGATGATGAGGTAGTCCCGGTAATTGCATGCACTAGCCACATCAAGCATGGCGTGCACCTGCTCGGGCTCAAGATAGTCAGCAAGGTGTTTCATAGCGCGTCATGCCTCGATTGCTCAAAAGGCTACTTTTGTGCAATAAATATTGTCATTTTGAGCTGCGCCCTGGAAGTATCGCGGATTCTCGGTTTGTCCACAATGCACAGGCAAAACTAGCGCATAGCACTGCCTACTTTGAGAATAAATGTCCGCTCAAGGACACTATAATATCGTTTTGTCACACACCCTTCACACACTTAGGTTAGCAAGTCGAACAGGTGCTAGCGGCGGCTCATCAGTGCAGCACGCGAGACTACTTGATGCTGCGGGTACTGTGGCGCACCGGGGTAAGAGTCAACGAGTTGCTCACCATCACGCCAGGCGACATCGAACCAAACAACAACGTGATAAACGTGACAAAGGCGAAAGGAGGGAAGCAGCGGAGGGTTCATTTAGACGCAGAGACGATCAAAATGCTCTCCGAATACGTTTCTGCACAAAAACTCCCCGATGATCAGCCAATTTTTGCCCTCAAACAACGACAAGTGCGTAACATAGTCAAGCATTACGGTTCGATCATTGGAAAAGACGTCCACCCTCATACCTTTCGCCACTCATATGCGATCCACTGTGTCCGAAACGGATGGGATATCAGGCGGTTGCAGCAGATGCTCGGGCATTCGAGTTTGAACGTGACGGCGGTGTATCTGAAGTTTAACGACCAGGATATCAAGGAATTGTACGATAACACGCCGTTTTAGCAGTCTAGATTGAGCAATTCATAAGCGTTCAAATCTGAGGACGTAGTCGTACAGATATTGCTTAGGGCATGTTGCTGCTCCTTATAATCTGGACGGATGGATGCCAGTTTAGCCCAGAACCTCTTTGAGTGGTTGAATTCGAATAGGTGGGTTAGCTCATGAATCATGACATAATTGGCAAGTCTATCTGGTAGCGCGATCAATTGCCAAGTGAAGATTAAATCGCCGTCCTTTGTGCAGTAGCCCCATCGTTTTGTATTTTTGACGGACACGTTCCCTAAGCTGATACCAAACTGCGTTGCGTAAACGGGTAATTTGCTTGTTAGAAGCTCTAAGGTTGCTTTTCTCATCCATTCTTTCAACAGTGAAAGCGGCTCTCTCGTTCCGTTCACGTGTATGATGATTTTATCGTTCTTTATCTCGATCTCGCCTCCCTCGTTGCTGGATGAGGCCACACTTATCGCAAGATACCGTCCCTTATGCATGATAGAACCGGCATTAAAAACACACCGTCTGCTCGATAATTCGCCGTATGTTCGCGCGATCCATGCCTGCTTCTTCTTCAGAACGCTCTGTGCATCTACTCGAGCATTTAGTGGAATAACGACTTCCAGCTGAAGATCCTGCGTGAATCTGAGGTGAATGTACTTGGAGCTCTTGCCAACTTTCACGTGGTACGGAACCTCTATATCTCCTACTGTTATAGTCCCCAATGCACCCACCTATAGATTGTATCTGACGATGAAATACATCAATTCCCCACTCAACGAGCTGAGCTATTTCATTTCAAGGTCGCCTGTAAATTTCCGGAAGCACGTGTCAAACGGCTTTTACTCTACATCCGTCGCCATCTTCACCTTTCTATATCAGCCAGGGAAGAGCATCGGCTTGATCTCACAGTCCAACTCCTTGACGAATGCGTGAGATCGCTGTCACTTCTGTCGCTTAAGTAATTCTTGGCGACGTTCAAGAGCGCATATTCCTCGTTGGAAATACCTAACTCTTGCGCCCTTGCGTCGATCTCAACGATCTCATGAAGAGGCTCTCCAGCTCTTCAAGCAGCTGCCCTGTCTCCTTCATCTTTAGTATGCGTTCGAGTCTACGATTCGACTCGCCTTTATTACACTCCCCTACCATAAAACCAAATGATTTTGTTCATAGCAACGGTTTCGATTCATCCTATAAAGAGAGCGCTAGGCGGGAGAGAATCGCACTCAACGATCAGGCAAAAAGCAACACAGAGAAACGGATAAATTGTGGGTGTGCTTCCCTGTTTGTTAGACACCTATTGCTCAACGTTATGAAGCTGTGGGCCCATATCGACAGTTCGTCGGTAACTGAACTTTACGGGGCAAAATCTCTGTGCATTAGCCAAGCCTGCCTTCGTCGCCTGGAGGATCAAGGCAAAAAAGAAGCACAATAAGATCTAAAGTCCCCCTAGCTACAAAGCTAAGAAAATCACCTTCCGCCGCGGCCGCGTACTGCTACTGTACAAGCACATCTCAGGCCAGGTGGATATGTCAGAATCGAAAATCACCGCCCCCGTGGAGGAAAAAACGTGAAAGCAGCGCGACGGGTCATGTCACTTATGGCGCTCTTACGAGCGGTCATGATGATTTAGTTAGCGCCCTCGGTTACTGTGTAGCGTTCGCCTCGAAATATGCCGGTAATAGGCCGCGCGTGCAGTAGATTTAATCAAGTTAAATGAATCTTGCATTTAAAGCGGTTATTTTATAGAATTCCCCGCTCTGCGCTCCTAAATTTTATATTTTTAGGAGGGCTAAATTCAAGTTAGGCAAAGGTTGTGCGGCAAAAGTAGAGTGGCCCTGTGCTGCATCATATGGTGTATGCTTTTCGGTCTGCTCTCGTTTGAAGCAACACCAGATGCTATCCGTAAGTAAGCCGTGTGCCTGGCGGTAATAGGTATCTGCGGGCCCTTAGTCGAGAACCTGGGACGACTGTCAGGCACATCTTCTATTCGATTCCACAATACTACTTCCGCACCGCTCTTCGTCAATCGTTATTCGTGCCACCACCTCTTTTTCATAATGTTATGAACGATTGCGCAAAAGTCGATGAGCTCTTACTGGACCTGGCAGACTACAAAAACGATTACGCTGACATGGCCGCCGAGCAACTTTTACGGAAGTGCTCTACCAGTTGGGACGCTTACCGCTACCTGCTAGACCGCGTTCACGATGTCTGGCTCCCAGATAGCGCCCGGCAGCAGGTGCGACAGATTATCAAAAAGATACAGGTACAGTTGAACCAACAGCGAGAGTACGGCTGGGAGTATGAGGTATCGTGAAACGGGTCCCAGGATAGCGCCATCATCGTCAACGGAAAAAATCGATCATGCTAAAAGTCGAGCCTGTCCAGGTTAAAAGTACGAGGAGGAGGCAAAAATGATTGAGAGCGGGTTAATCATAACGGGCAGCGATGCGGAGCTATTGTGCCGTGCGCTTTCAGAAGTGAAAACGAAAGCCTATGAAGAATCCGAGGCTCAATTAGATGATACCCAGGCTCTTAGTGCGCTCGTTTCGGGTTTTAGGGCTGCTGAGAGTGATGGACACGAAAAACGTCACTCGTATTTTAGCCCCTTGCATAAGCGCCTAGTGATAGGCACGATCATCGATAGGCGAGGCGGCTAAATGAATTCACTTCAGACGAAGGTCATAACGGTTATAATAGCCCTCATGCTAGTATTCGGACTTCTGGCGTTCTACCTGTCAATCCGTGGGGAGCTAATATGATAGAAATGCTGCTAAAAGCCTCTTTTTAACCCCAACGCCCCACTAGCCCGCTACGTAAAAACGAAAAGAGGTGCTTATAATAAGAATACGCGCTCGTACCCTTGTCCTTTGGTTTGTTATAGGGATAATTATCGGGATTTTCATCGGCTGGCGTTGGTTATAGTAACCTTATGCGCATTTTGCTTAGTTCCGTAAAGGTCTTCCTTATGATTAGGCTCTTCGTCTTCGATCTCGGCAACGTCATCCTTCCATTTGAACACAGACAAATTGCGGTGAAACTCCACGAAGTCTCCCGGACACAGGACCGTTTTACACCTGATGACCTTTTCAGGTTTCTCTTTGAACGAGACCGGGGCTTCGTAAATCTATACGAAGAAGGCCTCATGTCATCACTGGATTTTTTCGAGAAGCTCAGGGAGAGATACAAGCTGGAACTGGAATTTGAAGAATTCAAAGACATATGGAACCACATTTTTGAGGAGAATCCCGAAATTAACGCGATTATTACACATCTGAAGAATAGAGGCTATCCAGTTTTTCTTCTCAGCAACACTAACGAACTCCATTTTTCCTACATTATGGAACGCTATCCTATTGTCCAATCCCTCGACGAGTGGATACTCTCTTATGAAGTAGGCGCAAGAAAACCGAAAGAGAAGATATATGATGCCGTCTTCGAGAAGACAGACATCGCACGGGATGAAACGCTTTATATCGATGATATTAAGGCATACGTGGAGGCTGCAAAAAGATATGGTCTCCAGGGTTTGCATTTCAAAAACGCAAAAGATTTGTGGGAATTTCTGAAAGAAAATAGCATATAATTCACTATTTTATCCTAAACAACTAAATCCTTTAGCGCATCCAATAGCGCTTTCCTTTCAACCGAGTCAGTCGGATAGATGTAAAAATCGACACCTCGGCCCCTGCCACGTCCCTTTCGCTCTACCCCCACATAGCCGTATAATTCCAATTCAGCGATGAGTGCTGAAAGCGTCTTGTGTGAGACTTGTTCCCGGCCTCTAAGTCGCATGATATTGTTGAATTCCCTATAAACCTCAGTAGGTGACTGTTTCTCCTCTTTGCTGTAAACGTTTTCCGGCAACACCTTCTGATGTGGAGAGAGACGCACGACCTCTCTACGCAGCAAGGATACTTCTGCAAGTCGTTCAGCACGTCGAACATCTTCTTCCGTCACCGTGGTCCGGCCATCTTCTTCACACTGGTCAGCTGCAGTTGATAACAAATCAAGAGCATAACGGGCATCTCCATTTCTCTGAGCGGCAAGAGCAGCACATAACGGAATGACCTAATTGCTCAATGCATTAGGATAAAACGCTTGTTCAACGCGATAATCCAGGATGTCTCTTAACTGGGTTGCATCATAGGGTGGAAAAGCTACGCCTACAGGATGAAACGATGACAGATCACGCGCGTCAGTGATGAGCAGGAATGTCATAGTTGTTTGTGATCCCTCTAAGGCTTCGCACGAATCACGGTTCCCACGTTGTGCCCTTCCAGCGCCTTAGTAACGTTACCGCTGACGAGGCCATTTACAATTCTGATTGCTTTGATATTGACAGCAAATTGCAGTAGCTCTACGGCGGCGCGCTCAAGCACAAGGTCTTCAAGATTCATCTGGAGCAATTCTTCTGCCGAAATCTCAGGTATGAGCTCCGCATCGGGATGTATTCGAGGGTTCTCGGTGTAGAGCCCGGTCACGTCTTTAACGAGAATGCAGTTCTTCGCGCCAAGCACGTCGGCCATGAGAAGTGCGCCCGTGTCAGTTCGATGGGGAGGAATCCTCCCAATCCTCGGCGGGTGCTCGTACAGCCCATAGGGCGGCGTGCCGTGGATGACTGGTAGCACGCCTATATGAAATAGCATCGGCAAGTCCAAGAGGTCTTCGCGTTTAATGCGGACGCCGTTATATTTTGAAAATAAGATGGCGAGCATAATAGCGTTCTGTTCGCTCACCTTGCCGGCAAGCTCGGCGAGGAGTCCCGTAGGCATCCCAAGATCAACGCCTAGGTCAAGCACGTGGCGCACGCGCGCTCCACCCCCAGTGACGACTAGGAGCTGATTTTTGCGGGTGGCCTCGCCGATTTCATCGACGAGCGGAAGGACGACCTCCTTGCCGTAGTCGATCGTTCCGTGTCCGCCAAGCTTAATCACGTTGAGCTCAGGCAGCATACGCACCGATTCGCCCTTCCCAAGCTCCCCTAAGAACGCCAGACGCACGAGGGTTTCATCCCGCATACCTGATTCCAATCCGAGTCTTCGTGGCATTTCAATCCTTCGACAGCTTCTTATAGCTGCAGACGCATAACTGTTATTGTTTAACAGTTGGTATACCAAGTGTTTATAGCGATTGAGGAAAAAAATGAAGATCTACGTGAGAGAGCGAATAAAGGTAGGAAAGGGCGTGAAACAGCCTCGTTTCAGGGTTGTTGCCGTAACGGGCACAGAGCTGCACATTAGCGCAACCCATCTGAGAAAGACGGAACTCGAACAGATCGCAGGGGATGTTAGAGCCGACGTTGTTTACTTGGAACCAGTTCCCGACGAGTTGAAAAAGCAAGGAGAAGGGTCCTAGTTATTCCAAATCACGAGAGTGGCTCATTTAAGAGAACGCGTCGCGGGCGCCGGACTCGAATGCACTGCAGCCGCGGTGCTTTCTGTGTCAGAGGTCGATCCGCAACTTTTTCAAACAGAACTGCAAGCGTTGCCTTTTTGCAGCCCTTTTAGAGCCGCTCCGTGATCGTGGCCCTTGTTTAGTATGGTTGACCTAGACCTCAATATCGTACTTGACGCCGCCCTGCAGATACTACTCACCATCGACGACAGTATTTCTGTGCGTTTTTCTAAAGACGCAATACACATCAAGTTGCCTACGACGCGCCGACTCGCTGATTTTTTGGAGGTGCCGCACTACTATGTGCTACCGATCTTGGGCATGATGGAAATGGATGAACTGATAACGCGAGCTGAACGGGTAGGCATTCATACTACAAACAAGGGTAGCAAGATCTTCGTCGCCCTTATGCACGAGCGCTATAAGAATGAGGCCGAAGCGTTGCTTGGACCGACAATATTCGAAGAGATACGGCGGCGTTCTGACCAGCCGTGAATTCAGCTGGAGCGATGGTGTGAAAGTCATTATCGTGGCGCGCAGCAGCGCTGTTCTTTTGGTGTTCTTTTATTATATGTCCCTGCGTGCAAACTCGAGAAAAGCATTGAGCGCGTAAAAAGCGTTCTCGAGATGTGAGATGCCTGGATTAGCAGCCCGCCTAAACACGCCATTGGGGTTCTGGAACGTGCCGATATAGCGCGGAGAGCACGTAAACTGCATACTAGGTATCAGCGGCGTTTGAATCGTTGGGTCATTGGAAGCAGTACCCGCCGTCATCACTCCGCGTACCCTCGACGCAGAACAAGTTAGGTCAAACCGTACAGTTTCTTGTTCAATTCTATTACTAAGGGTGCCTTCTTCGCTTGGGTTGACTAAAGAGATAGAGGGACTAGACCTCACCTAAGAAGAAGACGTTGCAACATATCGCCTTGATTTAAGGAGGGGGTCTAGCCTATACCAGTTGATATTTCAGCTGTTTATAATTTTCGCTTTCTTTCAGTGCTTTCTGTGCTTTCTATGCCCACGCTTTGGCTGAAGTCTTGAAAGGATTTCGCGCTATCCAAGCATCTTGAAGCACCAGTTCCCAATGTAACAGCTTTGATGCGTTTTTTTTATTGCATCTTGCTGTAAGTTGGGCGCAACCCTCTTTTCCAGTCCAGCTCTTGTCTCAAGTTGAAGGTCAAAGGCGATTCCTGATTTAACAAGAACCGTGTCTCATCGTACACTGCTTGATCTAAGGAAAGGTCGTCGTAGTCAGGCAAGGCTTCCATCATCGCTAGCTTTTGATTTGCGTTCTCTACGAGCGTTGCTCTCAGCTCTTCCCATCCTTCAAAGTCAGTTCTGTATAATATGCGCTTAGTCATGCGAATGTGCGCGCGCATTTCCTCTTCTATGTCGTCAAGCCGTTCGATGATGACGTTAATCGGGATCTGTTCTTGGCTCATAAAGTCCCGCATAGCTTTGATCAACGCTTTAAAGCGCGAGGCTTTCAGCTTCACACCCTCAATAACGTCAAATATGCCGGAACTACCATCATCGGGTAATTTTAAGTCTATGACCCTCATCCCGCCTTCTTCTTTGAGAGATATATTATAACCGTATGGGATGAGCTGACCGATTGAAACCGCCCGTTCCTGCAATCTCGCGTCATACGTTCCGCTCTTCGTCAAACAGAGCCCGTTTAGAAACTCGCTGAACCCCCGATATTCTTCCACTAAGACGAAAAGCCCCTGCAAACGAGCAATATCGGCTTTCGCATCGAAGGATCTGGTCTGCACCTCAATAAGGCAAAGAGACAGCTGGCACATAGCGTCAAGCATGGCAGCACATATCTGTTGCTCATCGCTAATTACGAAGTTGTCCATGTCACCATAACTGGCAGAGTCCCTGATAATCCGCTCAATGTCACTGACTTGGTTGGTCGTTAAGAGCGGGGTTCCACGCATACTTGAGTCGGTGATGTTATTAATGAGCAGCAAGCATTTTTGTCGAGCGTCTGCATTGCTTATCGCTCTAAGGACCCGTTTTTCGTCGTTTTTCGTCATTGAAACCCCCCTGTTTAAGTTCTGCCCTTTTCGAGTGTCGTCTCGATCCGCTCAAGACGAGCTTGTAGGTCAGCGATCTCAATCCCTTTGAAGATTGCACTCACCGTTGCGATCTCGTTGGCTGCAGTGCGCCCACCGATCTCTCCTGTTCGGAGGCGCTGCAAGGTAATAAGCTGCTGCGTGACGAGGTCTTCAGCACGCACCGTACTGTCGCCATTGCCCTGCTCCCCAATGCGTGTTTTTGCCTTCGACGCTTTTCGCCGTCGAGAGGCAACCAGCTCGCTCAGCACCTTTAATTCAGCGATCTCATCATCGTCGCGCACAGTGAGCGTCGGAAGCGCCTCTTCAACGCGGGCGTGCAGTTTACCCATAATGGCATATAGTTTGGGAGTCGGCACGTCGCTAAGGTCGCGCTTTTTCAGCTCCTCGGTCACCCGCGCAAGCTCGAAGCCGTAGCGTTCGATTTGCGCCTGCATGGTCAGTTGGTGCCGTTCCAGGAGCGCGTCTATCTCGATTGCCTTTAGGTTCTCGATCTGTTCTTTGAGTTCGCGTTCCCAACGCACCGCCGTCTGAAGTCCGATTTTAAGCTCGTCTGAGGCTATTCTCAGTGATTTGCCTTGAGCTCGCAGCTCAACAAATTGATGTTTTGTTTCTACTTCTTTCATCTAGTGTCACA
>Ga0209539_1000491_pt1 | contig 22676 bp, 21 predicted proteins | sample BarGraNGADG00312_2_FD_184499 | JGI IMG/M metagenome (GOLD analysis project Ga0209539, IMG submission 184499) | Arctic peat soil microbial communities from Barrow, Alaska - Barrow Graham LP Ref core NGADG0011-312 (SPAdes) (version 2) | ecosystem: Environmental > Terrestrial > Soil > Wetlands >...
GGCCTGGATCTACGACCCGGTCCGGGAGCTGGATGTCGCCGAGATATTCGAGGCTTTCAGTTTCCAGGAGCTCATCTGGACGGAGGCGCTCGGTCTCTGCAACCCTGGTGAGGGTGGCAGGATGGTTGAGTCAGGGGTCACGGCCATGGATGGAGAGTTCCCGATCAACCCGTCGGGCGGGGTCCTGTCAGCCAACCCCATCGGAGCTTCGGGGATGATCAGGCAGATCGAAGCCGCAATGCAGGTTATGGGCAAGGCGGGCGCACACCAGTTGCCCGGCGTTAGGAAGTCGCTGGCGCATTCGTGGGGGGGCGTGGTGCAGTTCAGCACCGTCACGATCTTCGCAAACGAGTTATGAGTCGCTATCCGGGCGACCGCGTGACATCATAGAAGGTGGAACAGGCTTTGGAAAACGCATCGCAAGAGCTCGAATTCCTCTACAGCGAGATCAGGTGTTCGTACTCGTGGTCCACGGGTGAGATAGTCGGTGGCTTCCTCGAAGCATTACGCGATCGGGGCGCGATCCTGGGAGCGGAGTGCGGCGGGTGCGGCTCGGTGTCCGTCCCACCCCAATCTTATTGCGAGCAATGCGGCGGAGCCATGAAAGACTGGCGGGAGGTGGGGCCGAGGGGCGTGGTCCTCTCTTGGGCCCGCGTGCCGGAGCAGTTCGAAGGTGCTCCCCTCGAAGCTCCTTTCAGGTATGTTCTTGTCAGGCTCGCCGGCGCCGACACATCGATGTTGCACGTCGCGCCCGACGACGAGCGCGTCAAGATAGGCGTAACCGTCGTTCCGGAGTTCAAGGAACGCAGGACCGGAGCGATTACCGACATCCGATGGTTTGTCCCGGAGGAGCAATGATACAGAAGGCCAAGGAATCACCGGGCGGCGGGCCGGTCGACGAAGTCGACGGCGAACTCCATATCTCTTACCGCCAGTCATACGGAGAACACTACCGCCGGTTCTACCGGGAGATGTGTGACAACAAACGCATCATGGGTGTAAAGTGTTCCAAATGCGGAGCGGTACTCCTGCCGCCGAGGCCGTACTGCGGCTTCTGCTACGAGCCCGCGGACCAGTGGGTGGAACTGGCTGACGAGGGGACCCTCAAGACGTTCACCACGGTCTATGAGCCGCACGCCGGAGAGCCCGCTGTGCAGCCCTATATCTATGCGTTCATCATGCTGGATGGGGCCGGCGTGCATCTTCCGCATCTGCTGGGTGAGGTCGATCCCGACGACGTAGAGGTTGGGATGCGCGTAAAGGCCGTCTGGTCTGAGGATAGAAAAGGTACGCTCCACGACATAAAATATTTCCGTCCCATATAAGGTCGGCTGTCGGATGGATGACTGGGGGTAAGGGTTCAATGTCGAGATGGGCTCCTAAGAGAAGGTGGGAGGTCAGGTGCGTCAGGGGTTGGGACTCCTGGAGCAACGAGGAGATCCGCGCGCTCCAGGACGATAAGCTTCGCAGGTTTATCACCAAGAAAGTCTACCCTTTCCATCCTTACTACCGGCGCCTCTTCGATGAGAACAAGATAGACCCCGAGTCGATTCGCACTGTGAAGGACCTTCAGCGCATACCCTTCACTTTCAAAGAGGACATCGCACCTCAACCACAAGACCCGGAAAGCCCAAGGGCATTCGTCCTTGAACCCGGCTTCGACACGGCCAAGCCGCGTAGGTCCGATGGCTGGGTGCCGCAGGTGACTTGCCCGGATCATTTTGGCAACGGTGAGGCTGAGCAGGCTTTTCGCGAGGAGTATCAACCTATCATCACAATGTTCACGACCGGCAGGACAGCGGAGCCGACCCCATTCTTTTTCACCCTCCACGACATGGAGCGCATGCGCGAAGCGGGGAGGAGGCTCGCTGCGGTCATCTCGAGCCGGGCTCCTGAGGATTACGACCGCCATGCGGTTGCGATAAACCATTTCCCGGGGACCCAGCACCTGGCATACTGGGTTGCCGTCGCCGGCGCCGAAGGCACCGCGGTCACCACGATAAACTCGGGCGTAGGCCCCTCGCTCGGAAACGAGCGGATACTGAACATCATCGAGAGGGCCAAGCCGAACCTGTTCATGGGCCTCCCGAGCTACACTTACGACCTCTTCAAGATAGCGGCCGAGCAGGGGCGCGATTTTTCGAGCATCGAGATAGTGGCAATGGGCGGCGATCGCATGACGGGGGGATCCCGCGAAAAGATAGCCGAGCTACTCGAGCAGATGGGTGCGGTTGACCCGGTCGTGACCGGAGCGTTCGGCGCCACCGAAATGAAGTACGCATGGGGCGACTGCGGTGAAGACGAAAGCCAGGGTTACCACACATGCCCCGATTTCGAGATAATCGAAGTAGTAGACCCGGACACCGGCGAGGTGCTCGGTGAGGGGGAGACCGGCGAGCTCGTCGTGACGAACCTCGACGCGCACGGGAGCGTAGTGTTGCGGTACCGCACCGGAGACATCCTGGTCGGCGGCTACGCGACCGGCAGGTGCCCGGGATGCGGCCGCACCATGCCGAGGATCAGCTCGACCATAAACCGCAGGCAGCTCGGCAAGGAGTTCGCGCTCTCAAAGGTAAAAGGCAACCTCGTCGACCTCAACACGTTCTCCGACATCCTGAACAACAGCGTGGACGTACTGGAGTGGGTCGTCGAGCTTAGGAAGAGGAACAACGACCCCGATGGGATAGACGAGGTCTGGATCTACATCTGCCCCACGTCCGTCGGTGAGGTAACAGGCCTGGCCGACAGGATTGCCGCGAGCGTAAGGACCAGCCTCGAGTTCAAGCCCGACAGGGTCATTGTGACGTCGTTCGAAGAGGTAGCAGAGCACCTCAGCGCGTCCCGGGGCACGAAGTGGACGCGCATCGTGGACTTCCGCCCCGAGTAGCTTTACTATCCCACGCGCGTAGCAGCGCAAATGACACGAACAGTGGTATGCTGTCTGACTGCGTCGCATGGACTAAACATGGGCATAACGGTTGGAAGGGAGTGGAGCCAGTGATTGACCACAAGTTCATAGGCAAAGAGTATCCGGTCCACGTGTACGAGATCGGTCGAGAGAAGATGAAGGAGTACGCGCTGGCGATCAACAATGAGAACCCGTACTACTTCGACAAGGATTTCGGCGCCGAGACGACCTACGGCGACAACATAGCGCCCCCTAACTTCGCGGCCGTCTACAACCTGGCCGTATGTGCGGACATGTTCTTCGACCAGGAGTTGAAGCTCAACTTCGGGATGCTGGTACACGGCGAGCAGGATTTTGAGTTCATCAAGCCGGTCAAGCCGGGAGACGTGATCACGACCACGGGCAAGATCACCGACATAGCCGAGAAGGGCAACAACGATGTGATCAGGTTCGAGGCTCGTTCGGTCAACCAGGACGGCGCGCTCATGACCATCGGCCGGGCGGCTTTCGTGATAAGGGGGGGTAACTAATGGCAGTTTCCTACGACGACGTCAAAGTCGGGGACGAGATTCCCAGCTTCTCGATAGAGCTCAACCAGATGATGCTCTGGATGTACTCGGGTGCGTCGGGAGACTTCAACCCCATCCACAACGACAAGGAGTTCGGCGAGAAGGTCGGGCTCGGTGGCACTATCGCCCACGGCCTTTCCAGCATGGGCCGCATGCAGAAGACGATAGTTGACTGGATCGAGGACCCCGGCAAGCTCAAGCGCTTCATGGTACGTTTCAGTAGCCCGGCGCGCCCCGGTGATACGGTCACGTTCTGGGGCAAGGTCAAGGACAAGAAAGAGGAAGACGGCAAGAAGCTCGTAGTCCTCGAGGTCGGCGCCACGAACCAGGACGGCGCCGTGATCCTGTCGAAGGGCGAGGCGGTGGTCGAGCTCTAGCTGCTCAGCCCAGGCCTGAACAAGAAAAATGACTTGAGCCGGGTCTCGCAGGCCCGGCTCGAGCTTCTCAAGAAAAAAGCGCCGTCAGGCGCTTTTCATGTCTCAGGCAGTCCAATCGGCCCGCCCGTTTGCTATACTAAACGACACGTTTCACATTGCATGGAGGTAGATTTTGATAAAGATGGTCATCCCAAAGGGGAGCCTCGAGGAACAGACCCTCGCACTCCTGAGAGACGCCGACCTGCCGGTGAGGCGCTCCGGAGACCGGGAGTACAACGCCAGAATCGACGACGAGCGCATCTCCCAGGTCGCTATTCTGCGCCCGCAGGAGATCGGAAAGTACGTCGAGGAAGGTATATTCGACCTGGGCATAACGGGTCTTGACTGGATTATGGAAACGGGGGCCGAGGTCGAGATCCTGGCGGACTTCCCGTACGCAAAGACGGGCTCCGGCGGCGCGTTGCGTATAGTGCTGGCCGTGCTTCGCTCGTCGGGCATCGAGCGGCCCCAGGACCTTCCCGCGGGCACGCGCATCGCTACCGAGTACCCGGGAATCGCCGGCCGCTATTTCGAGAAGCTCGGCCTGAACGTAAAGGTTATTCCATCCGCCGGGGCGACCGAGGCGAAGGTGCCGCAGATCGTTGACGCGGTCGTGGAGATAACGGAGACGGGCAGTACTCTTCGCGCACACGGCCTCGAGATAATCGACGACGTGCTGGTGACCTCGACGAAACTCATAGCCAACAAGGAGAGCTACGCCGACCCCTCGAAGCGCAAATCGATGGAAGAAATACGCACCCTGCTTCTTTCCGCGCTCGACGCGCGGGGCAAATGCCTCTTGAAGCTGAACGTAAGCCCCGAAGAAAAAGACGCCGTCCTCGCGATTCTTCCCGCTCTGAGGTCACCGACCGTCAGTCCGCTCGCGGATGGAGGATTCGCGGTGGAGACCGTCGCTGAAAAGAGAGGCCTGGCCGACCTGATTCCCCGCCTCAAGGAAAGCGGAGCGACCGGGATACTGGAGCTTCCTTTGGGAAAGGTAGTACCCTGACGCGGGATTTTCGAGTTATACAGAGCACAGAAATTAGAGCATAGAGAATTTCGCCCACTGACTGGAGCCCGGCGGTGAGGAAGCAGCTTACACCAGAAGACTACGCGATGATCTTCCAGTGGGTCTGCGTTATCTTGATTGCTCCACTGATCCTGATCCCCATCTTCCCCGGCCGCGAGTTCCCTTTCTCGACAAGACTGCTCATCGTGGCGTTCGCCTGCGCGGCCAGCCTGGGACTCACGCTCATCTATGTCCGGCTGCGCAGAAAATCCAGGAAGCGCGCCGCAATGATCGCCACCGTGACCGCCGCGCTCGATGCGGCTATCGTCCTGTTCGCGCTGACGGTCTGGCCAAAGTTCATACCCGAGGGGTTCTGGATACTGGCGGTCCTGGTCATCGTCATAGCCGCAAGGTTCGATTACAAACAGGCTGTCGCCGCAGCAGTGACACTTTCGACGCTCTACATGATAACGGTGGTCGTGAACAGGAACATAGGCCCGGACGCTCCACGCACGCTTATCGCCGCGGGAGCGGCTCGCATAGTGCTGATGTTCATACTCGCCGTTGCCGCGGCATACGTCACCCAGAGAGAAAGGGTACAGAGGCGAGAGGCAGGCATCCTATCAAGGGTCGCCGCCGCCCTCGGCTCGACGCTCGACCCCGACGAGCTGATGGACACCGTCGTCAAAGGCATCGGTGAGATCGGCGGCCTCGCGCGCAGCACGATATACCTCATAAGCCCCGACGGATGCTGGGCCGTGCCCAAGTGCACCACGGAAACGGAGCCGGCGGCGCGCGTCAAAGTCTTCACGACCAAAATCGATCTTCACGCGGAAAACGCGGCGTCCCGGGCGATCGAGACGCGCAAGCCGGTGTTCATCGAAGACGCCGCCAGCGATCCCCTCATCAGCAAGAGGTGGGAGCAGGACTTCGAGCTCAAGAGCCTGATGGTGTTGCCCATCTTGCTGCGTGAGGATGTTAGAGGCGTGCTCTCGGTCGAGAGGCGTGGCAAGATGCGGCAGTTCACCGACCGCCAGATCAACATGTGCAACACGATCCTCGCCCAGGCCTCCGCCGGGCTGGAGAATGCCGAGCGATACGCCGAGGAACAGCGGCGGCGCAACGAGGCGGATACGCTCTATAGGGCAAGCCGCGAGCTCGGTTCGACCCTGGAGCTCGACAAGGTGCTTGAGAACGCGTGCAGGCTTGCTTCGAGGAGCACCGAGTCGTCCGGCTGTGCCGCGTTCCTCCTGGATACGGCGCACGCCATCCTTGAACCGCGCCTGATGTTGGGGGCGGGTGCGAGGCGCACGACGTTCCCGCCGGGCAGCGGCATCGATCTCGATAGTTTCGAGGAGATGTACACCCTCGCCCAGAGACCGCCGGCGCTTCGCCTGGTGAACCCGGCGGAGAACCCGGCGCTCCCGCAGTTCCTGCGGGCCTCCGGGTCACTGATGATCGCGCCGTTCTACATGCAAGGAGGCATAGGCGGCCTGCTCTGCGTGACGGACACGGCGGCCACGGAGTTCAACGACGCGCAGGTCGGGCAGCTCGCCGTAGTCGCCAGCGAGGTCGCCCTCGCGGTCATCAACGCGAAGTTGCACGAGCGGATCAAGACGGACGCCGCCCAGATGGCAAGCATGGTCCAGCTCGCCAGCGCGGTCGGTTCTACATCGGACCTTTCGACCATCCTGCAACTCGGGCTTGATAGCGTCCGCCACCTCTTCGATTGCACGGCGGGGCTCATCTACAGGATCGATGAGAACCAGGGCGTGATGAGGTGTGTAGAGTCGTTCGGCTACCCGGATGAGGTCCTTCAGAAAATATCTTCGCCGCCGTACCCAAGGGTCGAGGATTGCTGGACGGTTTCCGAGGGGAGGCTCATCGGCGTCGACGACCTGTCTCAAACAAAAGTGGCGTGCCGGACGCTCGAGAAGATAGGCCAGGGTTCGACCATGTGCGTCTGCTTGCAGGCCGAAGGCAGAACCCTGGGCGTCATGCACGTTAGGAGTGACAAACCCAACGCGTTCGGAGAGGAGGACCAGCAACTCGCACTCGGGTTCGCCGACCAGGTCGGGCTGGCGCTGCAGCGCGCGTTGCTCTTTGAAGAGATCAACAGGCTTGCCATGACCGACCCGCTCACCGGCGTCTTCAACGTCAGGAGGCTCGAGCAGGCGCTCGCCGACGAGGTTGGAAGGGCGCGCCGCTACAGGAGGTCTGTAGCGTTCCTCATGGTGGATGTCGACAACCTCAAGTCTTACAACGATACGCTGGGGCACCAGAAGGGGGACGTTGTCCTTTCTCAGGTCGCTTCAATTGTTGACAGCAGCACGCGCGAGATGGACAAGGTCTTCCGGTACGGCGGCGATGAGTTCTGCGTCATCCTTCCCGAGACCGATACCGAAGAGGCGATGGTTGTAGCGGAGAAGGTGCGTCGCTCGGTGGCCGATTTCCATTTCTCCGGCGAGGAGCGCATGCTGGAGGGGCGGATAACGATAAGCGTAGGCGTGGCTTGTTTTCCGCGCGATTGCGATGAAGAGACCGGCCTCGTCCACAAAGCCGACCTCGCGCTGTACGCCGCGAAGCAAACCGGCCGCAACTCCGTGGCGTCGTCATTCTAACTGCACGGAAGGTCCCGGAACCAGTGGAACGGGATACCCGTTGGGTTGGTATCGAGTAACCGAAAATCTTCTTGCAAATAGAAAGACCCATGCGTATAATACGCGCTAATGTCATGGCGACATAGCACGGAAGCCTCGGTCGTTACGGCAGAAGCTTCCTATTACGGGGTGACTTTAATGGACACAGTAGGTATGGAAATGAAAGGTGAGGTCGTCCTCACCGAAGAGGGTCGCAAGAAGCTCACAGAAGAACTCGCTGACCTCAAGAACGTCAAGCGCAGAGAGGTTGCCGAGCGGCTGAAGAACGCTATCAGCTACGGCGACTTGAGCGAGAATTCGGAATACGACGACGCAAAGAACGAGCAGGCGCGCGTCGAGCACCGCATAGACCAGATAGAGACCATGCTGACCAAGGCAAAGATTATCGATCGGCGGCATGTCACGACAAAAGAGGTTGGCATTGGCTCCCTGGTTGAGATAAAGCGGGTAAGCGCCTCAAAGAAGCATACGTTGCGCATCGTCGGACCGGCTGAGGCAAACCCTGACAACCACATGATCTCTTACGAGAGCCCGGTAGGACGCTCGCTGATGGGGCTCAAGGTCGGAGACATCGCGGTGGTCGCCGCGCCGGCCGGCGAGATAAAGTACCGCGTCATCTCGATCAAAAAGTAAGATTCCGCACGCGGCCGCGCGTAAGCGCACGCGGCCACGAACCCGTTGCTTTCCCTGACCCGTTACCTTGAGTTCTGACCCCTGTTTATCTTGTGTTATCCTTTAGCTCTCACAGTCCCGGATGTTCCGGGGCATCGAGGGAGGACCGCAATGCCAGACGACGACATGCGTGAGATCGAGGAGCAGGAAAGCGAGCTCATCCGGGTGCGCCGGGCGAAGCTCGAGAAGATTTACGAATCGGGTGGCGAGCCGTACAAATCGTCATACCTCAAGCCCGGTGAGATTTCCAGCGCCGCGGCGCTACAGGAGAAGCACGAAGCACTCAAGCCCGGTGAAAGCTCGGGTAGCAAAACCGCTGTCGCCGGAAGGCTTGTCGGCCGGCGCGAGCACGGAAAAGCGACGTTCGCCGACCTACAGGATTCGTCCGGAAAGATACAGTTACTGCTGCGGCAGGACGTATTGGGTGACACTCCATTCGCCGAGTTCCGCGAGTTGGACCTCGGCGACTGGATAGGGGCGACAGGAGAGGTCGTCCGCTCCCGCCGCGGAGAGCTGTCGGTGGCGGTCGATTCGTTCGACCTGCTATCCAAGTCGCTGCGCCCGCTGCCAGAAAAGTGGCACGGCCTCAAGGACCCCGAGGTGCGGCACCGGCAGAGATACCTGGACCTGATCATGAACGATGACGCTCGGCGGGTGCTCGAGGCACGCTCGACCATCGTGCGCGAGATAAGGCGGATCCTTGACGAGAAGGGGTTCCTCGAGGTCGAGACGCCGATGCTCCAACAGATGCCCGGCGGAGCTACGGCGCGCCCGTTCATCACGCATCACAACGCCCTCGGTATCGACCTGTACCTGCGAATCGCGCCGGAGCTCTACCTGAAGCGCTTGCTGGTGGGCGGGTACGACAAGGTATACGAGCTGAACAGGAACTTTCGAAACGAGGGCATCAGCTCAAGACACAACCCGGAATTCACAATGCTCGAAGCGTACGTGGCTTTCGTGGATTACCACTACATGATGGAGCTTCTCCAGGAACTGATCACCGCGGCCATCGTAGCGGTGGCGGGCACGACGGAGATCGAGTTCGCCGGCACCTCGATCTCGCTGGCTCCGCCCTGGAGGAACGTCACGATGGTGGAGGCGATAGAGAAGTACGCCGGGATAAAAGCCGATCTCGAGATGGGGCCGGAGAAGCTCAAAGAGATCGCGCGGGCGAACGATGTGGAGATTCCAAGGGAAGCGGGTCCAGGTTGGATCATCGCCGAGCTCTACGAAAAACTGGTTGAGCCCAGGCTGATACAGCCGACGTTCGTACTCGACTATCCCGAGGAGATATCACCCCTGGCACGCCGCAAGAAGGATTCCCCGGGCTTTACGGAGAGATTCGAGATACTGGTGGCCGGGCAGGAGATCGCGAACGCTTTTTCGGAGCTCACAGACCCGGTCGACCAGAGGGGCAGGTTCGAGTCGCAGGCGCGCAAGCGTGAAGCCGGAGACGAAGAAGCGCATCCGATAGACGAGGACTTCCTTACGGCCCTCGAGTACGGCATGCCTCCGGCCGGTGGACTCGGGGTAGGCATAGACCGCCTGGCAATGCTCGCGACCGGAAGCCAGAACATCAGGGACGTCATCATGTTCCCTCACCTGCGACCCCAGCAGGGTAGGTCATAACAGGCTCGCGTCGAATAGGTTTACAGGGCACATTCCCGGACATCTTACGTAAAAAAAGTCTTACGTAAAAAAAGCCAATGATGGATGTCATAAGTAATAACCCTGATACGTTGTAGTATTTACAAGGTCGCGGCGGTCCGTGCGGCAGGAGAGCGTATGAACATTTTCTGTGACGAATGCAAGAAGAATATCGCCACTGTGTTTCTTACGAAGATCTCCGGTAGCGAGGTCTCGAAGGTACAACTGTGCGAGGATTGCGCCAAGAGGATGGAGGAAACCACCGAGGCGGCTAACCTTCTCGCGTTCCTTCCGCAGATACTGTCGGGGATGCAGAACTTCGACGACAACCTGGTCGAGGACGTCCTCTCCGGCGAGCTCGCAACCTGCGATTTCTGCGGCACGTCGTTCAACGACTTTCAGAAGATGGGCTTCCTGGGATGTTCCAACTGCTACGAGGCGTTCGGCGAGCCGCTCCGGACGGTCATCGAGGAGATGCAGGAATCCGAGGAACACCTCGGAAAGCTCCCCGGGAAGGTCTCCGAGGGAGCCAAGCTGCGCAAGAGGCTCATGGAACTCGAGAGGCACCTGGAACATCGTATTGCTGAAGAGGACTACGAGGCCGCCGCTGCTGTTCGCGACCAGATCCGCGAGATTGACGGAAAGCTCAACAGGGAAGTGAGCGACAGTGAGCCGGAGTAAAAAAACAGAAACCGGCTCCGCTTGGCTGAAGACGAAAGGGCCGGGATATCCGCTGGTCCTTTCCAGCAGGGCGCGCCTCGCCCGAAACCTGGAAGGCCTCCCGTTCCCGAACGCGGCCGGCGAGGAGGACCTCGAGCGAGCGCGGGGTATGGTCCTCGAGGCGGTTTCCAGGCAGGTATCGGACGACCGCGACTGGGATATCCGGTTCGCCGAGGAGCTCTCGCGTGACGAGCTCACGTCGATGGCCGAGGAACACCTGACCAGCACGTCGTTCGGTGAAAGAAGCCAGGGCCGCGCCGTGGCCTTGAGCTGGAAGGACAGCCGCAGCGTCACCGTCAACGAAGAGGACCACGTCAGGATACAGGCGATACTCCCAGGCGCCCAGTTTATGAAAGCCTGGAAGGCGGCCGATAAGATTGATAGCAGCATTGAGGGCGAGGTCCAGTACTGTTTCGACCAGAAGCTCGGATACCTCACATCGTGCGCCAGCAACGTGGGGACCGGCCTGCGAGTATCGGCGATGCTCCACCTGCCGGCCCTCGTCACGACGGGCGAGATAGCCCGCACGATCTCGGCGCTGGGGCAGGCTGGGATCTATGTCAGGGGCTTCTACGGTGAGGGCTCCGGGGTAGCTGGCAACCTGTTCCAGATCTCGAACAGGCAGACGCTGGGCTGTACGGAAGAGTTTATCGTCCAAAATATGGATAGAATCGTCCGACAGGTTGTGGACAACGAGAGGACTTCGAGGAAAATGATGCTGCGCGATGCGCCGCTCGACCTGTCTGACCGGGTATACAGGTCTCTCGGGATCGTTGAGAGGGCGCGGCGCATAGGGTTGTTCGAGGCCCTGGAGCTTATTTCTCTGGTGAAGCTGGGGGTCGAGATGGAGCTTCTGCCCATTTCGGACTTCAATTTACTGGAGGTAGGAGTAGGAATCGGGCCCTCGCACCTGAAGAAGACAACAGGTAAAGAGACGATTGAAGAGGAAATCGACAGGGAAAGGGCAATCCACCTAAGGAGTGTGCTTGACCTATAATCTAGTGGATGTGTATTTATGCGCTCGAAGCCATAGAATACTATTCAGGGGGAATGCAGTTTGTTCCAAAGATTTTCAGATAGCGCCAGACGGGTTGTAGTCCTGGCACAGGAAGAGGCCAGGAAGCTCAACCATAATTATATCGGGACCGAGCACCTACTCCTGGGCTTGATCCAGGAGGGTGAGGGTGTCGCCGCGAAAGCGCTCGAGACTTTCCAAGTGAATCTCGAGGCCGTTCGCGGCCAGGTGGTCGAGGTTATAGGGCGTGGCTCAAGCGCCCCGAGCGGCCACATACCATTCACGCCGCGTGCGAAAAAGGTCCTGGAGCTCTCCCTGCGTGAAGCGCTCCAGTTAGGTCACAACTACATCGGGACGGAGCACATCTTGCTCGGGCTCATTCGCGAGGGCGAAGGGGTAGCGGCCAAGGTGCTCGTCAAGATCGGTGTCGACCTCGAGCGCCTGCGCAACCAGGTTCTCAAGAGCCTCTCGGGAAGCGGCACGCCTACGGGCGAGCTGTCAGGTGGCGAAGGCGGCCAGGGAGCGCTGATGCTCGACCAGTTCGGGCGCAACCTAACAGAACTCGCCGCCCAGAACAAGCTCGACCCGGTCATCGGCCGCGAGAAAGAGATAGAGAGAGTCATGCAGGTGCTCTCCCGCCGCACCAAGAACAACCCGGTGCTGGTGGGCGAACCCGGGGTCGGCAAGACCGCTATAGTCGAGGGCCTCGCCCAGGCGATCACCGATAACGAGGTGCCCGAGATGCTCCGTGGCAAGCACCTGTATACCCTTGACCTCGGCGCACTGGTCGCCGGTTCCAGGTACAGGGGAGACTTCGAGGAGCGCCTCAAGAAGGTCATCAAGGAGATCCGCGGTCGTGGCGACATAATCCTGTTCATCGACGAGCTGCATAACCTCGTCGGGGCGGGAGCGGCCGAGGGCGCAATCGACGCCGCGAGCATCCTCAAGCCTGCGCTCGCGCGCGGCGAGCTCCAGACCATCGGCGCCACGACGAGGGACGAGTACCGCAAGCACCTCGAGCGCGACGCGGCCCTGGAGCGCAGGTTCCAGCCCATCACGGTCGAGGAGCCGACTGTAGAACATACGGTAGACATACTCAGGGGTCTTCGCGACCGCTACGAAGAGCATCACAAGGTGCAGATAACCGACGGCGCCTTGATAGCCGCGGCGAGGTTGGCTCATCGCTACATCTCTGACAGGTTCCTGCCTGACAAGGCAATAGACCTGGTAGACGAGGCGGCGAGCAGGCTCCGCATGCGGGCGATGACCGCTCCGCCGGACGTGCGAGAGCAGGAGGAGGCCCTCCAGAAGCTACGCACCGAGAAGCAGGGAGCCATCGCGACCCAGGACTTCGAGAAAGCGGCGCAGATCCGCGACAAGGAACAGGACATAATCCTCGATATCGCCGAGTCTGAGAAGGACTGGAAGGTGCCTCACCAGAGCCACCAGCTCCAGGTGACCGAGGATGACATAACAGACATTCTCTCGTCGTGGACCGGCATCCCCGTCTACCAGCTTACTGAAGCCGAGAGCGAGAAGCTGCTACGCATGGAAGACGAGCTCCACAGGCGTGTGATAAGCCAGAACGAGGCGGTCGTGGCGATCGCGCAGGCACTCCGCCGCACACGTGCCGGCCTCAAGGACCCGAGGCGTCCCGGCGGGTCGTTCATATTCCTCGGGCCGTCCGGCGTCGGTAAGACCGAGCTGGCGCGCACGCTGGCCGAGTTCCTCTTCGGCAACGAGGACGCACTGCTCCAGATAGACATGTCGGAGTACATGGAGAAACACTCCGTCTCGCGCCTGGTCGGTTCGCCCCCGGGCTACGTCGGCCACGAGGAAGGCGGCCAGCTCACCGAGGCGGTGCGCAGGCGCCCGTTCTCGGTGGTGCTGCTCGACGAGATTGAAAAGGCTCACTACGACGTGTTCAACGTGCTGCTGCAGATCCTGGAGGACGGCCGGCTGACCGACTCCCAGGGCCACCAGGTGGACTTCCGCAACACGATCATCATCATGACGTCCAACCTGGGTACGCGCGAGATACACAATGCCGCGCCACTGGGCTTCCAGGTGACCCAAGAGGGCACGAGCCTCGCTTACGCGGATATGAAAGAGAAGGTCATGGGCGAGCTCAAGAGGACGTTCCGTCCCGAGCTGCTCAACCGCATAGATGACGTGATAGTGTTCCACGAGCTCTCGACCGAAGAGGTCAAGTTGATCGCCGAGCTCATGCTCAACAGGGTCAGGGACCAGCTCGCGGAACAGGACATCAAGCTGGAGGTCAGCGAGAACGCCAAGGACCTCCTTGTCAAGGAGGGCTTCGAACCGTCGCTTGGCGCCAGGCCGCTTCGCCGCGCGATAACCAGGCTCATCGAGAACCCGGTCTCCGAAGCGATCCTTCGAGGCGAGTTCACAGGCGGCCACGTCATAATGGTCGACGAAAAAGAAGGCCGCCTCGAGTTCGAGGTCCGCGAGGACACGGAGATCGAACCGGTCGGGGCCAACAACTGATCCGTCAAACTGACATGCAACTCTTGAGCCGGGTCTCTCGGGGTCCGGCTCTTGTGATAGGTGCTCCCTCCATCACACCCTGCTCCCGGGCCGTGTATCTCAGGTCCGGCTCTTCTGCTTCACCACCCGGATTTGCCATCCGCGAGACAATCTGCCAACATTCCATCGGCGTGTTATGATTAATCGGTTCCGCTGAAATACCTTCGCAGGAGGGCCATGCGCGCAGAAGTCCAGAAAGAAAAGCATAAAAAGCTCATAGAGGTACTTGGGCAGGTCGCTCCAGGGACAGAGTTGCGCGAGGCGATCGACAGGATAATACTCGCACGCTCCGGGGCGCTTATTGTCATCGGAAATCTATCTGAGCTCAAACCGATCATGTCGGGCGGGTTCAATATCAATTGCGAGTTCACTGCTCCAAGGCTTTTCGAGCTCGCCAAGATGGACGGGGCGGTAGTAATAAGCAAAGACCTCAGGACAATCAACTGGTCGAACTCCCACCTCGTGCCCGACCCCTCAATAATCACTCACGAGGCCGGGACGCGCCACAGGACGGCCGAGCGTGTAGCCAGGAGCAACAAGAACGTGTTCGTGGTGGCCATCTCCGAGAAGATGGGGACCGTCTCGATATACGTCGACGATGAGCATTTCACCCTTGAGAGCATACCGCTCGTGCTGGCCAAGGCCGATCAGGCTCTGCAGACGCTATCCCGCTACCGTGCCAGGCTCGATCAAGAGTACAGCCATCTAAACACTCTCGAGATCGAAGACCTGGTGACCCTCCGTGACGTCGTGAAAGTCGTACAGCGAAACGAGCAGGTCGTACGCATAGCGGACGAGATCCGCTTCCAGAGCAGCGAGCTCGGCAAGGACGGCAGACTGATCGAGCTTCAGCTGAACGAGATGATGGCCGGCGTGATGAAAGTCCGCAGGCTGCTGATACGGGATTATTACCTGCCGCGCGACCACAAGCACTACGAAGAGGCCTTGAACAGCCTCGGCAACCTCACGGGAGACGAGCTTCCCGAGGAGATGTCGATAGCGCGCGTGCTGGGCTACCGTGCCTCCACTGAGATGATGAACAAACTGGTGCGGCCTCGCGGGTACCGCATGCTCTCGATGATCCCACGCGTTCCCAGCGCCGTGGTCGACAAGGTCGTCGCGAGGTTCGACAACCTCAAGAACATCATGCGGGCTTCCCCCGCGCTGCTGGACGAGGTCGACGGCGTCGGAGAGCGCCGAGCTCTCGCCATCAAAGACGGCCTGGATCGCATCTCAGAATCAATCATCGCCGAGAGCTACCACTAAGAAGGAATTCCGATTCGTCCGCGATGGTTCCTTGCAGGTTCTCCATCCATTCCTTGATCCACCGAGAAGCCCCCTTCGGCTTCATCTTGTCGAGTTGTCCTTGCTGGCTATCACCATGGCCTTGTGGTACTTCTTGAAGAGCTCATTTTCGCTGCTCAAGGCTGTCTCCCCGTTCCCTATTGTTTCTCCGTCCGCGGGATTGAATACGAAACCGATCAGGAAATCTTGAAACGCGAAAGTGCTTGCCAGCAAGAAAAATAGTGTGAAAAGAATCGAAGGCCGCTCACGTGAGGCTGTAGAAGCCAAGCGTGGATATGCGGTCGTTCTCGCTCTTGATGATCTCGTGAAGGTTGATGCCGGTCAAGGTACATATGGCTGCCAGGAAGAATAGCGACTTGCCCATCTCTTCCTCGATGACCTCGGCGCAGTTGGGGCAGAGGTGCCCTTCGAGGTGGGTGCTGACGTATTCGCTCATCTCGCTGAGCGAAGTGTCGGCCGGCAGGTCCTGCTTCTCGGCCTCGATCCTCAGGCAGCCGCAAGAGGTCACGGATTTGGCCAGCGCCCTGTTTACCCGCGCGCAGGCGTCCTGGTACTTGGTCATCACGTCGAGGATGCTGCGGTGGCGAATGAGATGGAGAGATACCGTTTTCTGGAATTCGTTACACGTCTGTTCCAATTCTCTTGTCATCTCAAACCTCATTTCCTAGGTTCGTCCGGCCTTTGGCCAGCCATCGATTAATTATATTTTTAACTTTTATGGAGTGTCAAGAAAGCCTTTTGTTAAGGCAATCTTGATGCATCTCAACCTTTGTGGTAACATAACCTTGCCTCTTCGTTCTGCGCATTTGGGAGCTCACGTCGAGATTCGTTTGCGCACCTAAAGCAAAATACGAAGTTTCCCATCGGGGTTTGGTCGCATCTGTAAGCGCGCGGCCAGAAGAAGGTCTCGAGCCCAGAAAGGGAGATGTTGAAAGTGTTCAACGTTGGAGACAAGGTCGTTTATCCGCACCATGGAGCAGGGTTTGTTGAGAAGGTCGAGACGAAAAACGTCGAGGGGGCACGAAAGAAGTATTTCATCCTCAGCCTCTGCGGAGGTGACCTCAAGATAACTGTTCCCGAGGAAAGCACCAACGACGTGGGTCTTCGCAGTATCATCGCCAAGGGTGATGTCAAGTCGGTATTCGAGGTGCTCAACCAGGAACAGAGCCAGATGCCGACCAACTGGAACCATCGCTACAAGAAAAACCGCGATAAGATTCGTAGTGGAGACGTCTACGAGGTGGCCGAGGTCGTGCGGAATCTCTCAATCCGCGAGCGCGAGAAGGGGCTCTCTACGGGCGAAAAGCGAATGCTAAACCAGGCGCGGCAGATTCTCCTGAGCGAGATCATCTACGTGCTTAACATAGACAATGATAAAGCTTCGAGCATGCTTGACGAGGTCTTCTCACAGAGGTGATGACCCTGATGGCTCGCCTCGAAGAAATGCGGCAAACTCAAACAAAAGCTGGAGGGCTGGCCGGTGGTGGTTGTTGTGGTCCGCCTGCTGAGCATGGTCGTATGCTCTTACGGCGGATACCGGATCGCGGCGCTGCTGAACGAGAACTATGTTCTGAGGAATCCCCAACAGGCTCTTGCAATCATCGTAAGTATTATCCTGGGGTTACTCATCGGGTACGTTCTCGGAGGTGTGCTGGGCAGGCACTCTGCCAGCGCGCTCGGGGGTCTTGACGCAATAGTCTTCAAGGCGTCCGGCGCCGATATATTTTTCATAATCATGGGAGCGCTGGCAGGTCTTCTGGTAGCGTTGCTGCCTTCAGTAGCACTACTCCATTTCGCCTGGCCCGGTTACGTTATCTCTTTAATCCTCTTCCTGTTCGGGGGTTTTGTCGGCGGGCGAATGGCTTATATCAAGAGGGCGGAGCTTGCCGCCATGTTCAAGCTCGGGGGCATCTCCGGCCATGCGGCTCCCGGGTCCAGCGCCAGGATCCTGGATACCAGCGTCATCATCGACGGCCGCATTGCGGATATTGCCAAGGCGGGTTTTCTCGACGGCACGATGGTAGTGCCACGATTCGTCCTCGAGGAGCTGCAATCCGTCGCCGATTCAGCGGATAATCTCAAGCGAAGCAGGGGGCGGCGGGGCCTGGACGTCTTAAATTCCCTGCAGAGGCTCGACAACGTCAGGATCGAGATAACGGACCAGGATTTTCCCGAGGTCATGGGTGTTGATTCCAAGCTCACAACGCTGTCCAAGGTTACCGGGATGCCTATGGTCACGAACGATTTCAACCTCAACAGGGTAGCCGAGCTCCAGGGCGTTCAGATCCTGAATATCAATGAGCTCGCCGGAGCGCTCCGCCCGGTGGTGCTGCCGGGTGAGGAGATGCTGGTAAAGATCATTCGCGAGGGTAAGGAGCCTGGCCAGGGTGTCGGATACCTCGATGACGGCACCATGATCGTCGTCGAGCACGGCAAGAAGGCCATCGGCAGCGAATCGACTGTCGTCGCGACGAGCGTTCTCCAGACGCCCGCGGGCAAGATGATCTTCACCGAGCTCAAGGAAGACGCCCAGGAGCGATAGAGTGGCCTTCGCTATCATCGCCGCAGGAGGCCGGGGCACGAGGCTGGGCGACCCAACTCCCAAGTTCGAACTCTCCCTCGCCGGGAAGCCGGTCATCTCGTACTCACTCGAAGCGTTCCAATCGGCACCGTCGATACAGTCCATCGTGCTGGTGGTACCGGCAGACCGCATGGACGCCTGGAGTGCGGAGCGCCTCCAGCAGATGGGCATCGACAAGGTCCGTGCTTCCGTGCAGGGCGGTGAGACGAGGCAGGATTCGGTGAGGCTCGGACTGGAGCAGCTCCGGGGTGAGACCGGTGTGGTGGTCGTGCATGACGCGGCCAGGCCGCTCGTGAGTGTTCAGATGGTCGAAGATGCATGCCTGATCCCTGACGGCTCAGACGGCGTAGTGACAGCTACCATGGTAACGGACACGGTAAAATGCGTCGATGGAGGCATGGTCGCGGGCACACCGGACAGGGAGCGGCTTATAGCGGTTCAGACGCCCCAGGCGTTCAGGCTCGACGTCCTCGCGAGGGCACATTCGTTGGCCCAAGAGGCAGGATATCAGGGCACGGATGACGCGTCCCTGGTCGAGCGCGCGGGAGGACGCGTTTCCGTCATCAAAGGAAGCCGCGGCAACATCAAGATCACCTTCCCGGGGGACCTTGCCGTCGCCGAGGCGCTGCTTCGTGAGAGGAGAGCTTTTTGAGGACGGGCATAGGTATCGACGCGCACCGCTTCCAGGCCGGCAGGAAGCTGTTCCTCGGGGGCGTTTTTATAGCGTCCGACCTCGGGCTTGCCGGGCACTCTGATGCTGACGTGCTCGTGCATGCGATAATGGACGCGCTTCTCGGAGCGTGCGGGGGCGGTGACATCGGAGAGATGTTCCCCGACTCGGATCCCGCATACCGCGACGCCGACAGCCTCACCCTGCTCGAGCGAGTGCGTGACGAGTTGAGCGCGCGTGGGTTCCAGGTTGTCAACGTAGACGCTGTCGTCGTTTGCGAAAAACCTCGCATCTCACCTCACAAACTCGAGATGCGCGAGAACATAGCGCGAGCGCTCCGAATCGACAGAGACGCTGTAAGCGTCAAGGGAACTACTACCGAGGGAATGGGATTCACCGGGCGAGGCGAAGGCATTTCCGCCGTCGCTTCCGTCCTCATCGATTAGATTACGGTTCCAGGAGAGTCAATTGGCCAAGAAGAAGTTCGATCCCGACAGGGTGCCCATCAGGAGACAGGTGCCGGCGGACCGCATCGGGAATTTCAGCGAGGTCGCACTCGGATACGACCTCGGTGAGGCAAAAGCCGAAGCGGCGCGTTGCCTCCAGTGCAAGAAACCGACCTGTGTGAGCGGCTGCCCGGTCAACATCGATATACCCGCGTTCGTCGGGCAGGTCAGCCAGGGAACGGCCGATGAAGCAGTGGCTACCGTAAAGCGCGAAAACCTGCTGCCAGGTGTATGCGGAAGGGTCTGCCCGCAGGAATCCCAGTGCGAGGAGAAATGCGTGTTGGGAAAGAAGGGCGACCCGCTGGCTATCGGCAAGCTCGAGAGGTTCGTCGCCGACCGGGAGGCCGACCAGGGCGCCGGCCAGGTTCCAGAACCGACACAGAGCACAGGTCTTGCAGCCGCCATAGTAGGCTCGGGACCGGCAGGGCTGACCGCGGCCGCCGAGCTCGCGAAGATCGGGCACAGAGTAACGGTGTTCGAGGCGCTGCATGTGGCCGGCGGGGTCCTGACTTACGGAATACCCGAGTTCAGGCTCCCCCAGTGGGTCGTCGACCGCGAGGTGGGCATGCTCGAAAAGCTCAATGTGGAGATCGTTCTCGATTTCGTTGTGGGCAGAACCGCCACGGTGAGCGACCTGCTGAAAGAGTATCAGTCGCTCTTCGTCGGGATAGGCGCGGGGCTTCCTTCGTTCATGGGTATCCCCGGCGAAAACCTCAACGGCGTGTACTCGGCAAACGAGTTCCTCGCCCGGGCAAACCTGATGCGCGCCCGCAGTTTTCCGGAATACGATACGCCGGTCAAGCGCGGTGGCAAGGCGGTGATAGTCGGCGGAGGAAATGTCGCCATGGACTCCGCGAGAACGGCTTTGAGAATGGGCGCTGATGAGGTCAACATAGTGTACCGGCGCTCGAGGGTGGAGATGCCTGCCAGGGTCGAAGAAGTCGACCACGGTGAGGAGGAAGGCATCGTCTTCCACATGCTCACGAACCCGGTCGAAGTGCTTGGCAAAGACGGAAAGGTCACGGGCATGGTCTGCCAGCGTATGGAGCTGGGCGAGCCAGACGAATCCGGACGCCGCCGCCCGGTGCCAATAGAGGGCGACTACTTCAACCTGGATTGCGACATCATGGTGATGGCCATCGGCACGCGCGCGAACCCGCTGCTTCCCTCGACCACAGAAGGGCTCGACCTCAACCGGCGCGGGTACGTCCAGGTCGACCCCGAAAACTTCCGGACGAGCCTGCCCGGAGTATTTGCCGGGGGAGATATTGTCACCGGTTCGGCTACCGTGATCGAAGCGATGGGGGCCGGCAAGATAGCCGCGGCCGCCATGGACGCTTACATGCGCCGGTGAAGATAGTCGTACAGGAAAAGACCGGGGGCCGCATCCATGTTGACCGGGGTCAGTCGGTATCCGCTTGCTTCTGGAGCTTGTGTGCGGCGTCGGGAGGTACTATTGCGTGGATCTTCCTCTTTCCGGCGATGACGTTGTCGATCTCCTCGAGGAGGGTCTGGTAGTTTGAGTCATCGGTGACGTCAGTCTTCAACTCCATGGCTTTGAGCAGGTGATACCTCGCCTTCTGCGGGTCATTCTTGAAGAAGAAGTAGATGGATGCGAGGTTGTACTGCAGGGCAGAGGAGTCAGGGTTGTAACGGAGCCCCTCGAGAGCAAGCCTGTAACCCTCATCCACGCGCCCCAACCGGGCAAGCATCCAGCTCGCGTAGTAATACGCCATCGTATAGTGCGGATCGAGCCGCGTGATCAACCAGAAATACGGATATAACGCCTGCTCCCTGAAGACATTCTCTTTCATGTAATCGTGATGGATGCCGTCGGTCTTCGTCCACAGGTTTGCCGCGAGCGACTGCCGCATACCTCCCAGGAGGTCCAGAACGGACCTTGCGGTGTCGTATGGCGAACTCTGGTCGACGCCGCCGTTTGAAGCGGAAGAAGAATTGAGCGAGTACTGGACGAATACCGCTCCGGTAAGCATGACGACTATCACCGCGATCGCCATGCCTGTCGATACCATCCGGTCTCCTGGACCTCTCCTTTTCTTCATCAGAGGTCTTTGCTCCTGAACACCAGGTACGCCGCCACCATGAAGGTCGCGACGAACAGGAGTGCGTACGCCGTAACCCGCAACATGTAGGCCGCGCCTGCGCCCCCGCCGTAGCCGACCTGCTGGGACAGGTTGAAGTTCTCGAGATTGGGGATGACGTAGTAGAAAGCCCAGGTGAATACCTTGCCCACTCCGAAGGCGCCTTCGACCAGCTTCTGGTGCAGGAAGCCGGTCTTTACATGGCACAGCAGATAGAAGAGCACTGCGGCGAAGGCGTTTACCGGCACGGTCACGAAAGTGGAGAGCATCATACAGAAAGCGGCTATGACGGCACATTCGAGGAACACCGCGAACACGCCCTCGAAGATCAGGGGGGTGAAGACGTGCAGTCGTATGAATATCAGCAGGACTATCTCGAGCCCCATCACCACAAGTATCGCGGCGATCGATACCATGATGCCCACGTATTTCCCCGCGAGGTACTGGAACCTGCTGACCGGCTTGGAGAGTATGTTGTAGATGGTCCGGCGCTCTACCTCGCCGGGAATCTGGCTCACCGACAGGATGACGGCCAGTACCACGCCGAAGAGCGAAGAGAGGCTCAACGAGATATCTCTTAGGAACTGGGCGCGGGCGCCTAGCTCGAAAGTCGGCAGGAGCGGTGATAGTGCGACAATCGCAAGCCCGAAGAGGAATACGACATAGAATACCTTCTTCCGGGCCGCGTCCTTGATGACGTTGACTGCAATCGAAAGAACGTTTTTCAACCGGCCGTCTCCCTGATAGTCTCCAGGAACAGCTCCTCCAGCGAAAGTCGGAGCGGCGTTGCCGAGATCATCTCCATACCCAGACCGTGTGCCGTCTCGAGCGCGCGGAACGTAACGTCGTTTTCCACGTCCACGACTGTCCTGCCATCCGACTGCTCGATGTCACTGGCAACGGGGATGAGCGCGTCCAGCGCGGCGGGGTCTTCACCTTTGAGGATTATCCTGGTCATTCCACGCACGGCGAGAAGGTCGTCGAGCCTGCCCTGCTTCACTGTGCGGCCCATGTTGACGATGCTGACGCTGCTGCAGATGGTTTCCACCTCGGAGAGCTGGTGGCTCGAGAGGAAGATCGTCTTGCCGCGTTCCCTTAGCTGAAGGAGGATGTCGCGTACCTCTTTCTGGCCGAGCGGGTCCAGGCCGCTCGAGGGCTCGTCCATGATAACCAGGTCCGGGTCGTTCAGCAGCGCCTGCGCGATACCGAACCGCTGCAGCATGCCCTTTGAGTACTTGTCGAGCGTCAGGTGTGAGTCTCGCCTCAGGCCGACTAGGTCCAGTAGCTCGGGGGTGCGTTGAGCGAGAAGCCGGTGCTCGAGGCCGAAGAATTTCCCGTACAGCGCG
>Ga0209539_1000492_pt1 | contig 22661 bp, 19 predicted proteins | sample BarGraNGADG00312_2_FD_184499 | JGI IMG/M metagenome (GOLD analysis project Ga0209539, IMG submission 184499) | Arctic peat soil microbial communities from Barrow, Alaska - Barrow Graham LP Ref core NGADG0011-312 (SPAdes) (version 2) | ecosystem: Environmental > Terrestrial > Soil > Wetlands >...
GCGGCGTGAAACGGAAGATGAGCAACTTCCCGCTTCGCCCTCGCCGCGCACGGCCACTACCGCCGACACACGTCGGCGCGGTAATCATAGTTGTTAACTGAACAGTATTGGGGCTAGGCGCCGGCGTTCCCATGCTTGTGGCGAACTACCTGCCGGGCGGACACGACGTAGTAGTCCACGCTGAGAACGGCATCGTCAGGGCCGGACCTGTGTCCACCCCGGGCACGGAAGAACCTGACCGCAGGAACGCCGGCAACCTGCCCGTGTCCCTTCTTCCCGGCGGCTGCTACGTTGATAGGGCCACGTCGTTCGCCATGATTCGCGGCGGGCACATCGACGCCACCATGATCGGGACGCTACAGGTCGATGGCGACGGCAGTATCGCCAACTACGAGATGCCGGGTCGCAAGACCGCCGCACAAGATCGGCGTGGGAGGCGCGATGGATCTGGTGGCGGGTGCCAGGCGCGTGTACGTCCTCACGGAGCACTGCGCCAAGGATGGGTCGCCTAAGCTGGTCGAGCGCTGCACTCTTCCACTGACTGCAGTCGGCGAATGCGACGTGATCATCACCGAGCGCTGTGTTCCGCCGCTCGCGCGGCACGGGGTTCGCGCTGGAAGAGGTTGCGCGGGGTTACGATCTCGACGACGTCCGGGAGGCCACCGGGATGAGGTACGAGGTCGCACCGGACGTGAGACTGGATGCCTACGGCCCACCTGAAGAAGCTCAGGTTCCGGAGAACGGGTGACGGGCTCGGCGGCGGTTGAGCTGTTCGTCGCAGGCGGCTACGTGATAGCTAAGCGCCATGTTGGACATTCGCCGGCTGCCGCCGCCAGATCCCCAGGAAAGTTGGGCGTCAGGCGGGCTGCCCGGTTCGCTTGGTGCCCATAGGCCTTGAGGTTGGAGGAGGATCGCCGAATCCGTCGGGAGTCGCCATTGAGCGAAGGCACACGGCCCCAGGCTCCCTTGCGCCGCAGCCGGACCATGTCGATGAACAGCCCGTGAAGGCGCGTGTCGTGGGTGAGCTCCGGATGGAACGCCGCCACGAGCACGCCGCCTTGCCGCGCCGCGACGGCGTGGCCCTGATGCTCGGCGAGCACCTTCACGCCGGGACCGGCGCGTTCGATCCACGGCGAGCGGATGAAGACGGCGCGCAGCGGGCCGCCGGACAGACCGGCCACGTCGAGGTCGGCCTCGAAGCTGAACACCTGGCGGCCGAAGGCGTTGCGGCGGGCGACGATGTCGATGAGCCCGAGCGTGGGCGGGAAGCCCTCCACGGTGCCGGTGGCGACCGTGATGAGCCCAGCGCACGTGCCGAAGACGACGCCGCGCCGGGCGAACGCCTTGACCGGCTCGACGAGCCCATAGGCGGTCATCAGCTTGCTGATGGTGGTGCTCTCACCGCCGGGGATGACGAGGCCGTCGAGTCGGTCGAGATCGGCAAGGCAGGCGCACTTCGCGGGTGCCAGCGTCTCGAGCATCACGCGGTGCTCGCGGAAGTCGCCTTGGAGCGCGAGCACGCCCACGATTAGGCCCGCGCCCGGCCCCTGCGGCGCGGGCCGCGAGTCCGGCGACAGGATCCAGTCCAGTCTTCTCCCGTCGCTGGGGGTCACAGGACCGTCCAGCTCACCAGCCGCGGTGCTGGATCTTGAGCCCCTCCGGCATGCGCGCCGCGTCAATGCCCGGCATGGCCTCGCCCAGGCCGACGCTCACCTCCGCCAGGATTGCGGCGTCGCGGTAGTTGGTGGTGGCATCTGGCACAAGCCCCACCACCGCTGGGCGCATCAGCACGTGGTCTGAGTGTCTTCCAGCCAAGCGGAAGGGCATGGAGCAACGCCTGCTGCGGAGGGCGGGCTCCGATCTCAGCCTGGATAGCCTCCACGCGGTGAGGTCAGGGCATGGCCGGGCACTAAGGCGCCCAAGCGTTCTAGCCCACTGATCCCCAATCAATTTGACGGCATTGCGTCATGAAGTTATTCTTCCTCACATGGTGGAGGTCGCATTCAGGGATGGCGAGTTCTCGCCGCTCAGCGAGATTACTGTAAGTATCGAGACGACCTCGCTGCACTACGGGACGAACGTCTTCGAAGGGATCCGCGCCTACTGGAATGCCGATGCCGAGGAGCTCTACGTCTTCCGTGCGGACGCCCATTTCCGGCGCCTCCACACTTCCGCTTCCCTGTACGGCATGCTGTTGCCCTATGCCGTTGAGGATCTCTGCAAGATCACCGTGGACCTGCTGGTGCGCAATAAAGTGAGAGATGACGTCTACATCCGGCCCCTGCTCTACAAGAGCGATACGAGCATCATCTGCTGGAACGAAGGACTCAAGGATAGCTTCGTGATCTACGACAAGCCGTTCAAGATGTTCGAGGGCGGCCTCCGGTGCTGCGTCAGTCTCTGGCGTCAGGTGGAAGGCAATGCTGCACCGTGCCGAGGGAAGATCGGCGGCATGTACGCGCTTCGTGCTTTGGCGCGGCACGAAGCCCTCGTACTCGGCTACGACGAAGCTATCATGCTGAGCGCCAACGGCAAGGTCGCTGAGGGCACGGGGGAGAACCTCTTCCTTGTTGTGGAGGACAAGCTCGTGACGCCGAGCACCGGCGAGGATCTGCTTGCTGGCATCACACGCGCCAGCATCCTCGAGCTGGCATCATCCGTGCTCGGCGTCGAAGCTGTTGAACGAGAGGTCAACCGCAGCGAGCTGTACGTCGCTGACGAGGTCTTTCTCTGCGGCACGGGGGCGGAGGTGACGCCGGTATTGGCCGTCGATGGCCGTGACGTGGGCGACGGGCGGCCCGGACCGGCTACCACTGCGCTACGCAGAGTCTATCTGGATGTCGTGCGCGGCAAGAGTGATTCGTACTTGCACCGGCTGCTCCCGGTCTACGGAGTCTCGGCATGATTGAGATCGTCATTCATGGCCGTGGCGGCCGCGGAGGCGTGACGCTTGCCAAGCTTGTCGCTGGCGCGTACTTCTTGCGCGGCAACTACGTTCAGGCGTTCGGTGTGTATGGGGCGGAGCGTGCCGGTGCGCCTGTGCAGGCGTTCGTCCGTGTTGACGTCGAAGAGATTACGACTCACAACCCGATCGCCGCGCCGGATCACGTGGTGATCATCGACCCCTCGCTAATCGCCGCCGAGAGGATATCCGGCATGAGAACCAGTGGCGTGGTCGTCCTCAACACAGAGGCTGAGCCTGAGGCCTTCGCAGACGTCTTCCCAGGGCGAATGATAGCCACGGTCGACGCCAACGGTATTGCCGTGGCAAATCGGCTGGGCACCCAGGCACTACCGATTGTGAACACAACCATCCTCGGAGCCATTGTCAAGATTGTCGGGCTACAGTTCTCGGACGCCGAGGCCGCGCTCGAAAATGCCAACTTCTTGGGGCCGAACCTGGAGGCGGCTCGAACGGCGTTCGAGCTCGTCCGCGTCCAGCAGTTGGACGGGCCGATTCTGCCGTCACGGCCCAATGTCCCGGTGCCAGCCTTGGGTTTCTTCGACCACGCTGCTGGCAGCCCACCCACGACCCGAACTGGCGCATGGGCGTCCCACTTCCCCCGGGGCCGCGAGCTGACTCCGGTATGCAGCGACCGCTGTCCGGCCGGCAACGACGTTCGGGGCTTCCTCCAGCACGTGATCCGACGAGACTACACGGCGGCTCTGGCGACCATCTTGAAGACGTCGCCGTTCCCCGGTACCTGCGGCCGCGTCTGTCCGGCACCTTGCATGTCAGCGTGCAATAGGAAGTTGCTTGACGAGGCGGTCAATATCCGCGATGTCGAGCGTGCCGTCGCTGACAATGGTGTTTGGCCTATGCAGTCGGCGCCTGGGTGCCGCGAGCGGGTGGCCGTGGTTGGGTCCGGTCCCGCAGGCTTGACCGCCGCCTATCATCTGGCACGCGGCGGCCACCGGGTCGTCGTCTTCGAGGCAGACGCGGAGGCCGGGGGCGTGTTGCGCAGGGGCATACCGGCGTATCGATTGCCTCGCCATGTGCTGGATCGTGAGGTAGAGCACATCCTCGGAAGTGGTGTCGAGATCGAGACTTCGCATCCCGTCGATAGCGTAGAGCTCGAGCGGCTCGGCACGGAGTTTGCGGCGGTGCTCGTGGCAACCGGTCTCAACGAGCCGCGCGGCTTGGATGTTGGCAACTCACGGAAGAGCGCGGTGGTCCAAGCGATCGAGTTTCTAGACTCCACGTGCCGCCACCGGATTGACCTTGCCGGGAGCACCATCGTCGTAGTTGGCGGCGGGAACACGGCCATGGATGCCGCGCGCACCGCCCTGCGCCTCGGGGCGCGGAACGTGCGGGTGGTCTACCGTCGCACCCGTGCCGAGATGCCGGCGATCGCTGAGGAGATTGACGAGGCGCTTGAAGAAGGCATCGTGATCGACGAGTTGCTGGCTCCAGTCTGCCTGAGGCCGGGGGACGACGGAACGACCCTGGAGTGCAGGCGTGTAGTGCTTGGGGAACCCGACGAAACGGGGCGTCGGCGGCCGATGCAGGTCGCAGGCCCCCAGGCCGTGGTCAGCATGCGCTGCGACAAGCTCATGCTCGCGCTCGGTCAGTCTCCGGACATGTCTATCCTACCTCAGCGAGCTGAAATGGAGGGCTGCCGGGTCCTCACGAGGTTCGGAGAGGCGCTCATGTTCGGCGGTGGCGACTTTGCCACCCAAGAGGGGACAGTCGCTGCGGCCATCGGGAGCGGGCGGGCGGTCGCCGCGCGCATCATGGCAGCGCTTGCCAACGGCACGGCCGAGCAAGAGCCGGATCAACAGCTTGCGGGCCCCGACGTGATGTCTCTCGGGCGTTTCCCGCTATCGGCTCAACACCGGTGTCTCCTGACGCCTGCGGCGGAACGACGCAGGAGCTTCATCGAGGTGAGGCGCGGCCTCGCGAGCAAGGGGAGCGACGCAGTGGTGAGCGAGGAGGCCGCGCGCTGTCTGAGCTGCGGGGCGTGCAACGAGTGCGAGACGTGTGTCGTGTTCTGCCCTGAAGGGGTGCTGGCTGCCGATGGGCCCGAGCCGTACTCATTCGACTATGACTACTGCAAGGGCTGCGGCTTGTGCGCCTCCCAGTGTCCGCGCGGCGCGATCGTCATGGGGCCTTGCAGCGAAGTGGTGTCGCGATGAGCCGTGCCTTTCTCACTGGCAATCACGCCGCTGGGTACGCGTTGGTCGCGGCCGGCGAAGCGAACCGCGGCGCGCGCGGCTGTTGCGGCGGGGTGTACCCGATAACGCCGCAAACGGAGATCATCGAGTATCTCTCCGCGGCTCGATTCAGCAGGGGCGCTATCGTTCCGGTGGAGTCCGAGCACAGCGCTATGGCGGTATGTATGGGAGCCTCCTTGAACGGCGGCCGCTCGTTCACCGCCAGCTCGGCCAACGGTTTGCTCTACATGGTCGAGAATGTATTCGCTGCCGGCTACTACCGCTTGCCGATTGTGACGGTGGTCTCGAACCGCACCATCGGGCCACCTTGGAACCTCTGGGTCGATCAGGGCGACAGCCTCGCACTGCGGGACGCTCCATGCTTGCAGTTCTATTGCGAGTCTCATCAGGATCTGGTGGACACCATCCTGGTCGCCTTCCGCGTCGGCGAGGATGCCAGAATCCTGCTGCCGGCGCTCGTTGCTCAAGACGGCTTCTTGCTCTCGCACACCCAGATGGTGCTCGATCTGCCTGAGCAGGAGTTGGTGGATCGCTACCTGCCGCCCCTCGACTTGGCCCATCGGTTGAATCAGGCCCACCCGCGTACCTACGGCGGCATGACCTGGCCACGCGACACCGAGAAGCAGCGGGAAGAGATACAAGATGCCATGGATCTCGTGCCGACTGTGCTCGAAGAGGCGCTGAATGAGTTCGCCAGCGTCTTCGGGCGACGCCCGGACGGAGCGTTCTCCGCGGAGTTGACGACGGACGCAGATACCGTCCTGGTGGCGAACAGTACGATGGTGCGCACCGCGCGGGAAGTCGTGAAAAGCCGTCGCGCGGCCGGAGAAAGAGTGGGCCTCGTCAAGGCGAAGCTCTTCCGGCCGTTCCTCAGGGATCAGTTCGAAAAGGCCATCGGTGCAGCTCGTCGCGTAGCCGTTCTCGACCGAAACCACTCACCGGGGTCCGGGGGCATCTTCTGGACCGAGATCGCCACCAGCCTGCGCACTCGCTCCGACGTTCTCCTGCAGGACTACGTCGTTGGCTTGGGCGGCATCGACGTGACGCCTGCGGTCATCGAAGGGATCCTCGATGACGTGCAACGGCGTGACGGCTCCGTCGCACCCCTCTTCATCCCGGAAGCGGCGCTATGAACACCGGGGCACCTGCGCACACACATCGTCCCCGTGGCGAAGCTCTCTGGCGACCCGGGAACGGCGCTTGCGTTGGCTGCGGCATGTCACTGGGGCTTCAGTGGCTCGACCAGGCCTTGGACGAGGTGCGGCCGTACATGATCGTCCCAGCTTCGTGCGCCGTCGTCACACCAGGGTCCCACCCGAACACTGCATTCGGCGTGCCCATGGTCGCGAGCACGTTCGCCAGTTCCGCTGCGGTCGCCACCGGCGTCAGCCGGATTGCCAAGCTCAACGGAGAAACCGATCCAATCGTGTGCTGGGCCGGCGACGGCGGCACCTACGACATCGGCATGGCCACCCTGTCGGCGGCCGCCGAACGCAATGAAGACGTCATCTACTTCTGCTACGACAACGAGATCTATGGCAACACGGGTGGGCAGCGGAGCAGCGCAACATTGCCGGGGGCCAAGACCACCACGACCCCGATCGGGAAGAGGGAGCCAAAGAAAGACATCATGGCCATCATGGCGGCGCACCGCGTGCCGTATGCGGCCACGCTATCGCTGGGCCATCGCGACGACTTCATGAGGAAGATGCAGACGGCGTTGCGGATCGCGGGCTTCCGCTTTCTCGTGATGCTTTCTCCGTGTCCGGCCGGCTGGAAGTCCGACCCAGCCGAGGGAATCGATCTAGCGCGAGCAGCGGTGGACAGCGGCCTCTTCCCACTGTACGAGGTGTTCGACGGCATGCGCTACCGAATCAATGCGCGCCCAGACGGCACGCCGCTGACGGACTACACGTCACGACAGGGACGCTTCAAGTCGAAGTCGCTCGACGTCAAAGCCATGGAGGCGGCCATCACCGAACAGTGGGCCTACTTGGAGGGCATGGAGCAGGTGTTCCCCGCAGCTGGAACGGATGCGCCAATCGACTGAGGCCGATTCGTTGGCAGGCGACACTGGCCTAGTTCAAGGCACCGTCTTGCGCCTCGCATGAATAGCTGTCGAGGAAGCGCTGAGCGGGTTGGTTTGCGGCGGCGGCTACCTCGTCAGCTGCCGTACTCGGAGCGGCGCCGACAAGGGCGCGGTGCCCCTGTAGCCGGCGGGCGACGTCGGCGGGTGCGCTCCCTAGGCGCCGGCCGCTCGGGTCGCCGCCTTCGAAGGCGGTAGCGATCTCCGCGTCCTATCCACGGCGAATGTCCCGGCAGAAGGGAACAGTGGCTGTCATGAAGATGAGAGGTTCACAGGCCATCATCGCGACGCTGGAGGCCGAGGGCTGCGAAGTCGTCTTCGGCTACCCCGGCGCCGCCGCCGTTCCGCTCTACGACGCGCTGCTGGATGCCAAGAAGCTGCGCCACGTGCTGGTGCGTCACGAACAGGGCGCCGTGCACGCCGCCGACGGCTACGCCCGGGCGACGGGCAAGGTGGGCGTCTGTATTGCCACCAGCGGCCCTGGCGCCACCAACCTGGTCACGGGCATCGCCAACGCCTATCTTGACTCGATCCCCATCGTCGCCATCACGGGCCAGGTGCGCTCGAATCTCATCGGCACGGACGCCTTTCAGGAGGCAGACACCACCGGCATGACGCTGCCGGTGGTCAAGCACTCGTATCTGGTGACCAAGGCGGCCGAACTGCCGGAGGTCATCCACGAGGCGTTCCATATCGCAGGCACGCGCCGGCCCGGGCCGGTGGTCATCGACGTCCCGATCACCTTTGAGCTGGACGAGATGAACTACCAGCAGCCAGTCGAGGTGGACCTGCGGGGCTACAAGCCCACGCTGCACGGCCACATCAACCAGATCAGGGCGGCGGCGAAGGCGCTGGCCAAGTCCGGGCGTCCGGTCCTGTTCGCAGGCGGCGGCGTGATCACGTCCGGCGCCGCCGCCGAGCTGGCCGAGCTGGCGCACCTGCTTCCGGCTCCAGTGGCCACCAGCCTGATGGGCCTGGGCGCTTTCCCGGAGCGCGATCCGCTCGCCCTGGGCATGCTCGGCATGCACGGCAGCGTGGCGGCTAACTACGCCGTGCACGAGTGCGACCTGCTGGTGGCAGTGGGCGCGCGCTTCGATGACCGCGTGACCGGCAAGCCAGCCGCGTTCGCGCCGCAGGCAAAGATCGTCCACATCGACATCGACCCGGCCGAGATCGGCAAGAACATACAGCCTCTGATCCCCATCGTGGGTGACGCGCGCAGCGTGCTGGCACGCCTCGTTGAGGAGGTCAAGGCGCTTGCGCCTAGCCAGGAGCGCACCGCCGCCTGGCTGGCCAAGTGCGCCGATTGGGAGCGCGAGTTCGCCTTCAGGTACGAGCACGAGCCGGGCACGGTGGCGCCGCAGTTCGTGATCGAGGAGATCGACCGCGTCACCGGGAGCGACGCGATCGTGGTCACCGACGTCGGACAGCATCAGATGTGGGCGACGCAGTACTACACTTATACCTTCCCGCGCCAGTTCATCAGCTCGGGCGGTCTGGGCACCATGGGCTTCGGCCTGCCGGCAGCCATCGGCGCCAAGATCGGCCGGCCCGACAAGACCGTCGTCGACATCAGCGGCGACGGCGGCTTCCAGATGACCATGCAGGAACTCACGACCGCCATCTGCCAGGACCTGCCGGTGGTGGTCGCCATCATCAACAAGGGCTATCTGGGCATGGTCCGCCAGTGGCAGGATCTCTTCTGGAACAAGCGTTACGCCCACACTTGCATCTCGTCCCAGCCCGACTTCAAGATGCTGGCCGAGGCGTTCGGCTGCCTCGGACTGACGGTCACTGCGGAAGATCAGGTGGAGGAGGCGTTGCGCACCGCCATCGCCTCTCAGCGCCCCGCGGTGATCGACTTCAAGGTCCGCCCGGAGGAGAACGTCTTCCCGATGGTACCGGCCGGCCTGGACATCACTGAGATGATCGGCGGCAAGTCGGGGAGAAGGAAGCGGTCATGAAGCACACGGTGCTTGATTCCTGGTAGACTCCGAACAAGAGCATTCCTACCAGACAGCGAGTTCGCCAAGTCAATGACTCACCACGTTGAGGCCCCCAAACCTATGCGTCCTTCAGAAAGAACGCGCGCATCGAGGAGGAGGGAATCGCCCTTCTCCCATTCCTCGCTCGGGTCCGTGGTACTCAGCGCCACCAACCCGAGCGACAGCGCTGCGAATCTGATTCGTGGGATGATCTTCTCGGGAACGCTCGGGCCTGGTGATTGGCTGCCGCCTAGCCGAGAGCTTGCCGCCTGCCTTGGGATTTCAGTGCTCACGCTGCGGGTGGGGCTCAAGTCGCTGGAGAGCACCGGTTACATCGTTACCACGAGAGGCCATCAGGGGGGGTCGCGAGTCACGGAGATTGAGTCCCTCACATGTTGCTGGCTTGACTGGCGGCATGACAACGCCAGCGAGGTCGATGACATGTGGGCGTTTCGCGAGGTCATCGAGACTAAGATCGCCGCGGTCGCGGCCATGCAACATACCAAGTCAGAGCTAGAGGCTATTGAGACCGCCGTAAGTGCCTCCGCAGCTGACAACCACACGGCCATTCTGCGTTGGAACGACGTCTTTCACGACGCGTTGGCGTCTGCTGCACATAGCAAACATCTGGAACAAGCGATGATCTCGGTGCGCCAAGAGTTGTTCCTGCCAGCCGGCCTCCTGCTGCGCATACACAGTGCTGCAGAGTTGATGCATGCCCACGCACAGATCTTTGAGGCTGTCCGAAGTCGCGATCCAGACGCGGCCGCTGAGAAGATGCGGAGCCACCTTGCCGAGACGCGGGTCATGGTGGGCATGGTGCTTGAGGAGGAGCCAGGCGCGGAGCCAAGTTACGATTAGATTGCTGATCGGTGCGCGCGCGCTCTGTGGCAGCTCCCGACCACGAGGCAGCGCGACAAGCGCCCCGCACTTACGAATCGATCGCGGCTACTATCGAGCATCGTAAGCGGCACACGCGACCCGACAGGAGACCCTGCGCCGCTCGCCCATCTGGCTGCGACGTGGTCCCCTCCGCATCCTGGCCAACTGGCCTGGCGCGCCACAAGCTTCACCGCGAGCAGGCGACCTCTTTGAGCGGTTTCTGCACAGCTCCTGGTCTCATCCTCCCATTCACTTCCCGGCTCAAACTCGCCTCATGTCGCAGACGCACTTCAGGCGCACGTCTGAAGACCTTTCGGGTCTACTTCGATCGTGTCACGTCGTTCGCGTTGATTGGCCGCGGACACGATGACGTAAATGATCTTGACCCTTGAGGTCGACGGGGATGGCAACGTCGCCACAGACGAGATGTCCGGGCGCGGGATCGGCGCTGGCAGCTCGCAGCTGTCTTCTGTCTCTCAAGCGCGGGAGGTCCCTCTCCCCGGCCTGAGACACTGATGGTGACTCCATTGTCCAGGGTCACCCAGGGAAGAGTCCGTGTGGGCGATCGGAGGCGTCGGCAAATGTTGCGGCTGAAGCCACCATCGAGCCGTCAGCCGGATCAGCCTTGACGCGGCCGACATCGGCGTCTAATGTTCGCTCGGTATACAAGCGGTACCGGCATTGTCTATGCGGCGGTGGGAGCCCCATCTCTATCGGCCACAATGAGCGTTTCCAGGGCCACGTGCCTTTCCGGCCCCGACACCAATGACGCTTCGTCCTTGACGAGTAGGAGGTTGTACGAGATGGCCAAGAAAGGCGTGCTCGAGCTGCACCAGATGAAACGCGCCGGGGAGAAGATCACCTGGCTCACCGCCTACGACTACCCGACGGCCACCTTCGAGGAGGCCGCCGGCGTCGACATGATCCTCGTCGGTGACTCGCTCGGCATGTGCGTCTACGGCTACCCCGGCACGGTGCCCGTGACCATGGACCAGTGCATCGTGCACTGCGAGGCCGTGCGCCGCGGCGCGCCGAATACGTTCGTCCTCGGCGATATGCCCTTCGGGAGCTATCAGGTCTCCGACGAAGAAGCCGTGCGCAACGCCGGCCGCTTCCTCAAGGAGGCCTCCGTCGACGCCATCAAGCTCGAGGGCGGCGTCTCCGTGATCACGCGCGTCAAGGCGATCCTCGACGCTGGCATCGTCGTCTGCGGCCACATCGGCCTGACGCCGCAGAGCTCGGGACAGCTCGGCGGCCACAAGGCCCAGGGTCGCACCCTCGAGTCGGCCAAGCTCGTGGTCGAGGACGCCCGCGCCCTCTACGAGGCGGGCGTCCAGCTCCTGCTCATCGAGGCCGTCCCCCCCGAGGTGGCAGCCTTCATCACGGCCGAGCTGCCCATCCCGGTGCTCGGCATCGGCGCCGGCGAGGCGGTCGACGGGCAGTGCCTCATCGTCAGCGACGTGCTCGGCACCTTCCAGGCGTTCACGCCCAAGTTCGTGAAGAAGTACGCCGACCTCGCCGGGGTGTCCACGGCGGCACTCACCGAGTACGTCGCCGACGTGCGCGGCGGCGCCTTCCCCGAGGAGCAGCACTGCTACCACATGCTCGAGGGCGAGGCGGAGCGGTTCGCGGAATGGAGTACCCTGCTACTTGAGACATGACCCAAGTTGACAGTTCTGCCATGCACCGTCGCGCTGGTGTCCACGCCAGTTCGTCGGGCGGCAACTTGCGGATTCGGGTCATCGCGGTGACCGGAGGATCGGTATGAGCGATATCACTCAGAACAGGAAGCTTCTGGCCGAACGCGTTGCGCTGCTCGGCGACGAGACGGTGTTCAAGGTCGCCGCTGAGGCGTATGCGGCCGCGGCTGCCGGCCAGAAAGTCTACCCATTCCACATGGGCAACGTGGGCTTCCCTACGCCGCAGAACATTGTCGACGCCATGAACAAGGCGATCCGAGACGGCAAGACCGGATACTGTCTGCCGGCCGGCGTACCCGAGCTGCGCGAGGCGATCGCCGAGGACGTCGGCCGCGCTCGCGGTCTCACGTACGGTCCGGAGAACGTCGCCATCCAGCCCGGCGGCAAGCCGGTCATAGGTAAGTTTCTGCTCGCCCTGATGGACCCCGGTGACGAGGTCCTGTATCCCAACCCGGGCTTCCCGATCTACTCGTCGCTGATCGGCTACCTCGGGGGTGTGCCGGTGCCGTACACTTACAGAGAGACCGCCACCCGGATGGAGCCTGACCTCGACAGCCTTGAGCGGGGGCTCACATCACGGACCCGGCTGCTCATCCTCAACGACTGCCAGTGCCCGACTGGTGCGGAGTTCACCGTCGATGAGCTGGAGCGTCTAGCCGGGCTCGTGAGGGAACACGATCTGCGCGTCCTCTGCGACGAGGCCTACTTCGATATACGCCTCGACGGCGGTCGAAGCAGGTCGCTGGCCTCGCTGCCCGGCATGCAGGAGCGTTGCGTCATCCTCTTCACCTTCGCCAAGAAGTACGCCATGGGGGGGTGGCGCCTCGGTGCTTCAATCGCGCCAGTCGCCCTCACAGATGTGTTCATCAAGTTGAACACCAACATGGAGTCCTGTACGAACCACTTCACGCAGTACGCCGCCGCCGAGGCGCTCACAGGCGACCAGAGCGGCGCTCAACAGATCCTTGCAGTGCTGAAGCAACGGCGCGATGTGGGCGCCCGCTTGCTCAACGCGACGGAGGGCGTTACCTGCCTCACACCGGACACTACCTTCTACCTCTACCCCAACGTCACCGGCGCCATGAAGAACGGCGGTTTCACTGACTATGAGACGTTCCGTCGCGCCGTGCTCAAGGAGACCGGGGTTTCCATGTGCACTAGGGCACATTTCGGCGACCCTCTCGCGGGCGAGGACCAGTTCTACCTGCGCCTCTCGTACTCGGGGATCGAGAGTGACCAGATCGAGGAAGGCCTGACGCGAATGAAGGCCTACCTCGAGAGCGGCCGCCGCGAACCGAAGCATTGACCTGAGCCGGTTGGGCCATTGTCGGCCTCGGTGTCATCGTGGCACACCGGCCTCGTCCGAGCTGGAGGTTCCCATTTGGCTCGGCACGAGGCGTCTGCAGGGCACGCTATGTGACCCGAAACGCGGGCAAGGAGACGGCGTGAGCGAGACCATCGGGTTCGTCGGCTTGGGGATCATGGGCAAGCCGATGGCCAGAAACTTGATGAAGGCCGGATACGACCTGGTCGTGCTGGACGTCGACCCGCGAGCCTCGGAAGAGCTCGTCGCGGACGGCGCTGAAGCAGCTGGTTCACCAGCTGAAATCACCGCCCGCGCACGGCGTATCATCACTATGCTTCCCACCGGATCTGCGGTCGAGGAAGTTGTCATTGGATCGCAGGGCATTCTCAGTGCAGCAGACACAGACACTGTGCTCATTGACATGAGCAGCGTGTCTCCGGTAACAGCCCGAAGCATCGCGGCAGCTCTCGCAACAAGAGGTGCCGGGTGCCTTGATGCCCCCGTCAGCGGCGGTGAGCCTGGGGCGGTGTCGGGTGAACTCGTGATCATGGTTGGGGGACCTGCAGATGTCTTTGCGGCAACGAAGCCGCTCTTCGATGTACTTGGGAAGAGTGCGGTGCTGGTGGGCGCCAGTGGCGCGGGCCAGACAGCTAAGCTAGTCAATCAGCTGCTGGTCGCAGCCCATCTCGAGGCCATGGCAGAGGGGTTGCTGCTTGCCGTCAGGTCGGGAGTCGATCCGCGACTGGTGTTGAAGGCCATCAGGGGCGGGCTCGCCGATTCGAACGTTCTCTCTGCCAAGGCCCCGATGGTCCTCGAGCGCAACTTCACTCCGGGAGCGAGAATCACTTTACACAGCAAGGACCTCAAGAACGTTCTCGCAACGGCGCATGGTCTCGGCCTATCGCTGCCGGTCGCGGAGATGACCGATGGCATGTTTGATGCGCTGATTGCGGAAGGCAAGGGCGGACTGGATCACGCGGCGCTGGCCCAAGCCTTAGAGGCACTGAACGGCATAGAGATAAGGGTGCCGACCGCCGAGTGACGCCACGACGCTGCCGATCCGCGGCGCGCATGGCGGGCTTCGGCCTCGCTGCGCCTTCGGTCCATGGATCGCTGGCGGCTCGTCTCTGGGGGAGGAGGTTGCGGCACGTCCCGCATGTCGCGGCGACCTTCGCCGGCCAGAATCGACGTCTTGTACTGCTCCCCCCATCTCAAGCCACCGCCTGTAGTTGTTGGGCACGGTACTGATGCGGGCTGAGGTACCCGAGCGCCTGATGGGGACGACCTTCGTTGTACCAGCGGATCCAGCGACTGATCGCCCTGCTGGCCTCGGCGTGGCTGGCGAAGTTGTGTTGCCAGACGCACTCCTCCTTGAGCGAGCGGAAGAAACGCTCGATCATGCCGTTCTGCTCCGGCGTGTAGGGGGTGATGAACTCTTGCCTGAGGCGGTAGTCGCGCAGGGCGGCGCGGAAGCGCCGGGCGGTGAAGATGAGGCCGTTGTCGCTCCTCACGGTCGGCGTCGGGCCCTCGGGGCGCAAGGCGCCGAAGCGCCTGAGGCAGGCGCCCTCGAGGGCGCGCTCGGCCTCGCGGGCGCGGCCGCGCAGGGCGAACTCGTAGCCGACGATCTCACGGTCGTGGCAGTCGATGATCGCTGCCAGGTGGCCCCAGCCGTCCTCTCCGCAGTAGATGTGCGTGAGGTCGATCGCCCAGCGCAGGTCGCTGGCCGGGGCGATGCTCCTGCGGCCCTGGACGCGCGGCCGGGGCGTCACCTGGCGCTGGTGCACGAACCAGCGCTTGGCGGCGAGGATACGGTAGACCGCTTTCAGGTTCACGATGAGGCCTTCGCCGTACCTGAGCAGCGCCCAGAGCTTGCGGTAGCCGAAGGTCGGGTGCCTTCTGATCAGCGTTCGGATGCGCTCGACCAGGCCGGCATCGAGGGGGCGCCGCTGGCGCCTCTCGGCCGGTGTTTCGCGCAGGCTCGAGCGCGGCACCGCGAGCAGCCGGCAGACGCGCCGCTCGGAGGCTTGCGGGAGCGCGGCTCTCACTCGTCGCACGTCCCCGGACCGAAAGGGCGGCCCTTGTTCGCCTCTTTCAGGATGTCGATGTCGAGGACGAGCTCACCGACCTTGCGCTGCAGCCTTTCGATCTGCTCGTCCTTGGCCGTTTCCTCGTCCTTCGGGCGGGCGCGCAGGGCGTTCTCGCCGGCGGCGAAGAACTGTTCCTGCCAGCGCTCGATCTCGGCTACGGTGAGGCCGTGCTTGCGGGCTGCCTCCGCGGCCGAGGTCTCACCCTTGACGATGCTCATCACTACGGCTGCCTTGCGCTTGGCCGTCCAGCGCTGCACCTCGTCGGGGACGTCGGTCATCACTGCCACCTCCTTCGCGCTCATCATGAGCACGTCGTCATGGTGGCTTCAAGAATCAGGGGAGCAGGATAGTCTCGGAGATTCGACCTAGCGGCTGGTCGGGCGGCCCGGGCTATTGACTGTACGCTCTGCCGTCCGTTAGCATCCCGAATGTATACAACGCGCATGTTGCGCCGCCTGGAAATCAACGGCGAGCACCAGGAGGAGGCTGATTGGATGTTTGACCATATGTGGGACTTCGGCGATCCATACCAGTGGATGGAACGCACTGCCAAGTTCTCGCCGCTGGTCATCACCTGCGCGGTCAACGGCGGCATCCAGGGCAAAGAGAGCCACCCGGCATTGCCAGAACTGCCGCAGGAAATCGCGCTCCAGGCGCAGGAGGCCTACGAGGCCGGCGCGTCAATTGTGCACATCCACGGCCGCGACCCCAACGACTTCACCAACTGCACCACCGAGCCTGATGCCTATCGCGAGATCCTCAGTCTGGTGCGCGAGAAGTGCCCGGACATGATTCTCAATATCACCACCGGCGGCGGCCCTACGACCACCGACGAAGGCCGCATAGCGTCACTCGACGCCGGGCCGGAAATGGCTTCTCTCAACATCGGCCCGGACATGGAGCGCTTCGAGCTGGCGGCGCGCAAGCCGCCTTTGCCACACCCGCGCGAGGCCATGGTTGTCGACATGTGCCAGCCGTTCACATATGGCTTTATCGACCGGCTGGCAGGGGCGATGCTGGAGATGGGCATCAAGCCAGAGCTCGAGGTGTACCAGCCCGGGCAGTTCAGGGTGAGCCGCGGGTTGGCGGAGCGCGAGCTGATCAAACCGCCGTACTGCCATCAGTTCGTAATGGGCGTCCAGACGGGGATTTACGCCACACCCTGGAATGTGCTGAACATGCTGCAAGAGCTGCCCGGCGACTCACTGTACACAGTCGCTGCTATCGGGAAGTTCCAGTGGCCGTTGGCCGCCATGAGCATCATCCTCGGCGGCAATGTGCGCGTGGGCCTCGAAGACAATCTGTATGAGCGCCGCGGTCGCAAGTGGACGGGCAACGGCGAGGCGGTCGCCAAAGTGGTCCGCCTCGCTGGGGAGTTCGGCCGCGCGATCGCCACGCCGGCCCAGGCGCGCGAGATGTACGGCCTGTCCGCCACACCAAGCAGCTACTGAATACTAGGAGTACCTCATGCAGACCGACGAGTTGCGCGAGCTCAAGACCGACAAATCACACGAGCTGTTCGAGCGCCTGGCCAAGGTGATGCCGGGCGGCAACACCCGCACGGTGACCTACTACGAACCGTTTCCTATCTGCATTGAGCGTGGTGAGGGATACCGCATTTGGGATGTCGACGGCAACTCGTACATCGATTTGCTCAACAACTACACCCCACTGGTACACGGCCACGCGCATCCGCGCATTGTCGAAGCGATCACGTATGCGGCTACCCACGGGGCAGCTTCGGCGGTTCCCGCCCCGACTGCTCTCCAAGGGGAGCTCGCCGAGCGTCTCTGCGCACGCACGCCGTCCATCGATCTCGTGCGCTTCACGAACTCGGCCACAGAGGCGGTCATGATGGCGGTTCGCGCCGCGCGAACCGTCACGGGCAGGGACGACATCGTCATGCCCTCCAACGGCTATCATGGGAGCTGGGACCAGGTCTCGGCGAGTGGCACCGACGAAGCGCATCCGGACGGCGCCAAAGGAATCGTCCCGAAGGGCATCCCGAAGGCCGTCGACGACATGGTGCACTTCGTGCGCTTCAACGACATCGGCCATCTCGAGGAGCTCATGCAGCGGCACGGAAGAACCACCGCGGCCATCCTCCTTGAGCCCATCCTCGGTCACATCCTGGAACCCGGCGAGCCGGAGTTTGTGCGCGCCGCCCTGCGGATCGCCCACGACCATGGTTCCCTGCTTATCTTGGACGAGACGATCACCTGTCGCCTGCACGTCGGCGGCTGGCAGGCGCAGCATGGCATCGAGCCGGATCTGACGACCATGGGCAAGACCATCGGCGGCGGCATGCCCGTCGGCGCCTTCGGCGGCAAGGAGCACGTAATGCGGATCTTCGATCCGCGCGGCGCCGATCCGCTGGCGGCCCACGGCACTATGAACGGGCATTCCCTGTGCATGGCAGCGGGGTGCGCCAGCGTGGACCTGCTCGACCAACCGACGATCGATCGCATCAATCGCCTCGGGGAATCGCTAGCCGGACAGCTCGATGGCGCCGCGCGCGATGCGGGTGTGGACATGCACGTGCACGCCTGCGGCTCGTTGCTGCAGGTGAACTGCGCCAAACCGTTGGCGTTCCACAGAGCCTGTCTGGAGGAAGGTCTCTACATCGCGCCGCGCGGGAGCATGAACCTCTCCACGCCGATGGACGAGGGCGTCGTCGAAGAGATCGTCGACGCGTGGAAACGCGCCATCATGCGCATCGACTGGGCCAATTGACGTGGCAATCAAGACCGTGTCGTTGCTGAACCGAGAATCCCTCGATCGCATTCACGAGGAATCACTGAAGATTCTCGAGAACGTGGGTGTGCGGGTCGACAACAAGCAATGCCGCGAACTCCTTGAGCGGGCCGGCGCCAAACCACTCGGTCAGACACACGTCGTGCGGCTGCCCGCGCCCATGGTCACGGAGGCCATGGAGCAGATCACCAAGCAGTTCGAGCTGGTGCATCCGACCGGCGTACGCTTCACCGTTCCCGATGGCAAGGCGCGGGTTGGGACTCGCGTGAAGATGCCGAAGGTTCTCGACTACGGGGCCACCACGTGTCGCCCGCCCCGCCGACAAGACGTGATCGACATGTGTCGCATCACGAACGCCCTTGCGGGAGCCGAATTCACGGTCGCCATTCAGTACCCTGCCGCAGACGTGCCGCCTGAGATCGACGTGGCCGACACACTCGGCTTGGTCTTTGCTACAACAGGACATCTGAGCATGTGCGCGCCCGGGAACGTCGATGATGCCCGAACGTCCCTCGATCTCGCCATGGCAGCCGTTGGCACAGACAGTCTGGAGCGAGACCCCGGGACCTGGATCGCGGTCAACACGACGACCCCGCTGGTGCTGGGAGACAGAGAGGGCAGTATCATTCTCCACGTTGTAGGGCGGCACAGCCCCATCGACGTGGAGCCGATGCCGGTGACCGGAGTAGCCGCGCCGGCCACCCTTGCCGGGAATCTGGCCGTCGGAAACGCCGAGACACTGTTCCTCTGCACGCTCGCCAACGCTATCTGGCCAGGGGCTAAAGTCATCCACTCGACGTGCGGTTCCCTCATGAATATGAGGACGGCTTACCTGTCGATGGGCGGGCCCGAGACCTGCCTGCTGAGCTCCGGCGAGATTGCCTTGGCACAGTACTACGGACTCCCCACGTATCGTATGGGGGGGTACAGCGACGCACAGGTTCCCGACGTCCAGGCAGGCATAGAGAAGGCCTTCGCGGTCCTCACGCTGTGCCAGAGTCAAGCTGATCTGGTTGCCATGGGCGGCCCTTTGGACAACGCCGCGCACCATAGCTACGAGCAGGTCGTGATCGACCATGACATCTGGGAGATGGCCCAACGTCTCGTTACCGAGATCGTCGTTGATGACGACACTTTGGCTTACGACGTCATAGAGAAGGTGGGCCCCGGCGGCTCCTTCCTCGGCGAATCACACACGAGGAGGGTTGTGCAAAGCGGCGAGCACTACTACGGCGGCTCGTTCAATCACACCGGCCGCAGCGGCGAGGAGTACACGATGTTGGCGCGGGCACACGCCCGCGTCGAGGAGATCCTGAGCCGGCCGTTCCAGTACGGCGCACCGCCAGACGCGGTACGGCGCCTCAAGGACTACGTGCGCGAGCACGCACGGGCGAAGTTGATCGCACCGCCGGAGTGGACGGAGTAGTTCCCGGCGGCGGGCCATACGATGACAGGGGAGACGATGGTGCACGACGACGACGCCATCTGGCGGATGTTGAAGGCGCGACGAGTCGCCGTTGTCGGCGCGTCGCAAGACCCGAAGAAGCTGAGCGGCACCCTGATGCCCTCGATCCTGACGGGAGGGTTCACCGGCGAGGTGTTCCCGGTGAACCCCAAGGCCGACATGATCGCCGGTCTCAAGGCCTATCCGAGCGTCAGCGACATTCCGAGCACGTTGGACCTGGTTATCATCGCCGTGCCCGCCAAGTTCGTGCCCGGAATCCTCCACGAGGCGGCCGACAAGGGAGCGGCGGGAGCCATCGTGATCAGCGCCGGGGGGCGAGAGTCAGGCAAACCGCAGTTCGACAAGGAGATCCTGCAGATAGCCCGAGAGCGCGGCTTGCGGTTCTTTGGACCCAACATCCAGGGTGTCGCGTACGCGCCCAACAACCTATCGGCGGTCTTCTGGCCAGTGCTTACTGTGCCGGGACCGATCGCAATGGTGGGTCAGAGCGGGACCGTCGTCGCTGCCATCACCGATTGGGCGCAGGACGAAGGTCTCGGCGTAAGCGCCGCCATAAGTCTCGGTAACCAGGCCGACATCTGCGAGTCGGACGTGGTGCGACTGCTCGCCGATGACGAGCAGACCAGGGCCATTGCGCTTTACCTGGAAGGTGTGGACGATGGTGCGCGCTTCGTCGCTGCCATCAAGGAAGTCACCCCGAAAAAGCCGCTCGTCATCCTGAAGTGCGGCCGCTCGCAGCGAGGTCGCGAGGCGGTCGCGTCGCACACCGGCTCGCTTGCCGGCTCGGACAAGGTGTTCTCGGGCGTGTGCCGGCAGTTCGGCGTGGTCCGTGCCGACGATTCCGAGAGCCTGTACGACGCCGCCAAGATCCTCGCCTGCATGCGCTTGCCGGCCGGCCGTCGCGTGCTCGTGATCTCTTCTTCGGGCGGTACATGCGCGCTCGCGGCCGACGCGGGCGAGGCGCACGGGCTGATCCTCCCAGATCTCCCGGACGATTTGGTGACGGCGCTCAGGGACGTTGGCCTGGCCGAGTGGGGCTCCTTCACGAACCCTCTAGATCTGGCATCGCCTTTTGTTGACCAGTTCCGGGCCGCCATGCGAATGGCCGATGAGGCCGACGTCGCGGACGTCATCCTTCCGGTGTTCGGAGATCCGATCAGCGGCGCGGCGGAACTCATGATCGAGCTTGCTGCTGAGTCACGCGCGTGCCTATGCGCAGCCTACTTCGGAGGCGGCGCCGTCGAGCCTGTCGAGCGACGCCTGATGCAGCACGCGGGCGTAGCGGTGTTCCCCTCGCCGGAGCGGGCCATGAAAGCGATTGGGGCGAGTTGCTGGTACGCGGAGCAGAGACGCAAATGGGAGGCGGAGACATGACGAGTGTCGCGGTGCAAACGTCGCACATGCTCCCCGAGCCTGATGCCGCCGGCCTTCTGGCGTCGTGCGGCATCCCCTACGTTGAGCACGGCGTCGCCGCCACAGCCGACGCAGCCGTGGCGGTCGCCGCCAGCATCGGCTACCCGGTCGTGCTCAAGGTGGTATCGCCGGACATCGTGCACAAGACGGACGCGGGGGGCGTGGTCCTCGATCTCAAGGATGAGCAGGCGCTGCGCGAGGCCTTCGTGGAACTCCTTGCGAGAGTCAGCACGCGCCGTATGGACGCGCGCATAGATGGGGTCCTGGTCGGCCGGCACGTCTCCGCCCGCCGCGAGCTGATTGTTGGCGCAGTGCGCGATGCCACGTTCGGGCCGACGGTAATGGTGGGTCTCGGAGGGATCTTCGCCGAGGCGCTATCCGACGTAGTCTTCCGCGTCGCACCGTTGCGCCACGGCGACGGGCTGGAGATGCTCGGCGAGCTTCGCGCTGCGCACTTGCTCGAGGGCTTCCGCGGCGAGCGTCCGATCGACCCGGATGAGGTCGCGGAGATCCTGGTGAGAGTCGGCGACCTGCTCCTGACGCATCCGGAGATCGCCGAGATCGATCTGAATCCTGTCGCCGCGGCCGCGGACGGCTGCATGGCGCTCGACGCACGCGTCATCGTGCGGGACTCGGAGATTGGCTGAGAGGATCTCGATTTCGCGCTGGATGCTTTCGCTCGGGCCGGCGGCCCTCGGCCAACCGTAGTCAACGCGGATGTGGTATCAGAGGGCCAATCGTAGAGGGACACGGAAGACAACTCGGAGCTTGTGTATGTGAGCCGCCAGGCCGTGCACTGCTGCGTCCCGTGGCCGAAGTAATGAAGTAGCGACGAGTTCTGTTCCGATGAACCGGACAACCCTTGGCCGACGGGCGCGAAATCTCATTCCAAGGGAATCCGGGATGTTCACTGTGATCTGTGCGAGCTCGCAGTCAGTCTCAAGCCGGGACGCGCATTCGAAGCAGCGCAGCTTCTCCACGAACGGGGGAGCGCCATTGATGACCTCGAGACTGCAAGGCGCTCTATCCGGCGTTCCGCAGCTGATCAGCTCACTAGACCACGAAACACGCGGTGTGAGCAGGGAAGAAGCGAGATTGCGCGCCGAAACGGCGTGTATCTAGGCGCGGAAGCGGTCCTTGCGGCTCAGGAGGCTTCGAGCGCCGGCGTCAGCTGCTGGATGCGGGGCGGCTCGGCCAGCTCCAGCTTGCCGAGGATGGCCCGCTGAGGAGCGGTGATCTCGGTACGCTGACGGAAGCTGCCGGCGGGACCTTCGAAGGTGCCGACCTTGAGGCGCTCCAGCTCGCGGCGCAGGTTCGGCCAGGTGTCGCCGCAGCTGGTCTCGCTGACGCGGATGACCAGCAAGGCCAGCCAGCAGAGCAGCACGTGGGCGCGGATGCGTTCCTCTTTGCGGTGGTAAACGGGGCGCAGGTCGATGACCTGCTTCATGTCCCGCCAGCCGCGCTCGACCTCGGAGAGCTGCTTGTAGCCGAGGGCGATGTCCTCCGCTGAGAGCTCGGGGTCGGAGGAGCGCAGGAGGTACTTGCCGTCGAGCTTGGCCTCGGCCTTGAGCGCCCCCTCGTCGATGCGCAGCAGTCCGCCGGCGGTGAGGCGCAGGTAGCGGGCCAGGCCGGGCCTTGTCGAGATCACCCCGCGGAGTTCGGCGCGCCTGGTCGCAGAGAGCCTGTCCGAGGCGGCGATCATCTCTGTCAGCCGGGCGAGGAGGCGGGCGCGCACGGCGGCGTCGCGCGCGGCGCCTTGCGGCTTGTAGCAGATGACGAAGCGCTCGCCCTCGGCGATGCGCACCTCC
>Ga0209539_1000494_pt1 | contig 22641 bp, 16 predicted proteins | sample BarGraNGADG00312_2_FD_184499 | JGI IMG/M metagenome (GOLD analysis project Ga0209539, IMG submission 184499) | Arctic peat soil microbial communities from Barrow, Alaska - Barrow Graham LP Ref core NGADG0011-312 (SPAdes) (version 2) | ecosystem: Environmental > Terrestrial > Soil > Wetlands >...
CAGGGCGGCGAGGTCGCGGATCAGCGGCGCCGGCAGCCCCGGGTTGTAGGCGAAGTCGAACTCTTCGAGGGTGAGCTCTGCCTCAAAGTGCGCCCGGCGCAGGCGTTCGGCGAGTGCCTTGGCCTCGCGCCGGCCGATCTCGTCTTCGAGCAGCACCTCGAGGAACTCGAGGTGCCCGAGCTCGCCGGCGCGCGCCTGGGCAAGGCGCGCTTCCAGGGTGGCGAGCATCCCCGAGAGGCGCAGGCTCCTGAGCTTGCTTTCCAGCTGATGGGTCTCCATGGTCAGGCCTCCAGATCGGCGAACAGGGCGAGGGGTCCGTGCAGGTGGGCGGGAGCGAGAGGCGTCGTGACCTCCTCCTCGGGAGCAAGCTCCTCGCGGCCCGCCTTGAGGATGCCCTTGACGGTGCGGTAGCAGGGGTCACCGACCTCGATGGCGAGGGCGCAGGCGAGCTCGAGGCGCGCAGCTCCATGGGTATCCGCAAGGTGGATCACCCCCTGGGCGCTTCTCAGGCGGTGCAGCGCCTGCTCGCCGAGGAGGCCGGTGACGAGGGCGGCCGTCGCCGGCCCGATCTCCGCGGCGCGGCGCCGGCACCAGGAGGGGTTACGCATGAAGAAGGCCGCCTTCTGCGAGGGGTAGTCCTGCCAGTCGGTCGAGCGCCGGCCCTTACGCACGCGCGCGTGGCTCTTGACGATCTCGTGATCTTCGTAGATGAAGACCATGGCCTCCGTCACGCGCACGTCGAGGCGCGCGCCGATCAGGCGGAAGGGTACCGAGTAGAGAGCCCCGCCGACGGACACGTGGCAGTCGGGCGCGACCTTGGCGGTCTGCCAGGTGGCGGCCTCGAAGGGGCGCCGCGGCAGAGGCAGGAGGTGTTCCTGCTCAAGCGCCCTGAAGACCGTCTCCGGCTTGGCCCCGCCGAGAGGGCGGGCGGCGCGCTGCCCGGCCACGGCGTGCGACCAGGAGGCCGCCTGGCTGCGCATCGCGGAAAGGTCGACGAACTCGCGGCCACTGAAGAAGCTGTCGCGCACGTAGGGGACGATGCGCTCGACGCGCGGCTTGTCCTTGGGGTGCGCGATGCGCGCCGGATCGACGAGGCAGCCGTAGTGGTAGGAGAGCTCGGCGTAGCCGCGGTTCAGGCGCGGGTCGTAGAGATCCGCCTTGAGCACGCCGCTGCCCAGGTTGTCGGGGATCAAACGGGCCGGACAACCGTCGAAGAAGGCGAACGCCGCGACGTGGGCGGCGAGGAACTCAGGCTGCGTCATGCGCAGCACGGGGTAGCAGAAGAGGTGCCGTGAGTAGGAGAGCACCATGACGAAGGCCCAGACGCGGCGCAGGGCGCCGCTCTCGGGGTCGAGCCATCTGCCGAGGTGGCCGTAGTCGAGTTGCGCCTCCGCGCCCGGCGGGGGTCGTCGCGGAGCACCGTGGCGCGTTCCTCGGCGACCTCCTCGGCGAGCTCGCTGCGCACGTAGCGGCGCAGGCTGGCAACGCTCACCGCGAGGCCGTGCTCGTCGCGCAGGCGCTGGTGGATGGTGGCCAGGGTGGTCTCCGGCAGGTGCTCCTTGATGTACTCATGGAAGGGGGCGATCTGGCCGAACGCCGAGGAGCGTGCCCGCGGATCGGTGAGCTCGGGGAACCAGGCGTGCACGCGCGTCGCCCACTCCGCCTGCGAGAGGGGCGCGCCTCCCGGCGCCATGCCGGCCTCTGCGGCGCGCCCTGCGTACTTGCGCACCGTCTTGCGGTCGAGGCCCAGAGCGCGGGCCATCTGGGAGACGCTGTCTCCCGCTTGCCAATGCCTGAGCAGTTCCACTACGTCCACCACAGCGAACATCCTCCTGGCCATCCGTGCCCCCTCCGTCGACCTGCTGACGAGGGGCACACTATGGGTGCGGACCTGGAGACCTGGGGTGGGGAATTGTTTGACGCAGGGGGTGGGGAATTACTTGACGCCACCCCTGGGGAATTGTTTGACGCTACAGGGCTTCAGCCTGGGGAATTATTTGATCGTCGACACCCTGTCGGCTGCGCAGCATTGTGCAGCGACTTTGGTCGCAGCGCATGTTAGCCAGACCTGTGGCTTGCGCGTCGCTCAGTCGCTGACGTCGCCTTGGATTTCGGCGACGGTCTCCTCGCTGGGCAGGCCGCTCGACAGCGTCACCACCATGACGGTCGGTCCGAGCGTCCTCGCCGCGTCAAATGCAGCCCGCACAGCGGCGAAGACCGAATCCTCCTCCCCAGGCGCGAAGGTGCCGAGGCGGCCGACTGTGACCTCGACACCTTGCTTGGCGGCCGCCTGCACGGCGGCCTCGATCGCCGGGTGCAGGTGTTCTTGGCGGAGAGGGTAGACGGAGAACTGCAGGCCGACCTGGTTCTCGCTCGCCGACTCGGGCGCGCTCATGGTTCGGCTCGCTCAATGGTCACCGTGATGGTCTCCGGGTCCTCGAGGCGATGGACGGCCCACTTCTGCGGATAGAGCGTGCCGATCACGGCTGGCTGGTCGTTGTCGGGCTCTTCGAAGCGAACCGTGTTCTTGGTCTCCTTGGCGCGGCGCAGCGTCACCTGCATCGGCTCCATCGCGTTCCTCCCCCTGTCGGTCGTGGCGGCGAGCCGGGCAAGCCTAGCAGCCGCAAGGCCCAGAGTGGGGTGCCGGCGGCGTCGGTCCCTCGCTCCTTCGCGAGCGCTGCGCGGACCGCCGCTCGACAGCGCCGCCCTTGCATTGCAGGATGGACGGCGATGACCCGCGCCCTCTTGCTCATCGACATGGACGCCTTCTACGCCGCCGTCGAACAGGCGCGCAGGCCCGAGCTCGCCGGCTGCCCGGTCATCGTCGGCGGGGTCGCCGAGAGCCGCGGCGTCGTCTCCACCGCGTCCTACGAAGCGCGGGCCTGCGGCGTGCGCACGGCGATGCCCGCCTCCCAGGCCCGGCGCCTCTGCCCGCAGGGGATATTCCTGCCCGTCGACATGGCCGCCTACAAGGCGGCGCAGGGCAAGCTGCTTGAGCGCTTCTCGCGGTTTACGGACCTCGTCGAGCCGGTCTCGATCGACGAGGCCTTTCTCGATGTGACCGGATCACGACGGCTCTTCGGCACGCCCGAGCAGATCGCCCGCCAGATCCAGAGCCTCGTGCGCGACGAGCTCGAGCTCTCCTGCTCGATCGGCGTCGGACCGACGCGCACCCTCGCCAAGCTGGCCTGCGAACTCGAGAAGCCGGGCGGCCTCACGACGCTCACCATGGCCGACGTGCGGGGGCGCCTGCGCACCCTGCCGGTCGGCGCCCTCTCCGGCATCGGGCCGGTGAGCGGGCAGCGCCTCGCTGCCCTGGGCGTTACCACCATCGGCCAGCTCCAGGACGCGCCCGGGCAGCTGCTCGAGGTCTCGTTCACCGCAGCCGGGGTCGCGCACCTCAAGGAGCTCGCCTTGGGCGGCACGGACGATGTCGTGCACGCTGCTCGCGCGGCGCCGAAGTCAGTGGGCCACGAGGTGACGTTCGCCGCTGACAGCGCCGACCGCGAGCTCCTTGCGGCGACCCTGCTCGACCTCGCCGATCGCACGGCGAGCGAACTGCGCCGCCAAGGCTACGCCTGCCGCACGCTCACCCTGAAGCTGCGCGACGGGGAGTTTCGCACCGTCAGCCGCCAGTGCACCCTGTCCGCGGCGACCAGCACCACGAAGGTCATCTACGAAGCCGCCCTCGGGCTGCTCGCCGACCTGCACGCGTCTGGCCGCAAGCTGCGCCTCGTCGGTCTCACCCTCAGCGGTCTCTGCGGCGAGGCCCTCCAGCTCGAGCTCGATGAGCCCTCAACTGAGCTCGCCTGCGATGAGGCCGTCGATCGGGTGCGGGCCAAGTACGGAGCTCAGGCACTGCGCCGCGCCGGCGCTGATCTGGCGCCGTACGGGGAGCGGCCCCGCCCTGGCCGCGACACCCAGCCGCCGGCGAGCGAGCCTCGCGGGGGCTGACGAGGCGAGGCTCCAAGAGTTTGGCAGGGCTCGTCGGCATCGCGTCGGCCTCAACGCCGTGCGCGGCGGGAAAGCAGGGCGCAGAGGTTCGCGTGACCTGTAATCCTTTCGGTCTTGTAGACTCGGGCCGGCTCGTTGTCCTTCTGCAGGAGTGCCGGCATGCCCGATGTCCCGTCTTTCGACGAGTTCGCCCTGGATAGGGAAGAGCAGGCTATCGTCGATCTGCTCTCTAGGCTCATCGGCGAAGGACCCGCCAGCTTCTTCCGTGATGCCTGCAGGCTCGTGAGACAGAATCCCAAGCTGGCGTCATTGTCGAACCTTCTCGCGCATCTGGCGCGCGAAATCGACAGCGCAGTCGAGGCGTTGCTCGTCGACCCGACGGCGCTGCAAGCACGTGCTGAGGAACGCTGCGAAGCATGTGGGGCAGTGGTCACCGAGGACAAGTGCGACTCTTGTGGCACGTCGCGCAGGGCAACTCACAAGGAGAAGAAGCTGTCGGTGCTGCGACGCTGGGGTATCGCAGATGATGACCCTATGGCGATAACGTGGCTGTCCGAAGAGAGTCTCGCGAAGTATGCACACAGGCGGAGATACGAGCCGCCTCGGCCTGTCGATGAAGAATTCCTGGAACGATTCCAGCGGGCCAAGCGCACGTTTCTCTGGCTGCTGCAGCATTTCGAGGACGAGTTCCTCACGAGGCTGAAGCCGACTATCGCAGCGGCCGTTCAGAAGGGCCCGAAACGTGGTGGGGTCAAGGAACTCCTTGCTCTGCCATTCACGCTCGTCGTGCATCGGTACATGTTCCTGGCCCTCGACTCTGCGGACTGGATTGAACCGTTGGTCAAGGCCGGCTTCTTCTTGTGGCCGCCATCCGCATCGGCCGATCCGGACTGGAACCACGTCTTCCCAGCTTGGCCTCAGTCGAGCTACCTGGCTAAGTTCGCTCTCGAGAGTCCAGACGCAGTCTGCGATGCAGTCCTCAGCATTCCCGATACGGACAACCCTTGGATCATCCTGGACATCTTCGAGGTTGCCGAGATTCTCCCGATTGAACTCGTCGTCCAGCTTCTCCCCAAGCTTCTTGACTGTTTGGGCCACCCCATCTCGATGCCCTGGAGGGAGGCCTTGCCGGTCATGAGGCGCCTGATGGAGGCCGGCCGTGAAGTCGAGGCAATGAAGCTCGCAGTTGCCGCGCTGGGGCCATCATGGGAGCAATCGGGAATGGCTCTTGACGAGTTGAGCGTGGCTATCGACTTGTTGAGCGTCGACATGGCGCCCGACGAACTCAAATCCGATGCCGCGCAGCCCTTGGCCCGCCTCCAAGAGCGACAGTGGATGGCCGAGAGCTCGCACGCCTACCCCGTCAGACCTGAGAGTCCGCTGTCTGAGGAAGCGGTTGAAGCGATGACGATCGAGGAAGTGGCCGCCTACGCCGTCACTTGGCGTCCCAAGGGCGACAAGTTCGATTCCCCATCGGAGCGCGGCCTCGCCGAGTCGGTGTGTCGGCTCGTGGACCGGCAGCCGAGCGAGTGGGCCCGACACGCACAGCTCTTTGTGGGCGCCCCATCAGAATTCGCAGGATGGTTCCTAGCGGCCTTCGTTGATGCACTTCGTCGCGAAGTGGACCTTGAATGGGAGAGTCTCCTCGAATACGCACAGGCGATTGTCCTTGAAGAACCCAGGGATGATGGACACTGGGCACGGCAGGAGGCCGGCGCCCTGCTCGAAGAAGGCCTTCGTCGCGCGTCGTCTGGTTTGACGCCGGACCTTCGATCGCAAGTATGGCCGCTCTTAAGGAGGCTAGCTGCTGACCCTCACCCGACTCCCAGTGACGAAGCGGAATTCGGTTCGGACGACCCCTTCGCGTACTCGCTCAACTCCGTGCGGGGCAAAGCGGTCCACGCCCTTTTCGCCTACCTGGCGTTTGTCCAAAGAGCTCTCTCTGGCGATTCGCTCCGGCTGGAAGAGGACGCTCCAGAGGTTGCCGCAGAGCTCGAAGGTCTACTTGGCGCCGAGGGTGACGATTCGCCAACGGTTCGAGCGGCCATCGGTGCCTACTGGCCTTGGTTGCACTCGTTGGACGTAGGCTGGGCGCTAGGCCATTCGGAAGTCGTCTTCCCTCTCGGTGATGAGGGCTCCGCGCTGAGGCAGCCTGCCTGGGAGGCATTCGTGTCGCGGAACCGGCCGGCCGTCGCGTTCTACAAGGCCTACCATGACGCATATCTGAAGGGGGCCGCGGAACTAGGCGCCTTTCTGCCATCCAACGCGAGATCCAACTACCACGCAAGATTCGCCGAACACGTGGGACTCTTGCTGCTGTGGTGCGCCGTTGATCCCCGTCAAGAAGACGCGGTGCTGGCCACCTTTCTTGAGGAGTCTCCCGTTGACACGAGAAGGGCCCTCGTTGGCTTCCTAGGTCGATGTCTGATGGAGGTCAAGGATCTCCCCGTCGGACACTCAGGCCGGATCGGCGAGGAGGCTTTGGAGAAGCTCGTTCGACTTCTCGACCAGAGACTCGAGAACACGACCGAGTCGCCGGCTGAAGCGGCCCGGGAGCTCGAGGGCTTTGGCCTATGGCTCGTGTCTGGTCTGTTTGACGATGAATGGACTCTCGAACGCCTTGTCGCCATCGCCCGACTCGGTGGGAGCATGGAGAGGCCGGATCTAGTCGGCGGTGCTCTCGCGCGCCTGTTCTCCGGGCATCCGGCCCTGGTCTTGGAGGCCTGCTCCGGACTTCTGGAGGGTAGAAGCGCTACCCTGGTATTTCGTGGCCGTCGACCGGAGATACTCGGCATTCTGGAGGTAGCGGAGGCATCTGAGGACAATGCCATCGCTGCCGCGGGTCACCAACTTCGCAATCGCCTGGTCGCGCGTGGATTCATCGCGTACGGAACCGAGGGATAGACGAATCCGTCATGCCAGTGGCGGCTTGATGTCGGCGGACCAGCCCGTTTGGTGGACTAGTGGTGGCTCAACAGGTCGTGCAGACCGGTGCTGAGGCCCTGGGCAATCATGTTCCACTCCATTCTGTCCACTGGTTCCGGTAGACTCATGAGCAACCGGGCAGGCCACGAGCTATGGGGCAGATGTGTTGGGCCGGATGGCCACCATGTTCCCGGACGACAACCCATCCTAAGACGAGCGGAGGTATGACGGTGTCCGTTGACTTGGAGCGCCTGAAGCCCCAAACGCAAGTCCGCTTTCCTGGGCGCGATGAGGTTGTGACACTGGTCGCGGTCACTCCCGGGCCCTTCTGGGAGTTCTTTTTCGACGGGCCTTCAGGGCCCGGCAAGCACGTGCTCTCCGAGTCCGAGCTCGCTGGCATCGAAGTCGTCGATGCACTCGCCATGCTGCGCTTCGACGGGGATCCCATCCAGTTCCGCCTTGGGGTGGAGGCGCGTCGCATCGAGATCGCCTTTGCCTATGAGATGGCTGCGGTCGCTGTCTCAAATATCCAACCGCTGCCGCATCAGCTTGAGGCCGTCTACGAGTGCTTCTTGCGTGAGCCGAGGCTTCGGTACCTGCTGGCCGATGACCCAGGCGCTGGCAAGACAATCATGGCCGGCCTGTACATGAAAGAGCTAATCCTTCGTCGCGCCGGTGACCGCATTCTCGTGGTCACTCCGGCAAGCCTCCGACCCCAGTGGGTTCGCGAACTGTCGGAGCGCTTTCAGCTCGACTTCGTCCAGCTCAGCGCGATGCACTTTGATGCCTCGCTGACCGAGAACCCGTGGGACCAGTTCGACCGCATTGTGGTCAGCCGCGACTTCCTTCGCACCGATCGTACGCGGGAGGCCTTCGACGCCGCGAAGAGAGACTGGGACCTCGGTGTCATCGACGAGGCCCACGGGTTCACGATTGCGATTGACGGCAAGGGCTACATCAGTAAGAAGAGCGAGCGCTACAAGGCGGCTGAAGCAGTGGCTCGCCGCAGCCATCGCCTCCTTCTCATGACGGCTACTCCCCACTCGGGTCGCGACTACAGTCTCTGGGCTCTCCTGCGGCTACTGGACCTCGATGCCTGGGGCGATCGCTGTCCGAGCAAGCTGGAGGTTCCCGCCCAGCAGTTCCGCAAGGTCTCGAAGGAGATCATGCGCGACATGGCCGGCAACAAGCTGTTCAAGGACCGCCATCCTCAGCGGGTGGAGTTCGAAATAGCCGGCGATGAGTGGGAGCTCTACAACGCAGTCACGGACTTCGTCTCAACCAAGCTCGTAGAGATTCGCGGAGATCGCGCCAAGGCCACAGCAGGCTTCGCGCTCACTACCATGCAGCGCCGGGTCGCTTCGAGTACTCGGGCAATCCGGCGCACGCTGGAGAGGCGGCTCGATCGAATCGAGAAGGCACTGGAGGACCCGGCGGCCTACCTGCGCGGCCGGAGGGCCTTCCAGACCGCTCTGTTCCCCGAAGGCGACGAGCTCGACGACCTTGATGAGTCGGAGCGCTGGGAGCTCGAGGAAGAGGCCCTTGAGGAATGGCTGCCCGACACAGTCACCGAGTTGGAGGGCGAGCGCGACGCCTTGCGTCCCTTGCTCGCGCTTGCGCAGGAAGTGGAGGGCAAGCGGGTGGAGCGCAAGCTCACTGAGCTCCTCGACGTGGTTCGCAACCTGGGACTCAAGGAGGACCGTCGCAAGCAGCTGCTCATCTTCACCGAACATAAGGACACCCTCGACTACCTGGTCGAGAACCTCTCGCGGGACTTCGAGGTCGCCCAGATCCATGGGCAGATGAAGCTTCCCGAGCGCATCGAGCAAGAGCGCTACTTCAGAGAGACCGCCCAAATCATGGTGGCCACCGAGGCCGCCGGCGAGGGCATCAATCTGCAGTTCTGCCACTTGATGGTCAACTACGACATCCCCTGGAATCCAAACCGGCTAGAACAGCGAATGGGCCGCATCCACCGCATCGGCCAGACAGAGGATGTCTACATCTTCAACCTCATCGCCGGCAACACTCGGGAGGGCTACGTCCTCAGCGTTCTTCTGCGGAAGATGGAGAACATGGGGGTCGCTCTTGGCGACAAGGTGTTTGACGTCATCGGCCAGGCGATCGCAACCAACCTGCGCGAGGTCCTCGAGGCGGTCATCGCAGGCGAGATGAGCAAGGAAGACGCTGCCCAGACCTTCGGCGGCGCCGAAGTTGACCCGAAGACGAAGGCCAGGGCGGAGGAGCTCCTCGAGAGTGCCCTCGCGCGCGACCATCTTGACTGGGAGACTGAGCGCGATAGGGCGGCCCGAGCGGAGGAGCGTCGCCTGCCTCCGAGCTACTTCGAGCGGTTCTTCGTCGACGCCATTGCCTACGCGGGTGGCAAGGTCACCAGGCGGCTCGACCCCGGCACCTGGCGAGTGGATCGCTCCCCGGATGTGCTCGTGGCCCGCAGCCGCACGGGGTCAGGCCTGCGGCAAATCGCCCCCGACTACAAGCGCCTCACCTTCGACAAGTCCGTTGTCACGCGTCCTCGCCGCGCGGAGGATGAGGCCACATTGCCCGCCGCTGAACTGTGCGGCCCCGGCCATCCGCTCTTCGATGCCCTTGCGGCCTACTGCATCGAGCGCACTGGCAAGCAGGTCGCCCGGGGTGCAGTCTTCCTGGACCCGGATGTCCAGGAGCCAACACTGTTGCGCTTCCTCGTCGGCGACGTCGTCGACGGCAACGGAGAGGTGGTGAGGCGCACGCTGGCGGCGGCTCGAATCCTGCCTGATGGGCGCATCGAGCCGGCCTCGGCGGCATTCCTATTCGATGTGGTACCGCCCAAGAGCGAGGTTCTGGCTCCCGGGAGCGAACTGCCCTTCGCCGCGCAAGCGGACTCGGACGTGGCCCTTTGGGCACGCCAGCATCTCTTCGAGCGCGTGTTCCAGCAGACCAGGCTCGAGCGAGAGAACGTCGCCTCCATTCAAGAGGACTTTCTCAAGCGCTCCTTCAACTCATTGCTGGCGCAGGCCGACGCTGCCATCATCGCGGCCGACGAGGAAATCGAAATCGGTGTGCAGGGGGCCGAAGGCCGACTTCGCAAGGCCGAACTTGTCAAAGAACAACACGAGCAGCGGCGCCGTCAGCGGTTGGAGGACACGGCGCGAGGCCGCACTGTCGTTCGCGGGGATGTGACGGTTGCTGGCAGCGCCCTGCTCCTTCCACTCGCTTTTGCCGCGAATGGCGATGGTCCAGAGGGCGGCGAGTCAGGTGAACGAAGTGACAGGGAGACTGAGCAGATCGCTGTGCGCGTGTCTTGCCGCTATGAGAGCGACCGAGGCGCGTCAGTGCTTTCAGTCGAGAGCGACAACGTTGGCTTTGACCTCCTCTCGATGCTGGGCCATGAGCGGCGCTGCATAGAGGTCAAAGGGCGGGCTGGCATTGGCCGAGTTGAACTGACCTGGAGTGAATTCGCAAAGAGCGAGGAGCTCGGCGACGACTACTGGCTCTACGTAGTTCTCGACTGCAACCGACCTTCTCCTCGGCTGTACCGAGTGCAGAATCCGGTGAGAACGCTCGCGGGCTCATGGGAGCCATCTCTCGACGTTCGCTACCGTGTCGATCCCGAACCGATCATGGAAGCCTCCAAAGGAGCCCCCGCGTGAGCGACCGCCGCCTGATCGAAGAGGAACTTCCGTTGAAAGCGGTCAACGCAGAGTCGGCTCGAGAGAAGTCCCTTCGCCATGGCCACATCTCAACGATGCATCTGTGGTGGGCTCGCCGGCCCCTGTCCATGAGTCGGGCGGTCGTCTTCGGCACCCTGCTTCCTGACCCTGGCCATTGCCAATCTCGGAAGCATATCTTGGACCTGCTGGCTGAGGCGTCACCCTTCGTGGCGTCGAGCGATCCCGCGCGAATCAATCCCCTGCGCAGAATCATTGCAGAGGCGTACCCAGGTGGCCCACCTAAAGTGCTCGACTGCTTCGCGGGTGGTGGCGCTATCCCGCTCGAGGCGCTGCGCCTCGGGTGTGACACGACCGCGCTTGATCTCAATCCCGTTGCCTACTTGATTGAGAAGTGCGTCCTCGAGTACCCGCAGCGTTTTGGGCAGCCCGGCTCGCTCGGCGAGAACCGACTTGCTGAGGACTTCGTAAGATGGGCCGGCTGGGTGAGGGAGCGGACCGAACAAAACGTAGCCAGGGCCTTCCCTGTTGACTCCGAGGGTCGTCGGCCGGCGCTGTACTTCTGGACCCGCACCATGACTTGCCCGAACCCTGCATGTCGAGCCGAGATTCCTCTCCTCTCGTCGTTTTGGCTTGCCAACAGCACCAGGCGGACCGTGTGGGTGGAGGCCGACGGTAGGCCCGGGAGCATCGACCTGCATATCCGGGTAGGAGCGCCACCCAGCGGGATGGACTTGTCCGCAGGGACGATGAGGGCAAGTTCGGCAACCTGCCCTGCGTGTGGGACAACAACCGGCGCCAAGCTCGTTCGCGAGTATGGAAAGCAGACTGGGTTCGGTCGACGACTCTACGCTGTGCTCGACATTCAGGGAGCGACACGTACATTCAGGCCTCCGCGGTCAGATGAGGTCGAGGCGTCTGACATTCTGGCGGTCGCGCTGCTCGAGGAGCTGGGGGAGACGCCAGATGGGACGTCGCCAATTCCCGATGAAAGCATCACCAAGTCCCAGTTCCGGATTCTCCGCAGTCTCGTGTACGGCATGGACACTTTCCGGAGCCTCTTCAATGAGCGACAACTCTACGTTCTCGGTTCTCTGTGCGAGGCGGTTCGGAGCGCGCATGAGGAGATGCTTGCCGAGGGCATGGAGCCCGATCGGGCGCTGGCCGTGGCCACGTATCTTGGGCTTTGCGTCGATCGGATCGCCGACTACAACTCAACCTTCACGACCTGGGTCCCCGGGGGGGAGTTTCACGCCCACGTGTTCAAGCGGCAGTCGGTCGCGATGGTGTGGGACTACGTCGAAGTCAATCCCTTCCAGAAAGTATCCGGCAGCTGGAATGGAGCCGTTCGTTGGATTGAGCTCACCATTCGTCACTGCTCAGATTCCGCCTCGACACCGGCTAGGGTGTTGCGAGGTGACGCGCAAGATCTGCCATTTCAGAACTGCTCGTTCGATGCAGTCATTGTCGACCCGCCTTACTACGATTCGATTCAGTACGCGGACCTGTCGGACTACTTCTACGTTTGGCTCAAACGGAGCATTGGTCATCTCCATCCCGCTGTCTTTGGAACTCCGCTAACGCCCAAACACCAGGAGGTAATTGAGAGTAGAGCGGATCGGAAGTCGCCGGAGTACATCTCGCACGAGGAGTTCGAGCGACGCCTTCAACGTGGACTCGGCGAGATTGCCCGCGTGGTGAAGACCGATGGCGTGGTAGCAATTGTCTTTGCGCATACCGACGCGGAGGCGTGGGAGCGGTTGCTGCGCGCACTGCGCGCAGCTCGGTTGGTCGTTACGACGTCATGGCCGATGCGCTCTGAGAGAGAAGCTCGGAGCACAGCCTTCATTAGCGCCGTTCTCGGATCGTCTGTGGTACTCGTCTGCCGACCGCAGCATGCAAGCCAGGACGGCTTCTACGACGATGTGGTCCGGGCGCTTGAGGAACGGATTGCCGACCGCCTGGATGCCTTCGAGGAGATGGGCCTCATGGGCGCCGACTACTTCGTGTCCGCTATTGGTCCGGCCTTCGAGGTGTTCGCTCAATATGGTCGGGTCGTGAAGCTGTCTGGCGAGGAGGTCGACGTCTCCGAGTTGATGGTTCTTGCACGGCAGACTGTTGCGCGGCATGCGATGCGCCGTCTGCTCGGTGCTGAGTCCCTTGCCGCGGTGGATGCCGAGTCGCTCTTCTATCTGACATGGCGATGGGCCTATCTGACGGCCTCAATCCCAGCTGACGAGGCGTACAAGCTAGAGAAGGCGTTCGACGTCGACCTCGGCCGAGTGTGTCGTCCTAGTGGATTCGCACGTCAAGCTGGCTCTGCATTCACTCTCCTGGGTCCACATGAGCGCAAGGGCCTGAAGCCAACAGCCTCGGCAGGATTGGTTGACGTCCTTCACCTCGCCTGTCAGCTCTGGGACGCCGGTCGGAAACGAGAGCTTGAGGAGCTACTGGGCGCCACCGGAATGGGAGTCGAACCCGGGTTCTGGGCGATGGCGCGTGCACTTGGCCAAGTGCTCCCCGATGAGAGCAGAGAGCGGACGATGCTCCTCGGACTTTTAGGCAACCGTGAAGCTCTGTCAGCGGCGGCCGCTCGGTCCACAGCGACCTTCGAGGAACTCACTCTGTTCGGATCGGGGTCAAAATGACTTCGTTATTCCAGCAATCGTGAAGGAGTGGCCATGACGGATCTGCGTCCGTGGTCGGAGGTCGCTGAGCCAAGGCGGGACATTGCAGATGGCTCCTTCGACGAGTCACTGTTTGCTGCCGACCTGGGGCTAGTCGACCGCGGCCGTGGTCCGGCCGACTACCTCGATCCGGTGGTGTTCTGCGACAAGACGTATCTCACCGAGAGCCTGCTTGCCTTCCTCGGCGAGCTGACTGCACGCCTTTCCGGTGACATGGCGGCTGCTGGCATCTATCGCCTCCAGACTGAGTTCGGAGGTGGCAAGACTCATACCCTGCTGGCCGCGTATCACCTTTTTCGTGCCCCCGAACTCGTTGCCAACACGGCATTCGTCACCGAACTCGCCGATAGACTGAGCCTTTCGAGCTTCCCCAAGGCTACGGTTGTGGTCCTGGAGGGCGGGGCGCTGGCAGCAGGTGAGCCAGACTCCGGCATCAAGGACGCAGAGGTGAGGACCTTGCTTGGTCAGCTAGCGTACCGCTTGGACGGCCCGGCCGGCTTCGCGAAGGTTGCTGAACAGGACCGGAGTTTGCACGGTTCCTCAACGACGCAGCTCGTCGCCTTGCTGGAGAGCCGTGGCCCTTGCCTCATCCTGCTCGATGAGGTGCTCCAGTACCTCACCAAAGCGCTGGCCGTATCCTCGAACGATGGCAATCTTGCGGCTACGTCACTCACGTTCATCAAGGAGCTCTGCGCGGCGGCTGCGAGCGTGCCAGGAGTTGCAGTCGTGGCCACTCTGACCTCGTCCAACCTCGAGGACTACGCCAGCGTGACGGGTGAGGAGATGCAGGAGCGTCTCTCCAAGGTCGTGGGACGCACGGAGAACGTAGTCACACCTGTCGAGGGGGACGACATCTTCCCGATCCTGCACCGGCGCCTGTTCAGCGCTATCGGTTCCGAGGAAGAGCGGCGTCGAGTTGCAGAAGCCTATGCCGACTGGTACGAGTCCCTCGGCGATGCAGTGCCTGGACACTACCGGGAGGCGAGCTACCGTGAGCGTCTGGTCACGGCGTTCCCGTTTCATCCTGAGCTCGTCGACATCCTTACAAATCGCTGGGGATCGCTGTCTGGCTTCCAGCGCACGCGAGGTGCGCTGAGGACCTTGGCCCACACTGTGAAGGCCCTTTCCCAGCGGCACCACGATGCCCCTCTCATTCATTGCGGTGACGTCGTCTTGGCGGACCAGGGCATCCGTGGCGAGGTTCTTCGTTTTGCCGGAGAGAGCTACAAGGCGGCTCTCAACGCCGACATCATCCGCCTCGATTCCAAGGCCCCCGAGGAAGACCGCAGACGCGGCGGCGTGGCGATGAATCTCGGACTCGCGACCGGCCTTGCGACTACGGCCTTCTTGAACTCGTTCGGATCCGACAGAGTCCTAGGTGCATCGGCCGCTCAAATGCTGATCGGTGTTGGTCGGCCCGGCCTGTCGAGGGGACTCATCGAGGACGTCCGTGACGCCCTCGAAGGGTCGCTCTGGTACATGCGGACCGAGGGCGGGCGCTACCGCTTTACGACGGAGCCCAACCTCAACAAGGTGATCCTTGAGCGGGAGGGCGCCATTGGTGAGGACCGCATTGAGGCTCTTCTGCGCGAGGCGGTAGCCTCAGTGGCCCCGAGCACCTCGGAGCTACGCGTGGAGCCGCGCATCGAAGGCTCAACCGACCTGCCCGACAGCCAGCAGCTCGTACTTGGAGTCCTCGACTTCGGAATGCCGATCGGCGGGGACGCCAACGATGAGACACTGCGCGTGGCTCGCGATGTGCTCGAGCGCCGTGGCGGGAGCTGGCGAGCGAACAAGAACGCCGCCATGCTCATCGCCGCGGACGCGCCAGGTATTGCCAAGGCGCGGGCCTCAGCACGATCCTTGGCCGCCCTTCGTGACCTACAGGGCGATCGGCATCGCCTAGGGCGCTTCAACGCCGAGCAGCGCGAGCAACTCGACAAACGGCTCTCGTCCGCCGGCGAGCGTCTGCCGCAGCAAGTCACTATGGCCTATCGCCACTTGCTCCTGCTCGGGGAAGGAAACGGGAGTGGCACCAAGATGGACCACGTCGACTTGGGGCCGGCCAAGGTCGATGCGAAGGTTGGCGAACGCGTGCTCGACTACTTGCGCAGCGCTGATCGACTGGTCGAAACGACCCTAGCGCCGGCCGCTCTGCTTGCCGCGCGCTTTGGGCTGCTGCCCGAGGGCACGGACGCGGTCGAGCTCGACGCGCTGCTAGGGTACTTCTACAGGCTGCCCAGTCTCCCCAAGCTCGCTGGCCCCCACGTCCTACGCCACGCTTTGGCCAATGGCGTGGAGAAGAGACTGTTCGGACTGGCAAGTGGGTCGAGCTGGGACGCGGACGACGCGGTCCTGAGATTTGGGGAGTCTGTTGACGGCAGCGAGATTCAGTTCCAGCCTGGGATGTGGATGGTTCGCGCGGCGACGATCAAGGAGTTGATAGCTAGGCGCGGAATCAGCACGGCCGGAGACTCCAAGGACGCGGGGACGCCTGGCCCAGAACCGACGGGCGGCATTGACCTGGAGCCAGGCGGAAAGTCGGAAGGCTCGATACCGGTGGGCGGCGGAGCCGGTGCCACCATCGCCGGCGTTACCATTCATATCAGAGCCGTCCCCGGCAGCAAGGTTCGAGAGGTTGTCAAAGTTGCTGTACTCCCCCTAAGTGCCAGCAGTCCGGATGTTGACGTCGAGTTGACCATCCGGGCAGAAGGTGGGCTAGCCGGCATTCCGCGAGAGACGCTGAACCTCGTGGTGCTTGAGGGCCTTCGGCAACTCGGTCTGCACGACGTGGACGTAGAGACGCGCAATCAGGAGTAGTCAGCAAGTCCGCCTCGCGTGGTCCGGGCACCAGCGCCGGAATCACCCGGTCGGCCTTTGTCGGCAGGGAGACGATTGCGCTGCTGCACATGTTGCGTGCTGGCGTCGGCATCGCGTCGGCGTTCGCTAGAAAATGCCTGCTAGAGGGCATCTTCCGTGGGTTCGACACGTCTCCATAACCTGTGACCGACTGGCCTCGTGCTGAACGGGGGGACGGAGTAGCCCGTTGGACCACCTGGTCCGGACTTGCGCGTGGCCGCCTCCAATCGTGTTGGGTTCACGAGCCGGCCAGCACAAGAGGCTTCCCCATACAAAACCGTGCGGTTTTGTAAGAAGACCCTTGCGGACGAGCTGCATAAATGGTAAACTACGGTCATGAAGGGTAAAGATACTTATGAGTCCTATAAGAGGTCACAGGATACGGTAGGAGCAGTCCTCTACATCCGCGTGTCGACGGATGAGCAGGTTCGTCACGGCGTCAGCCTTGACGCGCAAGAAGAGCGCCTGCGCGCCTACTGCACCATGCGCGGCCTCGAGGTGGTCGGCATGATTCGCGACGAAGGGGTAAGCGCCTTCAAGCACCTCCACACCCGCCCCGGCGGCGCCGAGCTCTTGCGCGCGATCGCCCAGGGCAAGGCGGCGCACGTCGTCGCCCTCAAGCTCGACCGGCTCTTCCGCAACGCCGGCGACGCCCTCACTCTCACAGAGACATGGAACCGTGCGGGCGTGGCCCTGCATTTGGTCGACATGGGCGGCGCCGCGATGGACACGACGAGCCCGACTGGCCGCATGATGCTGACCATGCTCGCGGGCTTCGCCGAGTTCGAGCGCGCCCTCATCAGTGAGCGCACCGCCCAGGCCCTCACCTACAAGCGTGACCAGCGCAAGGCCTACGCGCCGACGCCGTTCGGCTATCGGCGCCAAGGTGACAAGCTGCACGAGCATCGCAGCGAGCTCGACATCGTGGACAAGATACGCGAGTGGGCCGCCGAGGGGCAGACGCTGGCCGCCATCGCTCGGCGACTGACCGCCGAGAAGGTGCCCACGAAACGCGGTGGCCGCTGGTACGCGTCCACGGTGCGTTACCTCTTGCGCAACGACCTCTACGCGCCTGCCGTCGAAGGGGACGTCGCATGAGCGAACCCGAGCGCCTACTCTCGCCCGAGGACGTCGCTGAGCGCCTGAGTATCAGCCCCGTGACCGCGCGGGCATGGCTTCGTAAAGGCAAGCTGCCCGTCGTGAAGGTCGGCGATCGTGGCCTCTTGCGTATGCGCGAGGCCGACCTGAACGCCTACATCCGCTCGCTCGCCGCTGCTCAGGGGCGCGAGCCGTAACAATCACGCGACGACCCCCTCCAAGGACCCCCACCTTACCAAAAAAGTAGTAGAGAGGGGTGCGAAATGTGCGACAGGGGGTGGTAGTTGGCGCGCAAATCAGTTTTCGAGCGTTTCAGTTGCCACTAAACACGGGGGGTCATTCTGTACGTGCAGCCGGGGGCCGGTTGACTCTCTATGACGCGAATTCGTGCCCGAGTGGTAACGAGTGGCAACTCTACTAGTTCGTATTGTACTTGTGTCCTTGCGTAGAACTAACAGAATTCTTGCCACTACGTGCCACTAGGCCGATCCCGCGCCACACGCGAACGCCGCCTGTAGCTTTGTCCTGCGTGAAGTTGCGGCTCTTCAGCCGGTTGCCGAACGCGATCTTGCCCAGCGGCTCGATACCTTCATCGCCGTTCTCCAGTGCGTCGGCGGTGTATTCCTCGTGCAGGTCGGCGACGGACACGGTAGCGTGCGGGTTCAGCGTGCACCTGCGACCTAGGAAGCCGGCGAGCACGTCCTGCTCGGCCTCATACGCCGCGGTCGCCGCCTTGACGGCGTCTGCGACCCAATGATGGTCGGCCTGCCAGTCCGCGAAGCCTTCGACCATCCAGCGCAGCATCCACGGACCGTCGGCCATGAGCTCGGCCACCATCTCCTCCTGCGGCCGCTGCTCGGCGAACGGAATACTGACTGTCCACGGCACCAGCCGCACGCGCCTCCAGATGCCCCTGTCGGTGCCCTTGATCACCGGCTTGTGATTGACGAGCAGAGTGATCGAGAACGTCTGTTCAAACTCGAAGTTGTCGCCACGCATGAAGCGTGCCTTCTGGCGGTTCCCGCCCGTGAGCGTCTTCACCGTCGCTTCGTCGAGGCACTTGCCGTCCTGCACCTCTTCGGCGAAGACGATGCGCGAGCCTGCCAAGTCGGCGAGGTCGGTGGTGTGGCGTTCGAACCTCGAGGCCACCAGCAGGTCCTTCACGGCTTGCTTGCCGTACCCGTCGACGCCCATGCGGATTGCCCGTGCGGTCGTAGTCTTGCCGTTGGCGCCGGTGCCATGCCAGATCGGAAGGCTCTCTTCGAGGTCTGCTCCCACCAGCGCGCGGCCCAGGTCGCGCTGCACCTGCCGCCTCACGTCGTCATCCGGAAGGCAGCGGCGCAGGTGGCGCTCCCATGCCCCCGAGCTGTCCGCGCCGCCGAAGCTCCAGCGCGTCATCTTCGTGCAGAGGGCCGTGGGGTCGTGCGGACGCAGGGTTTGGGTGCGCATGTCGAGCAGTCCGTCCGCGCAGTTCACGGTGTAGGGGTCCTCATCCCACTCCTCGAACTCCGTGTGAAACCCGGGCTCCCCTTTGAGGAAGGCCAGTGCCAGCTGGACGGTGCCGTAGTGGCAGGTCGACTTGTGGAGTTCGTGCAAGCGCTTGTCCTCGGCCGTGGTCTGTCGCTTCGCCAGCTGTTGACCGTAATGCTTGCGCAGGACCTTCTGGGCAGCATTGACCACCACCGTGTCATCCACGCGCTTCCAGACAGCACCTGTCCAACGGCGCCAGGCCTTCTCGTGTGGCGCCCAGCGGTATACGTTGCGCCATTCCTTCGTCAGCACCTCCGCATGGGCGGCCTCGCGTTCTGGGGGGTCGCCTTCCGGCGGTGCCTCCTCCTCCGCCTTCGGCCCCGGCTGCGTCAGGGGCTCGGTGGTCGTCCCGGGCGTCGCGGACGGCACCAAGTCGTCGAGACTGTGACCAGCGGCCAGGTGGTCGAATGCGTCCTTGCCTTCTGCGGCTTCGACGACGCGGACGGACGCGGCCACGGTCGCGAGTGACGCGGCCACAGATGCGGCGTGATCTCGTCCCGCCTTGTCCTTGTCGGCGACAACCACCACGTCTGCCCCGCGCAAGGCCTCGCCGTACTCGGGGCGCCACTTGCCCGCTCCACCAAGGTTGCAGGTGGCCACCGCGCCGACGCGCTCGATGGCGAGGACGTCTTTCTCCCCTTCGACCACGAAGACGATGCCGCCGGACCGTACCGTCTCGATGACCTTGGGAAGCCGGAACAGGACCCGTCGCACGTCTCCCAGACTCCACCGCCACTGGCCGTCTACCAGGCGGCGCGAGCGAAAGGTCTTCGGCTCGAAGCGGATCTGTTGGTAGAGCAATTCGCCCGCTTCGTCCGTGTAGTCGTATACCGCGACGATTTCGCGCGCTGGATCGCCGCGGTCGTTCTTCTCGAAGAGGTCGGCCGGTGTCATCTCCATGGCATTGCAGATGGCCTCGAGCGAGCAACCCGCGTGACAGGTGAGCAGGGCGCGACCATCATGACCTTCCGCGAGCGAGAGGCTCTGATGGTGGTCCTCGTGCGCGGGACAACGCGCGACGTAACCCACGCCCGAGCGTTTGACGCCGTCGAGGCGCTCGAGAATGCGGTCGAGCGCTGCACTCATTTGTGTGACCCCGTGGTTTCCAGGCGGCGAATCAGCTTGCTGACGCTGAGCGCGTGGCGCCGTCCGGAGCGGATGGCGAGCGGAGCCGGCATCAAGCCGGCTATCGCCTCAGCGTGTTTGACCTCGCCGGTCGCGTCGACTCTGAGGCGGGGAGCGGGCGGCAACCGCAGACTCACGGTGTGAATACGGCCGCGACCGGATAGGGCGCCTGCCCCATGAGCCCGTCGAAATCGCTCTCGAGCCATTGGGTGATCTTGGTCAGCAGACGCAGAACCGCTACCTTGTCGCTGCCTTCGTGGATCTGGATGCGGACCGGGAAGTCCGTATTGCGCGGCTCCATGACGATGATGGCCATGACAGCTTGCCCGTCTTCATCCGGGTGTACTGAGTAGCACCTGCGTTCCTCCTCGGACAGCCCGGGTGGGCACGCCTGAAACCCGTCGATCTGCAGGAACTTCCGCTCGGGTTTGCGTGGACGGTTCAATAGCGGGCACTCGCTCAGTTGGGCAATGGTCTCGGCGATGTCGGGCATGGTAGTCTCCTTGGACAGGCGTGGGTGGGCTGCCGCAGGCAGCCTATGGCCGAGCGGCACTCAACTCGAGGTCTTGTCGCAGGATTGGCACTGATGGACGGGCATGGTGGCGAGGGTAGATGCGTGAGCTGCCAACGCTTTGTCATCAACGTCGAGTCCGAAACGGCGCAGGAAGGGCACCGATAGGACTAGGATCCGTCCACACAGCCGCGTGGACTCCACTTCGCCGCGCTCACACGCTAGGTACATCGCGCTTGTGCTTACGCCGGCGAGCTTCGCAGCCTTGGGCACCGAGAAGGCCAGCACCTGCCGGGCTTCGTCTAACGTCAGCAGGCCGCACGGCTTCTCGACGGACTTGGGTTCGAGATGCCGCGTCACAGGCCGAGGTCCTCGCGCTTCGACGCGTCCAGGGCCTCGACCTGGCGTAGGTGCACAGAGCTGTGAGGCACGCTCATCCCGCTCTCCCTTCATGGTCTGCATGTGTGATGAACCCAAGCGCGAGTGGCAAGCGACCGCGGTGAGCTCCCTTCTCAGGCAGATCACTCCAGCGACAGCCGATGGGGCCAGCAGACCGGACCGCGGGTCTATCTCGGCAGTAGCTGTCACGCCAATGCATATGCGTCTTCTTGGGCTCAAGTATCCCACGGATCTCTTGCATGAAAAGCCCCGCAATTGTGCGCAATATCGTCACACTGTTGCGGTGTTTGCCCTGCGCGATAATTGGATACACTTGCGCCTATGAAGAGGTCTCGTGAACTTCACTACCACGTGACTTGGGCGCCGATTTCGGGGGCCGCCGAGTCGAGCGAGGACCAGCAATGGTTCTTGCTGACGCCGGTTGCCGAGGATCCGAGGTGGGGTCACACCTACCCGACTCTGCCGTACCCCGTCGCTGTCAAGCTGGGCACGAGCGAGGAAGGGAGGGTTGTCTGCGTCGGGCTGCGCCTGGGGTCGGATGCCGTCCCAGGGGACAGAGCCTCCTCATCGATGCCGATAACGTCGCAGAGTTTGCGGGACATCCCGCTCGCCGAGGTAGTCCACAATCTCGCCGCCTTTGACAGACTCATCGACCCATCCAAGTTGCTGGGAACGTTCGGGGACACCGCGCATGTCGCAGCGGCGGATCACGGCAAGCGCCGCTCCCGGCCCGGCGCTCGAGGCCACCCCCCGGAGTTCTATAGACACATCGCTGACCTGTACCGGAAGGCGATGGTGGTAAGCCCGGGTCACATCTACCGCTACTTGGTGAAGCACGCCAAGTATCCGGACGGAAAGCCGGCCTATGCCGATCCGGAGCGACAGGACCAACTGTTGTCGCGGGAAGCGGCGGCGCGCAGGTGGGTGAAGAAGGCGCGAGACAAGGGCTTTCTGGGCCCCGCGCGGCGTGGCAAGGCTGGCGAGTACCCTGAAGCCGGACCCTCCCGCGAGAGCGGTCACGACATGTCCAGCGAAAGAAAGGAGAGGCCATGAAGAAAGCATCCGAGAAGACGCCGGCCGGCATGAAAGGAGGTGTCAGAAGACCGAGGGGACCGGGCGGAACGTGGTCCTTCACAATTGACATGGGTCGTCAGGAGGCCAACGCTGCATCGACTGCGGCCACCTTGTGTGGGTGGGACCCAAGCGCCTCGATGCCTGCCCCCAGTGCGGCAGTCCTATGCGCGATACACGCGAGCGGCGCCAAGTTGTGCAGGGTGGCTACCGGACCCAGGGCGATGCCAAGCTTGAGCATGCAAAGGCATTGACGCGACTGGGGAAAGGCACGTACATCGCGCCGCAGCGCAAGACCGTGGCGGAGTTCCTGAGGGATGAGTGGCTGCCGGCCCAGGAGAGACGGGTGGGCGACGATAGCGATCCGCTAAAGGCCACGACACTCCAGGGCTATCGCCTCAGTGTGCGTGAGCATCTCATCGGACCAACGGGCAAGCCGTTCCCGATTGGCTCGATCGAGTTGCGCAAGCTGACGCGGGAGGCGATTCGCGAGCACTACTCGACGCTTGGCGAGGGCTACCTCGTTGAGCGAAAGGGCAAGCTCGTGCAACATGCAGGGCTAGGAGTCGAGTCCCGGCGCCGCGTCCACGCGTGTCTGCACAAAGCCCTCAACGATGCGAAGGAGAGGGGGTATATCGGCGACAACCCAGCCTGGAAAGCGATGAAGGCAAAGAAGAACGGCCTGCGCTTCGAGGGCGCCGTCTGGGCGGCGGACGAGCTGGGGGCGTTTCTAGCGGCGACAGCGGAGACTGAGCTTTACGCGCTGTGGCACACGATCGCTATGACCGGTTTGCGTCGCGGTGAAGCTTGCGGG
>Ga0209539_1000496_pt1 | contig 22506 bp, 18 predicted proteins | sample BarGraNGADG00312_2_FD_184499 | JGI IMG/M metagenome (GOLD analysis project Ga0209539, IMG submission 184499) | Arctic peat soil microbial communities from Barrow, Alaska - Barrow Graham LP Ref core NGADG0011-312 (SPAdes) (version 2) | ecosystem: Environmental > Terrestrial > Soil > Wetlands >...
CAAAAACTATATTTCCGATTTTGACCGCGAAGTCAAAAAATTATTAGCTTCCAAAAAGAAATTCACCCCGTTAGATAAAAAAACCAAAAAATAACTATACTTTCTTTAATCTACAAAGCCTCGGCAAGAGTTCGCGCTCTCTTCAATCTTTCCATCAATGCCAATCGTGGGGCCTGCATGGTTATTCCAGGGGAATGATCAATCGGACCGATCGATTTAGCCTTGCCAGTGAGTAAAACAATATATTTACCGCTGCCTTTATAGGACTTTATCGAATGAATGCGGCCATAATGGGTGATTTTATGCACCGGTGCGCTGACATAGATGGCGATATATTTAAGGTGCGGAATGACGCTTTTCGAGATGCGGATCGCATACCAGCGGTTTTTTTCTATGAATTCCTCTTGAAAACCATCCGGATGGGCGGGGCAGACAATGGTATCAAACTCGCCCAGGCGCCTACGTTCGGCTCTGTCTTTTGATACTGCAACCGGTTCATCGCCCGTAATTTCAAAAAGCTCCTTGCGCTGCATCTGTTGAGCTTTTTGCTTGAATAATTTGAAGAGATCGCGTGATTCCATAAACTTCCCTGATGTGCGGTTGCCCTTCGGAGAAGCGATTCTGAGCACCAGAGATTCAAGCTCTTTCAAGTGTTCGTCATCACGGGTCAGGTATATGCTGAAACGGTTCCATTCCTGGGCGTGACGATCGCGTAAATGATGGTGCAAACGGGAACGCAAATTTTTAGCCAGCCCGACATAATATAATGATTCACCTTTGTATAACGCGTAAACACCGCTCTTGCCGCGCGCAAATTCCGTGACGAGTTCAGGAAAGCGACTGATTGCCGCCCGCGAAATACCTTCAAGATGCTCTACGACAAGTGGAGTCCGTTTATGTTGTTTTTTCATTTTCGCGTTCCCTCTCCCATAATCTTTATTCCCCTATCCGATAGCCATCCAATTCATACACTATGCGCATTATTGGGTCAAGTTTTTGACCGTCGAGCTCTGATCCGGGATGGTTTCATTCCTCTGTAGGGACAGGTCGCGACCTGTCCCTGCTGATTCTTAATCACATTCAACAAGGGGTTTAAACCCTTTGTGGAACCACTGCCTCATGCCGAAAAGGCATAAAGTCCCCTTCCGTACCCATATCTTGATTCAACACCCTATCTGCTACACTCAATCAGATTTCCTGACCAATCAATATATTTTGTACTGCAATTTTTACAAAGAAAGCGATCACATCCTGATTCTCCGCTCTCCCACATTTCAGAAACTGCTTTTCCTACAATATTACTTACTATCTTTGGCTTTCCTGGTTCTTCACTATAAGGAACTGAAACAAGTTCTGCACCGCATTTTTTACAAATATTTTTTTCCATATTTTCCCTCCTGATCTTTTCTAAGATATCTTACATTTTTTAAAAAATCAAATTCTTTTTCTAGCTTCTTTGTATATTTGACGATAGGGACAGGTTACGATCTGTCCCTGCGAATTCATAATCATATCAAACAAAAGACTTACTCCTTTTATTGGACCTCTATTCAAACTGCAAAATCACGAAGCCACCCACCGAACCAGTCTTTTTTATTTAGGAATGTTCAACCCACTGCAAAATATTTCAATAACGCCTTCTTCTGGGATTCTACTCCAATCATAAATATCCAGTTTGCGAATATATTCAAACAGTTCTGGAAGATATATAAATAAATCCATGAATTTTTTTGGCTCCAAATTATCCCAAAATTTCATAACTTCATTCCAAGTTCGCCTCGTACTCCTATGCGCTCCAATATAGTTTCTAATTAATTTCAAATCACCTTCTAAATGTTTCTTTAAAGAACGATATTTCCTGAATAGGTTTGTTACTTCCACTGACTGGTCTGTCGAGATATAACCTTTTGACCGATCATTAATTGGTCCTTTAATAATTTGAAATATTATTTGTTGTAATCTCTCTAGTTGCTCCAAGATCGAACACAATTCGATTATGATATATTTAAAAAGCAGTTTTTTTCCAATTTCATTTTTTACACTTTTTCTTATTTCAAAAACACTAAGAATATCTTCCCATGTATGAGAAATAATACTGGCTACATTTGCTGCTTCGTTGGATGGAAACCAAGCTCCTTCACTTCTCTCATAGACAGGATGAAACATTGGTGGGGCGTTCTTTTTAGCCTCTTCAAATGCCTTCTCAATATCTTCTATACTCATCTTCTCAAATGTCCTAACTCATCCACGATAAAACTGTTGGATGAATTAAGACTTGCTCCTATTTATGTTGAAATGTTTACGAAACCGACGTTTTGATCAATTATGAGTTGGGCAAGCATCTTGTTGTCAACCAACACAATCTTGATATTAATCCGAGTTGAGAAGTCTATCGCATTGTTCACAACTTCAATTTTATTTAGCATTTTCTCTCTCAATAAAGTTGATTTCTTCCTCCGTCAACCCATACAATTCATAAACTAGCCCGCTGATCTCGTGATCCGTAGAATCGATCTGCCGCTGATTCACTGTCCTATAAGCTTCCGATTTCGCAGTGAAAAGCTCCTTGTGTAATTTCAATATTTGATCAACGAGCATTACTATACGATTGTGGATGGAATTATCGGAAGGATTGGAAAAATCAATGGTACGGATGGGAAGCTGCTCAATAAACTTAGTCCAAAAACGTATATAGCCACCTCGCAAAGAAGTTCCGATTGATTTTAAATATTGAAACAGTAAGGGGGAATTAAGAAGACCCAATACATAAAATGGAGATAACAATTCATCCTTCAGAAGAATACCATAGCCGGTTTTGTAGAAATGTCCACCCGAATCAAATGCAAATGATGCAATGTTGTTATAGTCAGGAACAATGATCTTAGATTTTTGGAACAATGTCATACTCTTGGGATATCCATAGGCATACCAATTCGGACCCTTAAACTTGCCTTTCTCACGTGCCATAAGAATCTCTTTATTGGCCTCAAGGTAAGCTAGGGTAAAAGGAAACTTACTGGACATTTCTGAAGCATTAAGCAACCTACAACTACTCTTGGATATTTCATAAGGGCAAATAAGATAAGCGGCTGCAATTGGGGGCTCATATCTTCGAATTTCTTTGCCCCGCAAGAATGGCACGGTACAGTTGCTCTCGACTTTCACTTCTTTTCCTAATGATTTGGAAATACCAATGGTGAACCTATTTAAATGCTTACATTCGTCCAAAACAAAAACATCGTCGGCACTAGTCTGGGTTCCTACAAAAGTATGCGCCACATCTCCTAATTTAATCGGCATATGGTTTAATCGTTCGAACAAAGCTGTACCTTTGCCTATTGTAAAGTTCCAATCACTGGCGTTGATGCTTATTGCGGGGATAGTTCCCTCAGAGGCTTGACTATTAATGCTCCATGCAGACAGATCATCTACTTTGACAAATTGACACTCGTCACAGCCTGCTTTATCGAGGAATAACAAGCATGTGTAGGTTGTAGCTCCATTAAAAACCTGCTGATCACCAAAGTGAACAATATGTGAGAGATGTTTCCCTTTTGCTATCAATGAACGTAGGCTTTCCCCATATTGTGAATTGAAAAACTTGTGCGGCAGGATAAATCCCAATCTCCCTATTGGATTTAATAGATTCAATCCTTTATCAACAAAAACAACGTAAATGTCATAATTCCCAGCACTCGCCGCACTAAAGAGTTGTTTGTATATTTCGACTTCCAGTGGCGCCCATTCTTTCATTGTCTGGATGCGAATATACGGTGGATTCCCTATGACACAATCGAAACCACCGGACTTCATGGCATCGGGGAATTCGCGCTGCCAGTCGAAGGGATTTACGCGTTTCATTTCATCAGGATCAGGAATCAAACGGCCGGAGAAATAGTCGGGGCCGATGAGGGAATTGCCACACTTGATGTTATTGGAGAGATTGGGCAAAGCCCTTTCGTGGAAAAGCTGCCGTGACTGGCCCACGGTTTCGTCGGTTTCGCCTTCCAGGACCTTGAGCAGTAAAGAAAGTTTCGAGACCTCGACCGCCTGGAGATCGATGTCCACGCCGAAAATATGGGTGATAAGGATGCGCTTTTTCTCGGTGATGGTCAACCGCCAATACTTGCGACGGCTGTCAAAGTAAACGGCTTCCTTGTGCTTTTCGGGCCGGTTTTCCAGGTACCATTTCTGGCAGTGGTCAAGCAGGCATTGATAAGCGCCAAGGAGGAATGAGCCGGAGCCGCAGGCCATGTCCAAGACGCGCAGCGGCTGGCCGCCTTTACCGCCGCTAAGCTGTGCCGGGCTCTTGCCCTCGATCATCTTCCCCACCGTGTTCTTGACAATGTAGTCCACAATGTAGGCCGGAGTGTAGTAAACACCGCCAGCTTTGCGAACTTCAGGTTTCTCTTCCACCTTGGCCCGGTGGTCGGCGGTCAGGCGGATGACCTTGCCCAGAAAACGCTCATAGACCGTGCCCAGTATTTCCACCGGCAGGACGCCGAAATGGTAGGGCGAACCGTGCTCGAAATAAAGGCTTTGCAGAATGGGTTTGAATATCTTGTCATCAATCTGGAGTTTCGGTGTGAGCTGGTCTGGAGATTCAGCGATCCCTTCTTCCTTCTTAAAATGGAAGAGCCCCGAATTGTATTTTTCATCGGCTTTGCGACATAAATCACCCACAAAACGGGCGTAGATATCTGGCCGTTCGCAGAGCTTGAGCAGTTGTCCATAGGATTCGCTGCCGCGGTCCTCGGCCATGCGCAGGAAAATGAGACGGTCGATGGTGCGCTGCACGGCAGTGTTCAGATCGTCATAGCCTAAATACAGATTGCGCAGGGCGATATTGCGGGCCAGAGAATCGCGCCAGCCTTCGATCTCCTTCAGAAACTCGCTGTCCACCTCGGAGGTGCCGCGCTTGCGCTTGGAGGCGGCGTAACGATCGTAAGCTCCCGCCCAAACCGCCTCGCGCGAAAAAATATCCCACAACTCCCGCCAACGGTCGGGATATTCTTCATCGCGGAAATACTGGATGCGTCCGAAGCTTGCTTTATCCGTTGGCCGCGGCCTGAGGGAGCAGTCGTAAACTCCCAGTTCCTCGAAATCGGTCAGGATAGAGAGGGGGACTTTGGCGCTCCAGCCATAGCGGCGTAATTGGTAGGCTGGTCCGGGATCGGCGTTGATGTTGACGCCGCATTTCTTAGCCTCAGTGTAAAACTTGGCCAGGGTGCCGACGCGGAAGGTGTAATCAGGGGCTTTCTGCTGGCCCTCGATCTCCAAACTGTCTTCGGGAATGACTTCGCGGTATTGCAACGCGGTCATGGCTGCGTTGCGCATATCCCAGCCCAAGGCTTCAAAAAAAGGATCGATCAAACTCTGGCGGACATGGGCTTCCTTGACACCGGGAGCAAAAAAATCCTGGCAGTTATCGGCAAAGTATTTGCAAAGCTTGGCGACTTCCTCTCTTCCCTGCTCGAAGGTTTTACTCATGTTTATTTGTTTAAGGTTTAACCGATTCGGCCCTGTTTGTCAAGGAGACGTTCCAGAGTCAAATTAAAGAAAAAAGAAAGAATTTGGGGCCGAACTGTTATTTTGTGTATTTGTGAGTTAGAAAAAAGAATATCCTTCGCTGTTTGATCTCTTGACTTTGTTTTCCTTATATATTAATGCAAGGAAAATCTGGATGACAATGCTCCTTTTGGCCAGCGCTTTACTTTTTCCTGATCGGATTCAGCCTCTGAAAAGTCGGGATGTCGAGCGGATCGTCGAAATTTTCCGGGCCATGGGTCATGTTGGGCATGTTGCTGTCGTTGACATATTTGCTCACATCGACGCTGCTGCTGCCTGGACGGTTTTGGATGAGAAAAGGCTGCGTTGGGGTTGGCTGGCGGTAAGAAGGCTCGTTTGGGATGAAATTGGCCGGCGGGGTCTTGCCCCGCACTTGAAAATCGCTTTTGCCTTCCTTGAATCCGGTCGCAATCACAGTAATCCGTAATGTATCTCCGGCATTTTCATCTTCAATCACCCCGAACTTAATTGTGGCGTCCACATCGGCATTGCGGGTGATCATATCGGATATTTTTTCGATTTCAGCCAAGGTCAGAGTGCAAGAAGCGGTGATGTTATAAAGGATGCCGGTGGCGCCGTTAATAGCCAGATTGTCCAAAAGCGGAGAATTCAAGGCCCGTTTGGTGGCTTCATCGGCCCGGTTTTCGCCTTTGGCTTCACCGGTACCCATCAGCGTAATGCCCTTGCCGACCATGGTGGCCTTGACATCAGCGAAATCGACATTCTGGGATCCTGTGCTGCTGATAATGTCCGAAATGCCGCGCACAGCCTGCAGCAAAACTTCGTCGGCTTTTTTATAGGCATTCTTGTAGGTGATATTGGCGTCGCCCAATTCAAGTAGTTTTTGATTGGGGATGATAATGATGGCATCGACATTTTCCCGCAGCTTGCGAATGCCCTCCTCAGCTACGCGCATCCTTTTTTCCTTCTCAAAGTGAAAAGGCTTGCTGACCACGGCCACGGTCAGAATGCCCATGGAGGAGGCGTGGTTGGCAATGACATGCGATGCCCCGGTACCGGTCCCCCCGCCCATGCCGGCAGTGATAAACACCATGTGGGCGCCTTCCAAAACCTCAATAATAGAACCGGTATCGTCCAACGCTGCCTGCTCGCCGATATCAGGATTGGATCCCGCTCCCAGCCCTTTGGTGATTTTATCACCGATCTGCAGCTTCAAGGCCGGAGACTGAATGGTCGACAAAACCTGCATGTCGGTATTCACGGCTATAAACTCGACCCCCTTTAAATCCTCTTCGATCATGCGGTTGACCGCGTTGCCCCCGGCACCACCCACGCCGATGACCTTTAGTACCGCACCCTGTTTTTTTTCACGGCCGTACAGGATTTTAATATCGTCGTCCATTTCAGCCTCCTAAATTCCAAAATAATTTTTAATTTTCTGTATGAAATTTTTCGGTTTATTGCGAATGAATCCCTTGTCTTTCATGTCACTGAAACCATACTTGATCAAACCCACGGCGGTAGCAAACTCGGGGGTGTTGACCTTGTCGATCAACCCGCCAATGCCGAAAGGCGAGCCAATACGCACCGGAATCGAGAAAATGCCATCCGCCACGTCCAGAATGCCATCCAGCAGGGCCGTGCCGCCGCTGATCACCACGCCGGCATTGATCGAATTCTGCAGACCTTCCTTTTCTATCTCCATCTTGACCATTTCAAAAATCTCGAAAGCCCGCGGTTTTAAAATATTCATTAAAAGCGAAGTGGAAATCTGGCGCGGTTTTTTACCACTGACCGACGGAACTTCGAAGGTTTCATCTTTCAAGTTGGGGTCCAGGGCGCAACCGTAGCGGCGCTTGATTTTTTCAGCGCGATCAATGGCGGTACGGATCCCGATCGACAGGTCATTGGTGAAATTGTCCCCGCCGTAGGGGATGGTTCCGGAGAAACTGATGGCCCCTTTTTCAAATACAGCGATATCGGTGGTGCCGCCGCCGATATCGATGGAAAGAACCCCAAGTTCTTTTTCGTCCTGGGTCAGGACCGCTTCAGCCGAAGCGATGTGGGAAAGCACCATGCCCAGGACGTTGACCTTGGCTTTTTTCAAGCACAGCAACAAATTTTTGGTGGCCGTAATCGATCCGGTAATGATATGAATATAGACATCGAGATTGGTCCCGACCATGCCCACCGGATTTTTAATTCCGTCCTGAGCATCGACGATGTATTCCTGAGGCAGCACATGCAGCACGGTGCGGTCGGCCGGAAGCATGATGGCACTGGCGTGGGTGATGGCCCGCTCCACGTCTTCACGGGTGATTTCCTTGCTGCGCCCGGTAATATTGATGCTGCCCTTGGCGTTAATGCTTTGAATATGCTTGCCGGAAATATTGACATAAGCCGATTCAATCATCACCCCGGCTGTTAATTCCGCATCCTTGATCGATCTCTTTATGTCCTCGACCGTCTCCTCCATATTGACAATAGCCCCTTTGCGCAAACCTTTGGATTCGGTAATTCCGTAACCGATGATTTCCACATCCTCTTTTTTCCCATCCGACTTGATTTGGGCAATCAGAGTGCAGATCTTTTTGGTGCCTATATCGATGCCGACCAGATAATTATTCTTCATGAATCCCCCTGTGGTTCATCAAAATATTCGAAATAAATCCGCCCGGCAATACGCAAATCAACATAACGGATCAGCGAGCCATTTAAAATCAGATGCGGCTTGATTTTATAATAGCGGTTTATTTTTTTTATAAAACCGGTCGTGCCCGGATAAAAAGTCTCGGGGCCGGCCAATAATTTAAGTTCAATACCATAAGGTTCATGGTAAGCCACATATTCAATTTTATTGCGCAGGGGCAGCAATTCCTGCGTTAATGCGGCGATTTGAGTCAGAACCGACCCGTCGCTCCCACGGATGGGAATAAGGCCTGCCGGCATTGTTCGCTGCTCGCCGAGAACCAAGCCGCCAGCATCCAGCAACTGAAAGACGCCGTTTTTATCCAAATAGAAAAGCGGTTGGCGCAGCGTGAAGCCAATTTCCACAGTATCGGGCAAAATCCGGCTGATGGCGACATCTTCAATTTCCGGCAGCCGCAGCAGTTGGGCACGCAGTTCCCCCAGATTCAAAGTCAGGATATTCCCGGCGCTGCGCTTCAGAATTCCCCAAACCCTTTCTTTTTCAAATACCGGCTGCTGGCGCAAGCGGAAAGAATGCACCTGCAGCGTATCGCATTCAAGCAGGAATACAGCCGTTTTATAAACAGTAAAACCAACCAGCAGCGTTACAAACAGCAATACTAAAACATGAACTGTCCGCATTTGGATGGAACGAATTTTTTTTTCGCGCGTTAATGTGCGATTGTTATTTTTACGAAAAAATTCGGCTTCAAATTTCAATGAGTTGCTACGGATATCGTTCATTTTTTCAAAGCCTCCATTTCCGCGGCAAAATCGTGGGCCAGCTGGGTGAGGTTGCCGGCAGAGAGGAAAACCAGGCCGTCGCCTTCACGAAGTTGGCGGCGCAGAAACTCACTAATCTCGGCAAACGAATCCAGGTAAAAAACATTTTTCTGTCCCTTGCTGCTGATGTTCTCGGCCAAAACCCGACTGCTGACCCCAGGAATTTCTTTCTGGTTGGCGTTGTACAGTTTGGTGATAACCAGAATATCCGCGGCCCTGAACGCCGTGGCGAATTGCTTCATCAAAAGCTGCAAACGGGTGAAACGGTGCGGCTGGAAAACAGCGACTATTCTCCGGCAAGAGCTGCTTTGCAGTGTTTTCAAGGTGGCCTTGATTTCGCTGGGATGATGGGCATAATCATCAATGATTAGGAGCGATGGACTGGAATGCAAAACCTGAAAACGCCTTTCGGGCAAACTGAATTTTTCCAGACTGGCCCTGATGGTTTCCAGGTTCACTCCCACTTCCAGTGCGGCACTAACGGCGGCCAGCGAATTGGCCACATTGTGCTTTCCGCCCACGTTCAGACGTAACGGTCCAAAATTCCGCCCTTGCATCACCAGTTGGTATGTAGAGTCAAAACCGGAAGTTTTTACATTCACGGCCCGGATATCGGCATCTGCCAAAAAGCCATAGGTGACTATCTTTTTGTGGATCAAAGGCATGATTTTTTTGATATTTGGGCACCCGGTATTGAGGATGACTGCGCCATAAAATGGGACTTTGTCAGCGAATTCCCGGAAGGCCTGGAGCAGGCTTTTCATCCGGCCGTAAAATTCCAGGTGATCATTTTCAATGTTGGTTATCACGGCAATGGTGGGAAAAAGTTTTAAAAAACTGCCATCCGATTCGTCAGCCTCAGCGACCAGGTAACGCGAAGAACCAAGTTTGGCGCCAGTTCCCTTCACTTTCAGCTTGCCGCCAACCACATAAGTCGGATCCAGGCCGGCCTGGGTAAGAATAGTCGCAATCATGGAAGTAGTGGTGGTTTTACCGTGCGTTCCGGCCACGGCCAGGGAAAATTTCATGCGCATCAACTCGGCCAGCATTTCGGCCCGGGGAATGACCGGCAGTTTGTTTTTCAAGGCTTCCAGCACTTCGACATTGTCTTCGGTAATGGCGCTGGAATATACCAGGGCTTCCGCATCGCCGACATTTTCTCTGGCGTGGCCGATGGCGATGCGGATTCCTTTTTCAACCAACCGGCGCACGGTTTCGTTTTCTGAAATATCAGATCCGGAAATCTGAAACCCCATATTGTGAAGCACTTCCGCTATTCCGGACATACCCGAGCCGCCGATCCCGGCAAAATGAATTTTCTTGAACCGGCTGTATTCAATCATTGCCAAAAACCACCTTGCGTTGCCGCGATACATTGAGAATAATACCGGTAATCATCAGACTGCCGAGCAAGGATGTTCCGCCTGACGAAATGAATGGCAGGGGAATGCCCTTGGTGGGAAAAAGGCCGACGGCCACCGAAATATTGATCATCGACTGCAAAACAATCAAACAAACAAGCCCGGTCACAAGCAGGTAGGTATGGGGATTATCGGATTGTCTGGCAATTACCATACCGCGCAGATAATAAATAATAAAAAGGGCAATCACGGCCAGGGCGCCAAAAAAACCAAGCTCTTCGGCAATGATGGCGTAAATAAAATCCGAGTAGGCATAAGGAAGATAAAATAACTTCTGGGTCGAATTGCCGATTCCCTGGCCAAAAAGCCCCCCTGAACCTATGGCATAAGTCGATTGCAGGGCTTGAAATCCCTGCCCCGAGGCATAAATCTCCGGATTGAGAAAACTTTTGATTCTTTCCTGGCGCATGGGATCTATATGGATCAATAATAAAAAAAGCGGGATCAACAGCGCAAAAAATATCACAAAATATTTCAAACGCACACCGGCCACAAACAGCATGACCAAGGTGATTATCCCAATAAGCACGAAATTGCCGAAATCCGGTTCTTTCAGAATAAGCCCTTCCATAAAAGCCACCGGCAATAAAATCACCCCCATATTTTTGACATTGTTGACATCATTTTCTTTTCGACTCAGCATCATGGCCAGATAAAGCACCAGGGCGATTTTAGCAAACTCTGACGGCTGCACGGAAAAACCGGCAAAACGGATCCAGCGGCTGGTATTGTTGATTTTTTGGAAAAAAAAGACCAGCGACAAACCAGTAAAGGCCGTAACCATGATGGCCATGACCAGCCGCTGATTCAAATAAAACGGCGCTTTGATCAAAATCAAGGCTGTAAAAACCATCAGCCCCAGAACCAGCCAGAGTAGTTGCTTCTTGAAAAAATGGAAGCTGTCACCAAACTTTTCACGGGCGATGATCGGCGTGGTGCTGAAAATCATCAGGAAACCAATAGCTATTAGAAGCAGGGAAACCATAAGCAAGGTGCGATCAATGCCGCTGTTTTTAACCATTTTTTCTTTCCTGCTTTCGCAACCGCTTAACTTCCCGCTTGAACACTTCGCCGCGGTGTTCAAAATTATCGAACATGTCAAAACTGGCACAAGCCGGAGCCAGTAATAATACACCGCCTGCCTGCCGTAAAATCTCATACCCGGTGTTAACCGCTTCATGAAGGTCACGGACGTTTACCAGTCTATCTCCCAGCCCGTTCAATTGAGCGGCTATCAGGGGGGCCGCCTTGCCCAACAGCAGTATTTTCTGCGCCTTTTCACGCAGAGGTTTTTCAAGAACAGTGAAATTCGAGCCCTTGTCTTTGCCACCCAAAATGACAACCAGATTACCGTCGATGCTGGCGATGGATTTCAGCGCCGCGTCGACGTTCGTAGCCTTGGAATCATTGATGAATTCGACCAGGCCGACAATTCCAGCCGCTTCCATGCGGTGCGGCAAGCCCCGGAAAGACTCAAGTCCCGATTCAATTTCCGAGGTTGTCAGACCGACGGCGCGGCAGGCCAGGGCGGCAGCCATTATGTTTTCCAAATTATGAATTCCGCGCAGTGGATTGTGGCGCAATGAAATTCTTTCCTTTGCCGTGCCGAAGTTGAGGATGATGTCATGGTTTTCCAGGGCAGCTCCATCATTCATGGCGCGCGTAGTAGAAAACCAAAATGGCTTTGCCGGGCCCAGGCGTTTTTCATTACGCAGCAGAGGATCATCGGCATTTAACACCATGCTATCCTCGGGGCGCTGATTTTTAAACAGGTTGAATTTGGCGGCGGCATATGCAGCCATGGAAGGATAACGGTCCAGGTGGTCAGGGGTGATATTGAGCAGCACGGCCACATCGGCTCTGAAAAGGATGATTTCCTCCAATTGAAAACTCGAAAGTTCAAGGACAACCAGTGAATCATCGGCAACATCTTTGACTTGAGTGATGAACGGGATGCCGATATTTCCCGCCAAAATACTTTTACGGCCGGCCCGGATCAGCAGATGATGAATCAGGCTGACAGTTGTAGATTTGCCGTTGCTGCCGCTGACAGCGATAATTTTGGCATGGATCTGTCTGAAGGCAAATTCAATTTCAGAAATGACTTCGGCTCCCTGTAAGCGCAAGGCGGCGAAACGGGGATTTCTACCATCAAACCCGGGGCTCATAATGACCAGCCGGCAAACGCCAAGTTCGCTGAATTTTTCGGCGCCAATAAGAAAGCGCACCCCTCGTCGTTCGAAAATCTTCTGCCGGTCCTTATCATCGATTTCGCTGTCATTGAACAGGATAAGCGATGCCCGCGGCTCATGGGTCAAAAGAAATTCCAGCACGGCCGGCCCTGTTTTTCCGAATCCCAGGACAGCGATCTGGTTATTATTCATGGCCGAACTCCGCGATAGCCTTTTCCAAAACTATGCCCCGTGAACCCTTGAACAAAACAACGGCTTCGGGTTTCAGCTCGGCACGCAAGTATTTTCCGGCATCAACGGCTTGGTCGAAGCACTTGACCTTGGCAGCGGGGTATCCAGCCTGCCTGGCGCCTTCGGCAATTTTTGCGGCTCGCTGACCCACGGTCAGCAGCAGGTCGAAATGCAAACCTGAAAAAAAACGTCCCACTTGCAGATGGAAGGCGGACTCATCTTCCCCCAATTCCAGCATATCCCCCAAAACAGCCGCTTTTTTCTGCTGATATTCCCGGTCCACCCATTGCAAGGTTTTTTTCAAAGCTTCCGGGTTTGAATTGTAAGTCTCGTCGATGATGACAAAGCCTCTATCCTTACGGATCTGCCCCCTTCCGGCCAGCGGCTGCAGGCTGGAAACGGCTTCCTGAATTTCAATATTTTTCATCCCCAGACGCTGGGCCACCATGATGGCCGCGAACAGGTTTTCGATATGAGGAAGGCTGACCAAAGGCACCACGAATTCCTCTTTCATCCCAAAAGAATCAATCACTATCCGACTGCCGCTATTTTCACGAATTACTTTTTTCAAGATGATCTGATTCCTGGCTGCCTTGACGCCGAAAAAAATCTTGCAGCCTTTCTTGGCAGCGGCCGCCCGACGGATCAGTGCTGAATCACCGTTGATAAAAGCGCAACCGTCGGCAGGCAAATAATTCAAAATTTCAGCCTTGGCCTGGGCGGCATTTTCCAGGGTTCTGAGAAATTCCAGATGCACCGGAAAAACATTGAGCAGGACCGCCACATCCGGCTTTAATATGCCGGCCAGCAGGTCAATTTCCCCGATGCCCGGATCACTCATGGCCAGTTCAAAAACGGCGGTTTCTTCCCGCCCATCCATTTTTAAAAGCGAAAAAGGCAGGCCGATACAGTTGTTCCAGTTTTGCGGGGAACGGAAAGAACGGAATTTATGGGAGAGAATTTGAAAAGTGAATTCCTTGGTCGTGGTTTTGCCGGCACTGCCGGTGATGCCGACATATTTGACCGAACGGTATTTTTCCCTGACATGGATAGCCAGTTTCTGGGCCGCCTTTAAAGGATCGGTTACGCGGATCAAGGGAATCTTGGCCTTGCTGTCGGCAAAATCTCTTTTGACCACGGCACCGGCGCCGGGAATGGCGGCCAGATCCTTGACAAAGCGATGCCCGTCAGTTTTTGCCGATTGCAAAGCAAAAAAAAGTGAATTGGCGCCCATGGCCCGCGTGTCAAATTGAAAATCCCTGAAAGAGTGCACCCGTTCAGATTGGCTCACTTGCCCGGAGACAACAGCGGCAATTTCATTTAATTGGAGTTCAGGCATGGCCTTTCCTCATTTTTTCATTTACCACTTCGAAATCGTCAAAATGAACGGTTTGGTCCTTGAAAATCTGGTAATCTTCATGACCTTTGCCGGCAATCAGGACCACGTCCCCTGGCGCAGCCATGTCCAGGGCTTTTTCAATGGCCGTTTTACGATCGATCTCGCTGCTGAAATTGCGAAACCCTTCGCCAAAACCGGCCACAATTTCAGATATAATGGTCTGGGGATCATCCTGACGGGGATTGTCACTGGTCACAATCACCCAATCCGCGAACTTGGCGGCGACTTGTCCCATGCGCGGCCGCTTGGTTTTGTCCCGGCAACCGCCGGCTCCGAAAACCAATATCAATTTGCCTTGGGAAATTTCTCGGAAAGCTGTTAACAAGTTTTCCAGGGCGTCATCGGTATGGGCATAATCCACCACAACCAGGAAATCACCGGCATGGGCGATATTGACCCGGCCTTTGACCGGGACAAATTCGCTCAAACCAGCACTGATTTTTTCCAAAGCCATGTCATTGACCAGCGCCGAACTTACTGCGGCCATGATATTGAGCAGGTTGAAGCGACCCAGTAAACGACTCTGGATCTCCATTTTCCCACGCGGTGTCTGCAACAGAGCCTTGATGCCGTCCAGAGAAAAATGATATTTCAAAGGCCGGATATCCGCTTGCTCGGAAAAGCCGAAGGTGACATAGCGGCAGTTCAGCTCCTTGATGATGCGTTCGCCCATGGGATCATCATTATTGATAATCGCCCAATGCTCTGCGCCAAGTTTTTTAAAAAGAGAAAGTTTGGCTTCAAAATAATTCTCCATGGTCTGGTGAAAATCAAGGTGATCGCCGGAAAACTGAGTAAAAACTGCCTGAGCAAACGCAATGTCTTCCACTCTAAGCAGGCTGAGGGCGGCCGATGAGACCTCCATTACCAGATTCTGGCATCCGGCTTTGACTGCCTCAGCCATGAAAGCGAATAACTCGGGAGCTTCCGGAGTAGTTAATTTGGTCTTTTGGTTATAGCCGCCAGGGAAATTCATGTTCAAGGTGCCGATGGCCGCGGTTTTAACCGTGGAATTGAGCAGCGTTTGAATTAAGCCCACCGTGGTCGTTTTGCCATTGGTTCCAGTAACCCCAATCACGTTCAATTTCTGGGAAGGATTGTTGAAAAAACGGCTGGCCATCTGGCTAAGGACCCGACGGTCATTTTTAACCTGCACCCAGATTAGGTGCGGGAATTTATTGGACGGCGGATGAACGGAGACCACGGCATTGGCACCGTTGGCCATGGCTTGGGCAACGAAGTCAACCCCATCCCGGACAAAACCTTTAATAGCCACATAACAATAATCTTTTTCTATCTTTCTGGAATCAAATTCCACTCCGGCCACGGCAATATGGGTATTGCCGCGGATAGCCAAAATATCATGCGGCAATATTAATTCGTCCAGGTATTTCATAGATAAATCTCTTTCCGGTCAGGCAGATCGGGAAAAAGCTTGAGGTAAAGCATTATTTTTGCGGCGATGGACTTGAACAGCGGCGCCGCCACATCGCCGCCATAATACATGCCCAGGGGTTCATCAATCATCACAAAAATGGTCACTTGCGGATTGCCGGCCGGAAAAAATCCGCCGAAAGAAGAAACATAGGAACTGACATATCTCCCGGCCTTGACTTTGCGGGCCGTCCCAGTTTTCCCGGCAATTTCGATGCCCTGGATACCAGCTTTCTTTCCCGTCCCCCTGTCGACGACCGCAGTCAGAATCGCGGTCAATGTTTGCTGACTTAGGGGAGATAATATTTTCTGCCCCTGATTTGCGGAATCGGTATTGAGCAAAATTTTCGGCTGGATCCAATAACCTCCCGAGGCCAACACATTGAACGCCATTGCCATTTGCAGCGGTGTTACCGAAATTTCATAGCCAAAAGAAAGAAAAGCCAGAGAAAGACCACTCCATTTTGCCGGAGGATTTAAAATACCGCTTTCCTCAGCCGGCAGCATGATTCCGGTGCGGCGGCCAAAGCCGAATTTTTCAATGGTCTGAAAATATTTTTCTCCGCCCAGCCGTTGACCGATTTGGGCGGCGCCGATATTGCTGGAATGAATGAAAATATCTTCAAAAGACAAACGGTCATAGGGATGAACATCGGTGATTTGCCGGTTTTTGACCATGTAAACACCGTTGTGGCAATCAAATATTTCCCCAAGGCTGCAAGCATGATTTTCAAGAGCGGCTGCGGCAAGCACGATTTTAAAGGTCGAGCCGGGATCGTAAAGAAAGGAAATAGCTTTATTTTTCAAGACCGGCGCCGGGGTGCGCCAAATCTCTTCCGGACAGTAATCCGGATAGCTGGCCATGGCCAGGATTTGAGCATCGACGCTGTTCATGACGATAACCACTCCGCCCGCGGCCTGATATTTTTCGATTGTGTCAGCCAATTCACGCTCCACCAAGAACTGCAGGACCGCATCAATGCTCAAATGGATATCCTTGCCCGCGACCGGCTGCTCAAGAGACTTGAATTGGAAAATCTTTTTACGGGCGTCAATCAATACCTTGAGTTTGCCACCGCGACCCTTGATTTCAGAATCCAGGCTGGTCTCAATGCCACCCAGGGCTTGCTCGTCAATACCCACACCGCCAAGAATATGCGAGGCGATTTTATTTTGCGGATATACCCGCCGGTATTCATCAATGAAATCAATGGTCCCGGCCGTTTGTTTACTCAAAGCCAATGGTTGGATTTTTTGATATTCTTCATCAGTCAATTTGCGTTTGAGCCAGATAAATTTTTCGCCACGGCGAATCCTTTTATTCACTTTTATTTTTTGGGAATTGCTTAAGTAGAGCAGGCGGCAAAAATCCCGGAAAGTAGACAGTGAAATCTCTTTATCTTTGTTGCTGAGAAACACCGACTTGGACTGCACCGATATGGCCAGGATCTCACCATTGCGATCGGTGATAGTACCACGCTTGGAATGAAGATCTTCAACTCGGTTGATCTGGGCTTTGACCTTGGCCATATAGGTTGTATAATCTATGATCTGCAGCTTGAAAAGTTTGAAAGCGATAAAAAAAATCCAGACGAAAAAAAAGATAGAAAGGGAAAAGAACCTCTTCTTGCCCTGGTAATTAATCTTCATTGTCATCTTCGACAACCTTGATAATTTGATCTGCTTCAGGAAATTGGTAACCCAGTTTCTCCATGGCGATTTTTTCCATGCGCTCCAGGTTCAGCAGTATTGATTTTTGAGCCTGCAAGCGATCGATTTCCGCACGCAGTTTTTTTTCCTGCTGCAGCAACTCATGCTGCTGGTAGCCCAAATCCACATTTTTCAGATTCAAGCTAGAATAAGTGAACAGGATGACAAAAATAAAAAAAGCGAGAATTGCCAAGCGAAAATCGGCCAGGGATTTGCTTTGTTTACTCATGCCACTTCCAGCGCCCGCAGTTTCGCCGAACGCGAAGCCAAGTTTTGGGCTAATTCTTCGCCGCTGGGGAAGCCGGGAAAAGGACGGAGCAGCTTAACTTTTTTCAATTGTTGCAGCTTCTGAAAACCCTTCTTGACTAAACGGTCCTCAAGTGAATGATAAGTGATGAAAACCACGCGTCCTCCGGCGCGCAAGTTAAAAGGTATTTTTTCGAGCCAGATTTCAATTCCTTCAAGTTCATGGTTGATGAAAATACGCAAGGCTTGAAACACTTTGGCGGCGGGATGAACCAAACCCGGACGCGGTCGCCAATGTGTGACATCTTCAACCAGCAGGCGCAGTTGAACCGTCGATTGCAGTGGAACAAATAACCTTTTTTCAATGATTTTTTTGGCCAGGCGCCTGGCTTCGGCAACTTCGCCGTACTGAAAAAAAATTTCCGCCAGTTTTTCCTCGGAAAAGGAATTAAGCACTTCAGCGGCGGTGAGTGAAATGCGCCGGTCTTTGCGCATATCCAACGGCCCATCAACGGTATGGGAAAAACCGCGCTGGCTTTTTTTCAGCTGCGTCGTAGAAATTCCCGGATCCACAAGTATTCCGGAGACAGCCAGCCTCCGGCAATCAAAATCTTCAAAAAGATTGCCGAAGGTACCCAGATGAAAACGAACCCGCCGCCCAAAAGCCTTTAAGTTTTCCCTGGCCAACGCAATGCTTTCTTCATCCTGATCGACCGCGATTACCCGGGCATCTGTGAAAGCGCTTAGAATATGATAACTGTGCCCACCCCCGCCCACTGTGCAATCCACAAAAAGTTTTTTAGCCGATCCTTGAAAGATTTCAAGGACTTCTTTATTCATGACTGGATAATGAAGAAAATTCATTGAGCAGCCTCGATATTTTTTGCATCTTTTCATCACTAAACTGACCACCCATGTACTTGGCCGCGAAGGCTTCCTTGTTCCAAATCACCAGGTAATCAATTTTGCCGAGAATCAATAAATTGTTTTCCAACTTGCTGCTTTCCCTCAGATCGGACGGAATCAGAATGCGGCCCTTGGGGTCAATTTCAGTTTCACTGCCCCAAAAACTGATGCGGCTGATATATTCTTCCAGATCCGGGTCGCGCACGGGAATCCTGGCGATTTTCCTTTCAATTTCTTCCCAGATCTGCATGGGGTAGAACAAAATGTGATCACCGTTGATTGAGGTCAAATATACTTCTTTGCCGAAGCTTTGTTCCAGAGCGGAAAGGTATTGGGCCGGGATTTTGACCCGACCGCGGTCATCAATTTTGGCGATGTAACTACCCCTGAAATGTTTTTTCATCCCATTTTGTCCCATTTTCTCCCACATAATATATATATAAATATTAATTGTCAACAAATTTTATTAAAAAAATTTTTTTTAAAAACACCTTGACACGCTATATTTAGCGTCTTATAATTGGTAGGCAACTAGATTTAATGTTCAAGGAGAGTTTAATGGAGAATTTTTCTGAAAATGCAATGAAAATTTTAAAAGCCCGTTATTTCAAAAAAGACGAAAAAGGGAACCCGGTGGAAACCAAGCCTTCACAATTATTCAGCCGCGTGGCCCACTTCATTGCCAAAGCCGAAAAAAATGAGGCCGATAGAAATTTCTGGGAAGAAAAATTCTTTCAGGCCATGATGCAAAAAGATTTCATGCCCAATTCTCCGACTCTGACCGGCGCGGACCGGAACATGTGCCTTTCCGCTTGTTTCGTTTTACCGATTGAGGATTCGCTGGACGGTATATTTGAAACGGTGAAGAATGCGGCCCTGGTTCACAAGGAAGGCGGCGGGACCGGTTTTGATTTTTCCAGAATCAGGCCGGCGGGAAGTTTCGTGCGCAAGACCCAGGGCATCGCTTCCGGGCCTGTGTCTTTTTTAAGGGTTATTGACGCCGGCACCGAAGCGGTGAAACAGGGCGGCACCCGCCGTGGCGCCAACATGGGTGTTCTGCGCGTCGACCATCCCGACATCAAAAGCTTTATCACCATGAAAAGTGACGGCATCACCGCCCAAAATTTCAACATTTCAGTGGCCATCAGCGACGCGTTTATTCAGGCTATCAAAAACAAAACCACCTATGACCTGATCAACCCCATGGACAACCAGGTAGCAGCTCAGGCCAACGCCCAGGAAACCTTTGACCTGATCGTCAATTCGGCCTGGAGCAACGGCGATCCGGGTTTGATTTTCATCGACAAAGTCAACCGGTTGAATCCCACCGCTCCCCAGGGACCTATCCGGGCCACCAATCCCTGCGGCGAACAACCACTTCATGATTACGAAGCCTGCAATCTCGGCTCGATCAATCTGCTTAATGTATTTGATAAAAAATCAGCAGATCAGTTGAATTGGGAAAAATTACGCGAAATTATCAAGTTGGGCATTCGTTTCCTGGATAATGTCATTGAGGTCAACCTGTATCCACTTGAACAAATCGATAAAATGGCCAAATCCAACCGCCGCATCGGCCTTGGCCTCATGGGCTTTGCCGATCTGCTGATCAAAATAGGCATTGCCTACAACAGCGAAGAAGCTCGCTCTCTGGGCACAAAAATCATCAAATTCATGAAGGAAGAAGCCGTTATGGCCTCGCGCTCTCTGGCCGAAGCGCGCGGCAACTTTCCCAACATCGAAAAATCGATTTACAAAGGTCAAAAAATGCGCAACGCCTCGGTGCTGACCATCGCCCCGACCGGGACTATTTCCCGGATTGCCGGTTGTTCTTCAAGCATCGAGCCGATTTTTGCCTTCCGCGTAGTTTCAAAAATCCTGGATGGAGAAATCACCGATATTCACCCCATGTTTCAGCAATGGCAGGAAAAACACTCCGGAGAAACACCTCCCGCTTATTTCATCACCGCCCAGGAAATTTCTCCGATCGATCACCTGAAAATGCAAGCGGTTTTTCAGGAATACGTGGACAGCGCTGTTTCCAAGACCATCAATTTCCCCAATGCGGCGACGCGTGAAGATATCGCGGCCGCCTACCTGCAGTCGTTCGATATGAACATCAAGGGCATTACCGTGTACCGCGACGGCTGCCGGGCCGTGCAGGTCCTGAACAAAGCCGGCAAGGAAAAGCCGAAGCCCCTGGGCCGCCCCGACGCCATTCCCTCCACCACCCACAAGATCTCCACCGGGCTGGGCAACCTCTATATCACGGTCACCTATTTTAACAAGAAACCTTTCGAAGTCTTCGCCTCCATCGGCAAAAGCGGTTACTCGACCATGGCTGACGCCGAAGCTATCGGCCGACTGATATCGCTGGCTCTGCGCAGCGGTATTTCGACCGAAGAAGTGGTCAACCAACTCAAGGGCATAGGCGGCGCCGAACCGATCTTTACCAACGGCCTACTCATCCAATCCATCCCCGACGCCATCGCCAAAGTCCTGGAAACCCATATCGGCGCGGTCAATGTAAAGCATCAGGACATTCATGTCAGCAACTGCCCCCTGTGCGGCACCGGCCTGAGCGACGAAAAGTGCCCTACCTGCGCCAATTGCGGCTGGTCGAAATGCAACGGCGTTTAAACGCCGCTAGGTTTAAATGGACGAAATTGGCCCGTCACGATTCGCAAATGGCATTGCCATTCATTGCCAATTGATCCTCGGTCGGAGAATAATTTTTAAGTTCCTCTAAAAGATTTTTTCTGGCTGCCGGTTGGGCACTGGCCTGCAGGAGATAATGGAACCGTTCCTGCAAAAAATCAAATTCCCTGATTTTCCTGGCCAGGCCATCGGGCTGGCAGCGACTAAGCCACAAGTTAATATAAAGATTTTTCAATTTTTCGACTTCCGCAAAAAGCCGCTCCAGGGGCTGGCTGATTTTTTCGTTTCCTTGCCCAGCGTTTAGGAAGGTTAAAAAATGATTTGAAAATTCCACTTTATCGGCGATAAATTCATACAAATGCTGGGCGAAATTTAAAAAATCGGCAATTTCTCTGCGGACGATTTTTCTTTTTTTCAGATACAGGGAAGTCTTGCGGTATCTGGCCACGATTTCCTTGGCGTTATCCTGCCGGGAAAAAGTGGCGAACAGAGGATCTTCGAATAAATATTGCCGGTGGGTATGCTGCAAGGAGTTGTCGACCTGTGATAAAAAAGTGTAGGCCCTGAACAGGTCAGGTTCATTATGACCCAAAGCCCATTGGGTGAAGGCGTCAGGCCTGGGCGCTTGCCCGCTCCAGAAAAGATTTCCGGCTTGAAACAGCGGCAAAATGATTCCTTCCAAAAAACTCCCATCGCCCTTATCAGCGCAACTGGTCAACATTACCCCGGCCAGTTTTTCTTCCTTGACCGCTGCAAAAGCAGCCGCGTTGTTGGCCATACTTTTGCGCATGGCCGGGATAAACCTGGCCCAACTCCAAGTGGCCGTGCATAATACCTGGGGGATATGGTGCTTTTTAAAAGGCCCGGCTTTTTTCTTGAAAGCATCAGTTTTTTCAATTGCATAATCACGGTTGAGCACCAACACATCCTGGGGAATTTTCCTGATCAAATCCGGGGTTTCCAAAAAACTGTCCCCCCAAACCAAAACCATTTTCCCTTGGGCTTTGTAAAAGCGGTAAATATCCAAAAAACGCTCAAACCATACCGTTGCCGATTCGGTTTCAACTTTTTCACTCAGCTCGACATGAATCAGTTTCGACCGGAAAGGCGCTATGATTTCAGCATTGAATTTATTAGTAAAGACCGCTTTATCAAGTCTGCGGGCATCCGGCCCGACAGTAATGGCGGGGAACATGTCTATCCCCATTTTCCAGGCCAGAGCCACAATCAGGCCTATTTCATTCAGCGCCATACTTATTTTTTGACTTTCGCTCTGGGCAGCGTTTTCAAGCTTGGCCGGACCTCCCAG
>Ga0209539_1000499_pt1 | contig 22443 bp, 16 predicted proteins | sample BarGraNGADG00312_2_FD_184499 | JGI IMG/M metagenome (GOLD analysis project Ga0209539, IMG submission 184499) | Arctic peat soil microbial communities from Barrow, Alaska - Barrow Graham LP Ref core NGADG0011-312 (SPAdes) (version 2) | ecosystem: Environmental > Terrestrial > Soil > Wetlands >...
TATTTTTATCCTGGTCAGCGCCGGCATTCATGGTCTGGATCAGACTTGAAATATAGTACTGACGGAATCCGTAAAGCTCGTTATAGTCATTTGTGTACTGTTCAAAACCTGCATATGCACTGATGTTGTGGTCACCAAACTTCTTGATGAAGGTAAGGTTAAAGTTGGAGGTCTTGTTAATAGTCCTCTGATAAGTTTCATTGTTCTGAGGAGATGAAAGACCTCTCAAACCAGGGACAAGAACCGCAGTGGTTATATAACCATTGGCATCCCTTGTTACCTGAGTTTTGTCTATAGTATAGAGTGTCCAGGGTTTGTAGAAAGCTTTATTATAATAGTTTGTAAGGTCATAGCTGAATGAGCCGTTAAGTGCAAGTCCTTTAATAAAAGGAGGGGTAATAGATGCGTTAAAAGTATTCAGATATCTGTAAGTCAGCTGATCGTTTTTACCACCTGCGAATGTTGATGTAACTACAGGGTTATCGCCATATTCAATATCAGGACCTGGCTCACCCGTTGGCCAGAATGACCACGTAGTCGGAAGAAGCCTCGTTGACTGCCCTACGATGGCGTCAGCTGATTTATAAGGATATAATCTATGATTCTGGAATGCTGCAACATCAAGTCCGGCTCTCAGCCAGTCATTGATCGGGAGATCAAGTTTCGCACGAACGTTGTACTGGTTGTATTTTGTAGATGACTGCTTATATATTGATTCGTCACCTTTAAGACCAAAAGAAAGATAGTAGGTCATCCCTTTGAAACCACCGTCGATGGTAAAGTTGTGCCTGTAAGTAGTTGTCCATTCTTTAATAAGGTCACCGTACCAGTTTGTATTCGGATGTTCCCATGGATCTGCACCGCTGCCGAACAATTCTATATCCTTGTCTGTGTATGTCCGTGCAATACCATTCTGTGTCTGATACTCAGTAAGCATCGTGGCATATTCCATAGCATTGGTTGTTTGAGGAACAATTGTCGGGGTCATGAAGCCCTGATAGAACTGATAATTCAATCTGGGTTTCCCTTCAGCTCCTTTTTTGGTAGTTATAAGTATAACCCCGTTGGCAGCATTTGAACCATAGATAGATGCAGCAGCGTCTTTCAGGACTGAAACGCTGGAGATATCCATAGGGTCAATCTCGTCCATCGAACGACCCTGAACACCATCTATAACTACAAGAGGGTTTGTCTTGCCAAAATCTGTACCTCTGTCACCACCCAGGGTATTGCGGCCACGGATCAGTATCCTTGGTGTCATCTGCCCGGGTTCTCCTGTTTGCTGTATAACTGTAATACCACTCATACGTCCACCAAGTGAATTGGATACGTTAACAGAAGGTATCGACTGGAGACTTGAACCTGAAATTGAGGCAACAGCTCCGACAACGTTTGCACGTTTCTGGGTACCATAACCAACAACAACAACTTCATCAATGCTTAGCACCTGAGGAGTAAGTGCCACATCAATTACATTTTTACCGGCTAATGGAATTTCCTGTGTATCAAAGCCGATAAATGAAAAAACCAGGGTGGCGTTCGGGTTGTCGGTGGTTAATGCAAATTTGCCCTCAGCGTCGGAAATGGCTCCGATGGTAGTTCCTTTAACCTGAATGTTTACACCGGGCATTCCAATGCTGGTTGAGGCGTCGGTAATAGTTCCTGAAACTTTAACTTGCTGTTGGTCAGCAATAGTTCCCGTGGCATTACTACCAGAAGGCTTTTCTGCAGCAAGTGAATAGGCAGGGAGTGCCAATCCACAAAACAGAAGAATAGTAACAATTTTCATAGTTAGTAGTAACTTGTGAAAATTCACATTTGGCTTCAGCAGCCAGATGCAGTTTCGAGTTTTTTTCATACTGTTACACTGTTAGTTAGTTAATAAATAGTTTGGAATTAGGATTTTTGATAATTATTCATAAAAAAAATATTTAATTACGTCTGGTTAAGTGTAAATTTTACACTCATTTTATCGTAAAAAATGTCTAATTCTGTGAATTTTAATTCAATTTACGGCTATCAGCTTATACAAGTTAGGAAAATCAGGTTAATTCAAGTGCAATATAATAAGTGATATTTAAAAAAACAAATTTTTTATTAATTTTTGGTTTTTTTTGAAAGAATTAAATTTTATCTCTCTTATTTAATATTGGTATTCCCTGCCTTTGCATCAAATTCACACACTACTCTGAACCCGACATTGAAACAATCTGAGTACCACCAGATGCTCTTCGGCATCTGCGGGTCGGTTTTCAACCACGACTCTGTCCGGGTATAATCACGGGCTGCACTTCTTACTAAGCCTGCTGTACTTAAAAATGAACCTCCCCGTACAACATGTTCAGTTCCTGATTCCGGACCCTTGGGATCTTCTATGATCCCTGCGGGGTAACCCGAATATGCATCGGGTTTGTACCAGTCAGAGCAGAATTCAGCAATGTTACCGGCCATATTCCTTAAACCAAAAGGATTTGGCCTGACTTTATCCGGGGTTTGTGTTTTTGCCGGACTATTACCTTTATATATTATATAGGTATTAATTACGGTAGTATCGTTTTTCGAGAGTTTTGCTCTTAATCCGCTTTTCTCAAACTTTTTTGGATCACCCGGGAAGAAATAGGGACCGGTTGAACCTCCCCTGCAGGCATATTCCCACTCTGCTTCTGTCGGAAGACGGTAGGTTTTGCCGGTAACTGAGGTTAACCATTTACAATAAGTCTCTGCTGCGTGATAAGAAAATGAAATTGCCGGCCTCTTACCCAATCCCCAGCCCTGATCCGGTTGCCCATATGGGGGAGTTGCTCCTGATATTGCATCAGTCTCAGCCGCCTGTTTTTTCCGCAACCCTTCAGTATCGGTGGAGCGGCCTTCGGCAGCTGTCTGGACATAAAATGCGAGATACTCATCCCAGGAGACTTCAATTTCAGCCATGAAGAACGGGCTTATCTTTACTTCCCTTACAGGTCCTTCATCTTCTTTTCTTAAAGGTTCAGAAGCAGGACTACCCATCCTGAAGGTTCCACCAGGGATCGCAACCATATTAAACGTGATCGCGGATTTCGGGATCTGCTCAGTGAAATTTTTAAATTCATTGACTTTTGCGGATTCTGTAAATATCTCTTTCGCTGCAGAAGATGTTTTTCCGAATGTTGAATTGCTTCCGTGAGTATATCCTTCAATAAAATGTCCTGCATTAAGATGACAGTTTATACAGTTAAGTTCATCGCTTTTTTTTGTCTGTGTATAATAAAGGTGTGCATCTTCACCTGCTTTTGTAAGCTTTGCCGGGAAAAGATTCTCGTGACATTTGATACAGCTGCTTTCATAAACATAACCACGCGCAACTTCAAGACGTCCTCTGTCTGCCCACTTAAATGAAGCTGAATCTTTTGTCCACTTACTCCACAGATCGCGTAAACCCGTTTTCCCCTTTGCCCATAAGTACCCGTTACCTTTCGGCGGTAGATGACAGTCAACACAGGCAACCCTGTATCCCGATTGTGTATCATAATGTACAGATTTTTTCCAGGATGCATCTGCCATCGGATGGATATGACATGAGACGCAATATTTACTGGTTGAAGTGAGGTGCAGGGCTTTCCCTCCGCCCAGGATTATCAATGCGCCGACAATTAATCCTGGAAAAAACCATAAAAGAAATCTCTTCATAAATAGAAATTAGTGGGGTTCAAGATAAAAAAATATCTTTCATCAGATACAGGTATTTATCACTTTAACAAAAAAAATAAAATATGTTTCATTATTTTCTCATCATCGTAGTTATTACGCATTATATATATTTCTTAACCCTGCCCCGACCATAGCGTCGAAGGGCTGGAGATGGGTTCATAAATAGACAAGGAAGTAGCCGGGTGATGTGTGTACATTTAAGCAGAGCGTGGACTACGGGGTAAGTACATTGGATATATTGGCATTGTGGTCAGATGATATAAATAAGGAATTGGAAACTTGAAATATTTGGTATTTTTGCAGCCAAAACTATTAAAGTATTAAATGCTTTAGAGGTTAAAAAGGAATTAGTGGAAATTTACATCAAACATGATTTCAATAAAATTTTTCTTTCAGAACAAAAAATATTTTGCTTCTGCTTTTCTGTATTCCTGCTTTAGTCTTATTTTCAGCACCTGGGTAACATACATTCCTCATATTGCAGAGAAAATCGGAATTACTGAAGGCAAAATAGGAAAGGCAATCTTCTTTTCCGCTCTGGGCGCATTTTTCATGATCCGCATCTGCAGACATATCATAGACAGGATAGGTGTTGGCAGGTACACTTATTTTGCACTGATAATATATTGTATTTGTTTTTTTGGTCCTTTTCTGGCTTATAGTTATGTTTCTCTGTGTATAAGTCTATTCATCTTTGGGATGGCAAGTTCATCGTATGCAATTTCCTTAAATTCGCTAACGGCCACCATTGAAAAGCAAGATGGTGTATACATAATGTCGGGAAGCCATGGTTTTTGGAGTCTTGGCGGAATGATTGGCTCAGCGACAGGGAGTTTCATTGCTGCTTTTGTACATAATCCGATTTTACATATTTCTGTTCTCGTTATCGCTATACAGATCATTCAAATCAAATTAAAATCACAATACTATCTCAGAAAAGGGGTACAACCTATAACAGAAAAACATAAACGTAATAAAATAATGCCGCTTTTTGTGATTGCTCTGATTGGTCTGGTTGTTATGGTGTCGGAAGGTGCAATAGCCGACTGGAGTGCATTGTATCTGAAAAAGATAATACTTCTTGATATTAAGTATATAGGGTTCGGTTATTCAGCATTTTCCCTGGCGATGATGATCGGACGTTTTACGGGCGATTCGTTAAGTAAAAAACTTGGCTCCTGGCAATTGATAACTTATTCCAGTTTAATCGCTATTATTGGATTTTTACTGGTTTTAATTCTCAACCCTATATTCACAATTCCCGGCTTTTTTGTTGTCGGACTCGGCTTTTCAGTTATAGTACCGGAGGTATACCGGCTGGCTTCAAATGTTGATGGAGTAAAAACAGCCGACGGTGTTTCATTTATAGCTGCAACAACAAACATTGGTTTTCTGGCAGGTCCTGTAATATTGGGCTTTATTGCGGAATTTAAGTCACTCCATCTGAGTTTTATGGTGCTTACAATATGGGTGAGTTTTGCTTTTTTTATTTCTTCCTGGAAATTTAAAAGAAAAATCCATTAACCGCAAAGGCTCCCCTTCACCCACTCACCCTTTCTCCCCTTCTATTTATTATACTCGTCAAAAAAATCATTCCCCTTATCATCTGTAAGAATGAAAGCAGGCATATTCTCAACACGGATCTTCCTTATTGCTTCCATACCAAGTTCTTCGAAATCAACCATCTCCACCGATTTTATATTCTCTGCCGCAAGAATAGCTGCCGGACCACCGATTGATCCAAGATAAAACCCTCCGTATTTTTTGCAGGCATCAATCACCTGTCTGCTCCGGTTACCTTTTGCCAGCATTATTAATGATCCTCCAAGGCTCTGGAAAAGATCAACATAAGAATCCATACGTCCTGCTGTTGTCGGACCAAAGCTTCCCGAAGGCATACCAACCGGTGTTTTAGCCGGGCCGGCATAGTAGACCGGGTGATCTTTAAAATATGCAGGCATTGGTTTGCCGTCATCAATTAACTTTTTAATCCTTGCATGAGCAATATCCCTTGCAACGATTAATGTTCCGGTCAGACTCAATCTGGTCTTGACCGGATATTTTGTGAGTTCAGAAAGTACCTCTTTCATTGGACGATCGAGATTGATCTCTACAGGTTTTTCCAGTTCAGGTGCTTTCTCCGGCATAAAACGTGCAGGATTTCTCTCAAGCTCTTCCAGGAAAATTCCATTTTCCGTTATATGGGCTTTAATATTCCGGTCGGCACTGCAACTTACACCAAGTCCAACAGGGCAGGAGGCAGCATGTCGTGGTAGTCTGATAACCCTGACATCATGTACAAAATATTTTCCTCCGAATTGAGCCCCGACACCATATTCATGGCATATTTTTTCAATTTTCTTTTCCCATTCAGGATCGCGGAATGCCCTTCCGCTTTCACTGCCTGTCAGAGGAAGATAATCGAGATATCCCGCTGAAGCCTCCTTTACAGTTTTAAGCGTAGCTTCTGCAGAAGTTCCACCGATAACAAGAGCAAGATGATAAGGAGGACATGCTGAAGTACCAAGATCTTTTATTTTTTCCTTAACAAATTTAATAAGTGATTCTTCATTAAGTAACGATTTGGCCTGCTGGTAAAGAAAAGTCTTATTCGCAGAGCCGCCTCCCTTTGTTATAAAAAGAAACTCATAGGAATTGCCTTCAGTAGAATAAATATCTATCTGGGCGGGCAGGTTAGTTCCGGTGTTTTTCTCTTCAAACATAGAAAGCGGAACTACCTGTGAATACCTGAGATTCTTTTCTTTATAAGTTTGATATATTCCTTTTGACAGATGTTCGGCATCTTTACCTCCTGTCAGAACATCCTCTCCCTTTTTCCCAATTACTATTGCAGTGCCTGTATCCTGACATCCGGGTAGATCTTCTTTAGCTGATATCACCGCATTACGAAGCATCATATATGCCACAAACCGATCATTATCAGTAGCTTCAGGATCTTTAAGTATCGCAGCAAGTTTTTCAAGGTGCGATGTTCTGAAAAAGAAAGAGATATCGGAGACAGCTTGTCTGGCAAGAATCTCAAGACCTTCAGGATCTACTTTAAGTATCTTCCTTCCACCCTCTTCAATAACTTTTACATACTTTTTTGTCAGCAGTCTGTAGGTAGTTAAGTCCTTTTCAATCTGAAAAGGTTTCTCATAAATAAACTCTGCCATATTTCTTTTTTATTAATTAACTGTTATTGGGAAATATCCTTGAACTTAAATTTTTCTCCGGCTCTTATACCTTTTGAAGTCATCTCAAGATTGCAGCATTCAATGAATTCATCATGCTGAAAAACAAATATGAAACCACCAGCCAGAGCTTCATTAAGAAGTTTCTGTTTTTCATCGATAGTTTTAAGCGACTCAATATCGTAACTCATGTTCCAGATAAGCGGAATATGGGCAATCGTCGGAATAAGGTCCCCGGTATATACCAGGGTTTTATCATTATATTTAATCACCGGGATCATTAATCCCGGAGTATGTCCGTAACATATCATAACAGAAAAACCTGGAAACAATTCTCCTTCTTCATCGATAAGATTAAGATGACCACTTTGCCCTATTGGTAAAATATTTTCTTCGAGAAAGGAATCTGCTTCACGAGGATTGTTTTTTACGGCCCACTCCCATTGTGTGCGACTGACGTGATACGTTGCTTCAGGGAAGGTTAGTACATAACCATTGCCGCCTTCATCTTTTTTCACTCCTCCCCCACAATGGTCAGCGTGCAGATGAGTCAGGAAAACATCGGTAATATCTTCCGGTTTGTATCCCCTGCTTTTAAGTCCATTGATCAATCCTTCCCCCCCATGCAGATTTACATGCCGGAAGAATTTCTCATCCTGCTTATCGCCCCACCCGGTGTCTGTGAGAATCACATGACCTGCTGTTTCTACCACCAGAGATCGTAGAGTAAGATCGATAAGGTTATTGCCATCCGATGAATAGACACGCGACCATAGCACTTTGGGAACAACCCCGAACATTGCGCCTCCGTCAACTTTGAAATTGGCAATATTGAAAAGATTTATTTTCATATTGAGTTTCCTGATAAAACAGAAATCGGGTAGAATTTGTTTCCTGTTAATTTAGTCAATGACCAATATTTCAATATTTCCGGAATTCTATTTTTCATTAGGGTCAATGGTGCCTGCATACCGGGTTATTGAATCAGGAATTGCAATCCTGAAATGCGATTTTGCCAGTTTAACCATGTCCTCTCTAAGCTTCAGAGTATTATCGATAGCATCACTATAGGCATCATCATATAGTTTTCCGGCCTCGAGCAATTTTCTTTCCATAAGCTCATTTACTATCGAATATTCAGTCTCTTCACAGGAAACCTGGCCATCGATCCATATCTCTTTTGGGGGTATAAAATGATATGACAGGTCATTTCCGCTGAAACCAAAATCGGGATAAATGTTTTTACGGACCATGTAACCATCCACAATCCATATAGCAATTCCTTCACGTGTTCCAGCAGGAATTCGATATATGTTCTGAATCAGAATACTGTCAGGCAGACTTTTGATTTCCCTGATGTTATCATAATCCGTTGGTACAACTTTTTTCAAAGAGGCTTCATGTGCCCTGCATAACTCTTCATTTGAATGCCTGATTGTCTGCTCCAGTGATAATGACGAATCGTGGGCAGTAATATATCGCCATCCAAATTTGGCCATCAGGTGACGTTCATTTAATTCATGAGCCAATGTAAGATAGTACTCTTCACATGATATGGCATTATCAATCCATATTTCACCTTTTGGATTAAACGGATACCTCTGCTCATTTCCACCATATAGGAATGAACTGAAAATTTTCAGCCTTACCTGGTTTCCATCAACAATCCATATATCATAATTCTGTTCTTTCCCAATATAATAGCGATATACACCATCCACTTTTTTATTACTGTTGCAGCTTATGATTATCAGGCTGATGGACATGATGAACAATATCTTTTTCATAGGTAAATTATTAATAAGTATTAAAAGTAAACAAATTTCATAATTCTAATATTAATTCAATAATACAATTATCTAAATGTTTAGAATTGCAGACTCTTCATAAAGTTTAAAGAAAAATACTGATGATGACCCAGGGATATCATCGATTCAATAGTTGTTGTTGCTTTTAACCTCTTATTTCTATAATTTAGCAACCACTATTCTAAACATAAGAATATATGACTTTTAAAGAAATAGCATCAAAGTATAAGTATTCAATAGCTTTAATCCTCCTCTTTGTTCTTGTGGAAAATGTATCTTTTATAATTGAACCCACTTTTTTCGGAAAATTACTGGATTCACTTATCGACCACTTCTATGACCATGAAAAGGTAGATTATAATTATCCTCTCATTATCTGGATCATAGTGTATTTAATAAATGTTGTCGGCGGAACACTTCACCGGTTGTTTAATGGCAGTATCTATTCGAAGATGTATGCAAATATTGCCACGGAAGTAGTCATTGAATCAAAATGCCGTGAGGATCAGTTCTCTAAAATGCTGGTCAGGGCGGAGCTCGTCAAGGAATATATTGCCTTTTTTAAAGAACGGTTACCTGAAGTAATGTGGCAGTTATCTGCAACAGCGGGAGCTATAATCGCTTTATTCTTTTATGATTACAGAATTGCACTTGTCTGTCTGACAGTTATAATTCCTATTGCATTTATTAATAACCTGAACAGGAAAAACGTCACTCTTTTGCAAAAAGATATCCACGATAATCAGGAAGAATTGTTTCATCTGATCGAGAGCAGGGACACCTCAAAAATAACCCGGTTTTATGAGAATACCATATCTCCTAAAACCAGTATTGCAAGATGGAACGCCTTTGGCTACAGTTCAGTAAAAGTATTGCTTATAATCATTTTCATAGCTGTACTGTTCATATGTGTGGATGTTGATAAATTTACTACCGGCAGGATTTACTCCATTGTTGCATATTTATGGACATTTATAGCATCAACAGATTATTTACCTGAATTGATGGAGAGTCTGGCTTCAGTGAAAGACCTGAACAGACGGTTCAGTACAGACGAAAAAATCTGAAAATCCGGAAATTTTATCTGTAATTTTAAAATTGGCTTAATACAAAAGACCTTCAACTAATAACATTTAAATTATGAAAAAACTTGCATCAACATTTATGCTATCTGTATTTGCTTTTTGTCTGTTTGGGCAGACCGGTAAGGTCAAAGATGATCTTACTGTTCCGAGTAAAATATTAAAAATGGACAGGAAATATGCTGTTTACCTCCCGCCCGATTACGAAACTTCCCAGCGTAGTTATCCTGTATTATACCTGTTGCATGGAGCAGGTGATGATCAGACAGGATGGGTACAATTTGGTGAAGTTCTGACTATTGCAGATGAAGCAATAAAATCAGGAACCGCAACTGCAATGATCATAGTTATGCCTGATGCCAATACCGGAAAGCGCGGATATGTAAATGATGTTAAAGGAGAATGGCGTTATGAGGATTTTTTCTTTCAGGAATTTATGCCGTTCATTGAAAAGGAATACCGGATAAAAGCTGATAAAAGATACAGGGCAATTGCCGGTTTATCAATGGGTGGGGAAGGTACATTTATTTATGCCCTGCATCATCCCGAATTGTTTTCTGCAGCATGCCCTCTTAGCGCAGCAACCGGGCCAAAAAACCTTGAAGAACTGAAAACCTACAGATTATGGCAGGGAGTCGAAGGAATTACAGATGCCGACAAGGAATCATATTTTAAACTCTACAGCGTTTTGAACCTGATTCAGAATATGCCTGATGATCAGAAAAAAGCTGTAAGGTGGTATATCGATTGTGGTGATGATGATTTTCTTTATGAAGGCAATTCACTGGTGCATATTGCTATGCGTCAGAAAGAGATACCTCACGAATTCAGGATCCGCGATGGCGCTCATAACTGGACCTACTGGCGGGCATCATTACCAAAAGTACTGGAATTTGTGTCGATGGGGTTCCATCAGTTTTAGATAGTCTGGCCCATGCAATCTTTCAATGTAGAGACGCCCAAATTGGGCGTCTCTACTGTTTTCAGGGCGAATGTGGTTTCGATCTTTTCGCAGCCAGCATGAACATAAGCCTCATCATTATCCTGATCATCTGGTAGAAGAACCAGTCGGTAACCTGGAAAAACCAGGTTTTACGTTTAATATATTCATTAAAAGTTACCTGCCGGCAATCGTTTTTAATGATCTCCAGTAGAATTTCTTCAAACTTTTCAGCGAAAGGGGCATCAAGGATATCGGCGTTCATCTCCACGCTGCCATAATCGCTGAGGTGGTTCATGTTATAACTGCCGATAGTGCACCATTTGCCATCTACAGTGGCTACTTTAGAGTGCAGGTTTGATGGCAGGTATTCATAAATTGTAATATTATTGCGAAGAATAAAATCATAAAGAAAATTAGTCGCCCGTTTAAATACAGGTGCATCTGATTCCGCTGCCAGAACTATTTTAATATCCACTCCACGGCGGCTCGCATTCCTGAGCAACCTTCGTTCATTCCTTCCCGGCAAAAAATAACTGGCAAAAATTGTCATACGGTTCCGGGCATGTTTCAGGGCTGACCGGTAGCTTTTCAATATCTCAATTTTGTTTCTGTACCAGTTATTCTGAACGACTTTTACTCTTACATTTTCCTCATAGAGTACAGGATGATGCAAAGTCTCGCGCGACCGCTCCTTCTTTGAGATAAATGCTTTGTTCCAGAGGCCTTTCAGAATAAATAAAACATGGACACATTCCGGACCTTTTATAAGAATGGCAAAGTCGAGCCATGCTTTTGAACCGGCTTTACCATGATAACGGTCGGCGACATTCATACCCCCTATAATGGCAGTGACACCATCGGCAAGCAGAACCTTGTGATGTAGCCTGAGACTCAACTGAAAACCCTTAGTGATTAATCCCGGAGAAAATAGTCTGAAGAGGATCCCTGCTTTTTCAACCTTGTTTATCAGATCTTTAGAAAAGCTGTCTCCTCCATATGCGTCAAGCAGAAAATAAACTCTGACTCCTCTTTCCGCTGCCCTGATAAGTGCATCGACAATCCGTCTGCCTGTCAAGTCATCATCAACAATGTATGTTTGAAAATGGATATAGTGCTTAGCTTCATCAATTACCTTTTCACATGAAGCAAAAAAATTTTCTCCGCTCCGCAGAAGTTCGATGGAATGTCCGCTTCTATAACCATGTTGTGAAGGAATTTTCATAATATCAGCCGACATTTGTGTCTGTAATACAAATATAGAACATTAACATCAGGATCGCTATTTCCGGGTTTTTTACATTACTTTACTCCTCAATTAAAAAAGAACTGTACGATGTCAAAACACCTTGTTTTAAAATTATCAGCCGCTTTGTGGCTCTTAAGCTTTACAGTATGCGCCCAGATTGCACCTCAGGGCAATTCCATGGCTGTTCCAAAACACCCAAGAATACTTATGCCCGAAGGAGAAGAATCTGCAATAAAGCAAACCATCGCCTCTGATATTACCTGGAAAACAACAAACCAGTTCATACTGGACGAATGCAATAAACTCATTGGAAAGCCTCCTGTTGAAAGGACTCTGATTGGAAGAAGATTGCTGGATAAATCAAGGGAAGCCCTTCGCAGGATATTTTTTCTCTCTTATGCCTGGCGGATGACCTCAGATGCAAAATATCTTGAACGTGCCGAAAAAGAGTTACTGGCTGTTTCTGCTTTCAGCGATTGGAATCCTTCACATTTCCTCGATGTTGCAGAAATGACAATGGCAGTTTCTATAGGGTATGACTGGCTATATAAAGGTTTATCAGCAGAGTCACGTAACATCATAAAAGAAGCAATCATTGAGAAGGGTTTGAAGCCATCCCTAGATTCAAAAAATAATAGCTGGCTAAAAGCATCACATAACTGGAACCAGGTTTGCAATGCAGGTATGACTTTTGGCGCTCTGGCAGTTTTTGAAGATCAGACTGAACTGGCCGTCAATATTATTAACAGGGCTATAAGTTCAATAAAACTTCCGATGGAAGATTACAAACCCGATGGTGCATATTCTGAGGGTTATGGATACTGGGGCTATGGGACAAGCTTTAACATAATGTTTTTAAGTGCTATGGAAAAAGCCTTCGGAAAAGATTATGGATTAACTATAAATCAGGGAGTTTTTAAAACTGCCGGATATCTTGAAAACATGACAGGTCCGACTGGCGATCCGTTTAATTACTCCGATGCCGGTTCTCATGGGGAAATGCATCCTGCCATGTTCTGGTTTGCCAACAATCTTAACGATGCCTCGCTCTTGTGGTCGGAGAAATATCTGATGGCAATTAAGAAGCCTGATAACGACAGGCTTTTACCGGCAGTTATGATCTGGAGTGCCGGCATCACAATGGATAAGATAACAGCCCCTTCAAAAAAAATATGGGTCGGACAAGGAAAAAATCCTGTTGCTTTTATGAGGACATCATGGACCGACCCGAAGGCAATTTATGTGGCAATGAAAGGCGGTTCGCCTTCTGTGAATCATGGGCATATGGATGTGGGATCATTCATTATGGAAGCTGAAGGCGAGAGATGGGCTATGGACTTTGGTATGCAGGATTATAACTCACTTGAGACAGCCGGGGTGAATCTGTGGAATATGGCGCAGAACTCACAGCGCTGGGAAGTATTCAGATATAATAACTTCGTTCATAATACACTTACCGTTAATAATCAGCTTCAGGTTGTCGGTGGTTATGCTGCAATAACCTCATGGTCAGATGTACCGTCAATGATGAATGCCATCTCAGACATTACATCTGTTTATAAAGGGCAACTTCAAAAGTCAGTAAGGGGGATAGCGATTATTGACAATCAATATGTTACAGTAAGAGATGAAATAGAAACGCTCGATTCAGCAACTGTCCTACGATGGAATCTTCTGACTTCTGCTGAGGTCAGCATTACCGGGAAAAATACAGCCATCCTGACAAAAAATGGAAAAAAACTGACAATCCTGGTTAAGGAGCCGGCAAGTATAACTATGAAGTCATGGAGCACTGAACCGCAGCATAAGTATGATGCCCCTAATCCCGGTACTGTTATGGTCGGATTTGAAGCTACATTGCCAGCCAATTCGAAGACTGCATTGACAGTCCTTCTCCTGCCGGAAGGCTCAGCTGAAAACACTTTGGTAACTTCAAAAACCCTTGATAGCTGGCCTAAGACATCCGGGAACAAATAAAAAGTGCTATTTTTATAATGAATTTTTCAAAATAATAAATCATGAATAGAAGAAAAATGATAGGAAGAATAGCAGGGGCAGCAGTGATAACTGCAGCAAGCCCGATAAACAGTGTTTTTGCCGGAGTTGGCGGAGAAACAACACAGCTTAAAGGCAATATCCATCATTCAGTAAGCCAATGGTGCTACAATGATATACCACTTGAGGACTTTGCAAAGGCATGCAAGGATATGGGTATAGAATCTGTTGAATTGCTCGGTGAAAAGGATTGGGTCATAGTTAATAAAGCCGGACTTAAATGTGCGGTAGGTTATGCTACAGACTGGGGCATTCCCAAAGGATTTAACCGCATTGAAAACCATGAAAAGCTGATCGCTGATTTTGAAAACATGATACCAAAAGCATCTGCAGCTGGTGTTCCAAACCTTATATGTTTCTCAGGTAACCGTGAAGGGCAGAATGATAATGAAGGTATGATAAATTGTGCAAAAGGATTGCGCAAACTTATGACTTCAGCAGAAAAATACGGTGTAACTATCATCATGGAATTACTCAACAGCTATGGCCATAAAGATTATCAATGTGACAAAACAACATGGGGCTCAGCACTTTGCGAAATGGTCGGATCAGAGAGATTTAAACTCCTTTATGATATTTACCACATGCAGATAATGGAAGGTAACGTTATCGACACAATTACAAAGTACAGCCCATACATTGGCCATATTCATACGGGAGGCGTACCCGGAAGGCACGAACTTGATGAGACGCAGGAGCTCTATTATCCGGCAATTATGAGAGCACTTTTAAAAACAGGATATAAAGGATTTGTTGGACAGGAATTTGTTCCATCGCAAAAAGATAAGCTCGAGTCATTGAGGAAATGCATCCAGATATGTGACGTTTAAAATGAAAGTACATTTCATAGCAATTGGGGGTGCAGTTATGCATAACCTGGCAATTGCTCTTCATAATAAAGGGTACATCGTAACAGGTTCGGATGATGAGATCTTTGAGCCTTCACGGTCGAGATTAAACAAGTATCATCTCCTTCCGGAAAAGTATGGCTGGGACCCCGGGCTGATAACTCCGGATACCGAAACAGTTATCCTGGGAATGCATGCAAAAGCTGATAATCCTGAACTCCTTAAGGCACGCGAGCTCGGGATAAAAATTATGTCATTTCCGGAATATCTCTATGAACAGACAAAAGATAAAAAACGTATTGTTGTTGCAGGCAGTCATGGCAAAACCACAACCACTGCAATGATAATGCATGTTTTCAGATTTCTCGGAATAAAATTTGATTACATGGTTGGTTCCCAGATCGATGGATTTGAGACCATGGTTGGACTATCGGATGAAGCTCATATTGCGGTTTTTGAAGGAGATGAATATCTCACATCTGCACTGGACAAAAGACCCAAGTTTCATCTTTACATGCCTGATATTGCTGTATTAAATGGTATTGCATGGGACCACATGAATGTATTTCCGACTTTTGAAAACTATATCGGACAATTCAGGATATTTACCGAAAAAATTTCTGAAGGAGGTTCTCTGATCTACTTTGAAGGTGATACTGAAGTAAACAAAATTGCTCTTGCTTCAGGAAAAAACATTAAAAAGATCCCATATAAAGTTCATGGATACTTTCAAAATAAAACCGGATTCTTTGCTGCAACACATAACAGGGTTGTACCGGTAAAAATATTCGGAGAACATAACATGCAAAACCTCTCTGCCGCACGGGAAGCCTGTTTTGCTGCCGGAGTTGCGGAAGATGATTTTTATGAGGCAATTAAAAGTTTTGAAGGTACTTCAAGGAGACTACAGAAACTGATAGAGAATGAAAAGGGAACCGTTTACCTTGATTTTGCGCATTCACCATCAAAGGTTAAAGCAACTGTTGAAGCGATTGTTTCAAGGTATCCGAAAAGAGAGATCATTGCATGCCTTGAGCTTCATACCTATTCGAGTCTGAGCAGCGACTTCCTGCCTCTTTATAATGGAACTCTTGCAGGTTGTACTGTTGGATTAGTCTATTTTAGTCCTCATGCAATCGAACTTAAGAAGTTGAAGTATCTTTCCAAAGAAGCTGTAAGTAAGGCTTTTGGTGGAAATAATATCAGAGTTTATGACAACTCTGAAGAGATGTTTTCTTTTATAAAGTTACAAAACTATAAATGTCCGGTATATCTTTTTATGAGCTCAGGTGATTTTGACGGATTTGATTTTACCAGGCTGGTAGAATAGCTGAACCTTATTAATCGGACATTTTTTAGGTCGAAATATTTTGCAGATCAAAAAAAACATCCTTTCTTTGCATCCGCATTTTAAAGTTCTTTGTATGGTCCATTCGTCTAGTGGCTAGGACGTCAGGTTTTCATCCTGGTAACAGGGGTTCGATTCCCCTATGGACTACAATTTTTAGAATTAAAAAATAATTCATATATACATGGCAAATCATAAGTCGTCAGAAAAAAGGATCAGGCAGATCGATGTAAGAAAAGAGAATAACAAGTATTATGCAAAGACAACGCGCAATGCTCTTAAGACACTTCGCGGAACAAGCAACAAGGAAGAGGCTGCAGTTCTCCTTCCAAAATTAACCTCTATGCTCGACAGGCTGGCAAAGAAGAATATCATTCACAAGAAAAAAGCTTCAAACCTGAAGTCATCAATTGTAAAGCACGTAAGCAGCTTATAATATCCTGCAATAATATATAAGAGGCTGTATCCTGATGATGCGGCCTTTTTTTGTTTTTACCTCGTTTATAATTTAATCACGGATTTCAAAGAGAAATCACTTAGTCATTTTATACATGCAGGAAATCCCGCGGGATATCAATGATCCTGGAAATATCGCAGATCTTTTTCCTGATATCGAATCCCATGCTACAGTGGATATTACAGGTTGTACATTCTAAGCATGGATTATAAGTCAAACCGATGCTTGTAAGAGTGTAATGAGCATGGGGAAGGTTGTTATGTCCGTAAGCATACATATAGGATCGCATCAGAGTGGGAATATCCACTCCATGAGGACACTGACGAAGGCACTCGCCACACTGCTGACAAAAAATAGATGAGGTCACTTCTCCTGTTGGTGGAACCAGGTCTCTTATTTCTGTTCCAGTAAGTTTAAGGTCTGACATGATCTCTATGTTCTGAGCCAACTGGTCGAAGTCAGAGCAATCAGGAACAGTAGTGTGTATGTTTTCATTCTGAAGAACCCATTTAAGTGCTGCCCTGGAATTTATCGGTTTTATTCTTTCTTTATCCCAGAATGCTCCTGCCATAGTTTTCATCGCGATAATTCCAAGCCCTGCGCTAGCAGCATAACGGATTGCATCTTCAAGCTCTTCCCTGTTAGTCTTCAGGAAATTATAGCTTATCATTATTACATCATGAATACCAACGTCCACCGCAGCTCTAATTGCCTCGGGTTCATTTCTATGTGTTGCAATTCCTGTATATTTTGCTAACCCTTCTTTTTTCACATACTCCATAGCTTTCAATACAGGCTCATGAAAGACTGATTCCCGCTTTGCGGCGAATGATTGAATAAGAATATCTACGTATTCAATTCCAAGCCTTGAAAGGCTACCCTTAACTCTCTTTAAATAACCATCATAAGTAAATGCATTATTTAAAACCCCGGTTTCTGTATCTATCCAGGCTAGATCGCCGCTGCTTGTCATAACCATATATGAATCCCTTGGCAAATCTTTAATAGCTGTACCAATCATTTTTTCATTGTTACCGTTTTGATATATCTCTGATGTACCTAAAAGCTTTATCCCTTTATTGAGAGCAGATTTTACTAGTGCAGGATTGCTTGTATTGCCTGTACCCATACTTACAATCGGAAGTTTAATACCTGTTCTCCCAAGTGTTCTATAAATGAATTTATTATCAGGTAGATCGTCAGCATTTCCGGTGGTGACACAGTATCTACCTGTCAATCCGGCTACTGCTGTAGACAGCAGGCTATTCTTAATAAATTTACGACGATTTTGCATGATTATAAGAGATAAAGGTTAATAATTGGGTGTAAGTTAAAACTATTATTATCGAATGTCAATAATAAAGTTACACGCCTATCCTTTGAGACTCCGATTTTTATGGACATTATATTAGAGTTCAACTGAAAACTTAACAGATTGCGATAAGTTCTGAGGTGCAGTGAGTCTTGCGTCATTTTTTTTGCCATGTGGCCGATTTTAATTATATTGCATATGCATTTCAAAATTGTTGCTAGATGTCTCTTAAAATTACTGACTGGGCTGTTGAAGACAGACCCAGGGAAAAACTTATTCAAAAAGGTACTTCCAGCCTGAGTGATGCCGAACTACTTGCAATACTTATCAGTTCGGGAACAAAGGACAAATCGGCTGTTGATCTTGGCCGTGAATTATTAGGTATTGCAAATAATAACCTGAATAGTCTTGGAAAACTTACGATTGCGGACCTCAGAAAATTAAGGGGTATAGGTCCTGCAAGGGCGGTTATAATAGCTGCAGCTCTGGAACTGGGTCGAAGGCGAAAACTGGCTGAAAGTCAGTATGTTCCTCAGATCAGAAGCTCTAAAGATGTAGCTGATATTTTTCAGCCATTACTCTCTGATCTTCAGCACGAAGAGTTCTGGATATTGTTTCTTAACAGATCAAATAAAGTGATCAACAGGATGAAACTGAGCCAGGGCGGCATCAGTGGCACTGTTACCGATGTCCGTATAGTTATGAAAAAGGCTATCGAGTACCTTGCTTCAGGTATTATTGTTTGTCATAATCATCCATCGGGAAACCTTAATCCAAGTGAATCAGATTCCAAGATAACTCAGAAAATAAAAGAGGCAGGCAATCTTATGGATATTCAGCTGCTCGATCACCTTATTATATCGGATAAGGATTATTACAGTTTTGCGGATAACGGGTTGCTGTGAGGTAAAACCTTGCTCGCATCCTCACATATTTCCAGCAGATCAGCAATTGACTTTTTCATGACCGGATGAATGAATTCAGGCGCAATTTCGCAAAGCGGTACCAGAACAAATTTTCTTTCATGTAACAAAGGATGCGGAATTTTCAGACTTTCCTCATTCACTATCATATCCTCAAAAAGGAGTATATCGATATCTATCAGCCTCGAAGAATATTGCTCTTTCACTCTGACTCTGCCTAATAGTGATTCTATCATCAGAATTCTTCCTAATAAGCCGGAAGGAGCCAGATCCGTTTCAATTTTCACAACCATATTAAGAAACTCATCTTTAGCCTGAAAGCCCCATGGCTCGGTCTCGTAGATTGCAGAAGATTTTAAAACCGGACCAATATATTCCTTTATTCTTGCAACAGCTTGTTCAAGATTGCTTTCCTTGTTACCCAGGTTTGTTCCGATACCAAGAAACACTTTCTTCATAATCAAATCAATCTGGTATCAAAAGTATTAAATACATGTATAACTTTACAAATTCATTTTGTTTTTTATATATTTAAAATTCATTTCATTAAACCTCTTAAAAGATGAAAAACTTTCTTAAATACACTCTGGCAACCATAACCGGAATAATAATTGCTTCCATTCTTTTCTTCATTGTAATGCTTGCAGGTTTTAGTGCAATTGTTTCATCGGGCAACAAACCCGTTTCAATAAGCAACAATTCCATTCTGGTGCTAAAAGCAGGAGTGCCAATCCCTGACAGAGGGGATCAGAACCCTTTCTCCGGACTCGATTTGTTTAATATGACAATTACACCTGCTCCCGGACTGAATGAAATTCTGCAAAACATTGAGAAAGCGTCAGGAGATAATAAGATCAAGGGGATTCTGATTGAAAACGGGCTGCTTCCTGCAGGATGGGCAACAACTGAAGAGATCCGGAATGCACTTTTGAAATTCAGAGAGAATGGAAAATTTGTAATTTCCTATTCTGATTATGTTCTTACTCAGCAGTGTTATTATTTGTCGACTGCAGCAGATAAGATTTATATTAATCCGGGCTCAATGGTTGATTTTAAAGGTCTGAGCAGTGATGTTATGTTTTTCAAAAAAGCTCTTGAAAAGATCGGTGTGGAAGTCCAGGTAACGCGTCATGGTAAATTTAAAGGCGCTGTAGAACCTTTTATCCTGGATAAATTAAGTGAAGAAAACAAAACACAAATAAAAGATTATGCCGGATCATTATGGAATCAGATTCTTTCAGATATATCAGAATCACGGGGGCTTCCGGTAGCACAACTAAACCGGATTGCTGATAATCTTGACGGAAACATTGCATCGAGGGCACTTGAAACCAGGCTTGTTGACGGACTTATTTACCGTGATGCCTTGATAGATACACTTAAAGCGATTTCAGGGATAAACACAGATAAAGATCTCAACCTGGTATCCATGACCAAGTATAGTAAAGTCCCGGATACCAAAATGACTTATTCTGCAAAAAACAAAATAGCGGTAATATATGCATCAGGAACTATTGTGACCGGTAAAGGAAACGAAAACAATATAGGAGGAAACTCCTATGCTGATCTGATCAGAAAGGTAAAGAAAGATACTTCCGTAAAGGCAATTGTCCTGAGGGTTAACTCTCCCGGAGGAAATGCCATAGCTTCAGATATTATATGGAATGAGCTGAATCTTGCTGCAAAAGTAAAACCAGTTGTAATATCGATGGGGAATTACGCTGCTTCGGGAGGATATTACATCTCCGCTCCGGGAACAAAAATATATGCAAATCCAATGACTATTTCAGGATCGATCGGAGTATTCGGAATTATACCAAATGCACGCAAACTGTTGGAACAGAAACTCGGACTTACAACAGAAGTAGTAAATACAAACAAAAATTCCGATTTCCCTTCAGTATACAGGCCAATGAACAACTATGAGAAAGAGATGATGCAGTTGAGTATTGAAAATATCTACAGCGATTTTGTAAGTAAAGTTGCTGCAGGCCGGAAAATGAGTGCCAGGTCGGTTGACAGTATAGGACAGGGAAGAGTATGGAGTGGCAACAGTGCTCAGAAAATTGGACTGGTGGATGAAATAGGCGGACTTAAAGATGCGATTATAGGTGCGGCAAAACTGGCAGGTATTGAACACTATTCTGTAAGAGAACTACCTGTAATCGAAGATCCGTATACCAGAATACTTACTCAACTAAGTGGAGAAGTAAGGATGAGTATATTAAAAAAGGAGCTGGGAGAATCGGTAACGTATTACAATATGGTTAAGGAAATAAAAGATCTGTCAGGGATACAGGCAAGACTTCCCTACTTTATTGAGATACATTGATGTAAAGTACTTAGAGAAGTTTGGAGTGAACTAAAGTTTGGAGTGCCTAAAGTAAAAGAAAAGTTTGAAGTGAGCTAAAGTTTGAAGTGAGCTAAAGTTGAAAAAAATGAAAATAGCATAAATCGACTAACTCTAGGCACTTTAGGCACTCTAGTCACTTTAGGCACTCTAGTCACTCTAAGCACTTTAGGCACTCTAGGCACTTTTTGAACATATGGTACATATAAAAAATATATTTCTTTATCCGGTTTCTCTCTTATATGGATTGATTACCAGTATCAGAAATTTTTTATATAATACCGGAATTCTTCCATCCAAAGAGTTCCCCTTTCCTGTAATTTGTGTAGGAAATATTGCTGTCGGCGGGACAGGGAAAACTCCCCATGCAGAATATATTGTTGGATTGCTCAGGGAAAACTTTAAAGTAGCAACTCTGAGCAGGGGTTACAAAAGGAAGACCCGTGATTTCAGAATTGCATCTGCTTCGGCACTGGTCAGGGATATTGGTGATGAACCTCTGCAGATATTCCTTAAGTTTCCTGATGTCCTTGTAACAGTAGACAGAAACAGGGTTCACGGAGTTAACAGGATTCTTGAGGAAAGTCCGGAAACGGATGTAATTATTCTGGACGACGGTTTCCAGCACAGGAGGATAACCCCCGGCTTTTCGATCCTTCTTTCTGATTATGAAAGACTAATTGTCAGAGATCATATGATGCCTTATGGCAATCTGAGGGAAAGCAAAGGAAATATGAGAAGAGCCAATATAATACTTATTACCAAAACTCCGGAAAACCTGTCTCCAATCCAGAGAAGGCTGATAGTAAAGGAAGTTGACAAGACGCCCTATCAGAATCTCTATTTTACTACTTTTATATATAAGCCTCCTGTCGCTGTCTTTGGAAGAAGCGACCATGAAGAAAGTCAATCCGTTATGGAAGAAAGTGGAGATTGCGGTATCGTACTTATAACCGGAATAGCCAATCCTCAACCTCTGAAAGAGTATATGCAGAAGAGTTACAATGAGATAATCCATCTCTCCTTCCCCGATCATCACAATTTTAAAGATAAAGATCTGGTTAGAATATCCTCAGCTTATCATGAACTTAAGTCAAAAAACAGGTATCTGTTTACTACAGAAAAAGATGCAGTAAGATTGAGGGAATTTACTAATATTGCAGAACCAATAAAATCTTCATTTTTTT
>Ga0209539_1000501_pt1 | contig 22352 bp, 18 predicted proteins | sample BarGraNGADG00312_2_FD_184499 | JGI IMG/M metagenome (GOLD analysis project Ga0209539, IMG submission 184499) | Arctic peat soil microbial communities from Barrow, Alaska - Barrow Graham LP Ref core NGADG0011-312 (SPAdes) (version 2) | ecosystem: Environmental > Terrestrial > Soil > Wetlands >...
CAGAAATTCGTCTGCAAATCGGTTAGTTGTAATGTCAGTTATAATACTTGCGCTATTGCTAGTTGAAGGTAGTATGCCAGCACGACGGGGGATCGAACAATATGGATGCGGCCGAATCACAGCCTAATACCGAAATAATCGATAATGAGGTAGCTCCTGCTCTTGACTCCGATGAGGACGCTGATCCTATTGATGACAATAAGACCCCAGTCCCGTTTGAGAGCCGCACTCGTCGTGCCCTGAAATCCTTAAGACGACGGTTTCCCTTCTATCTGATCGGTGCGGAAGCCATAATATTCCTCCTCACCAGGCTCCCTAACATCAAAGAGCTACCGATACACGTTGACGAAAGCCTGTACATAGGATGGGCCAACGCTGCACTACATGGTGCGCCATGGTACTCGATGATTGATGGCAAGGGTCCTCTTCATGCATGGTCCATGGGCCCATTTCTCAAGGTATTCTCGGATCCTTTGCGAGCCGGCCGAATGAACTCCGTCTTCTGGGGCGCCATCGCGTTGGTTGCGATCATACTCATCGGCAAAGCACTCAAAAGCTGGACTCTCGGTGCGTTTGCAGGTTTATTCTGGGTTTTGTGCCCGTTCATTCTCTTCTACGACAAGACCGCTTTCATTGAAGGAATGATCTTGAGCCTGATGGTCGTGACCGTGTTCTTCGCTGTCAAGGCAGCACGCACAGGGAGAATCGTCTATTTCGTCTTGACAGGAGTCGCGTTGGGCGCAGCGCTATGGACTAAAGGCACAGCCCAATTACTTTTCCTCGTGATTCCCTTGGCATATCTAACCCGTGAGCCTGCCACGAAAAAGGAGCCCGAGGGCGAAGAATCCAATGTGAGTACGGCGAAGAGAAAACGCCCTCTTCTCCGATGGCTCGTATCGGCCGGCCTTTCACTGCTTCTAGGGTACGGGTTATTTTCGCTTCTCCGCTTTTCCCCGAATTACTCCCAAATGGCCGCGCGATCAACAGTGATGTCTAGAACCATTCCTCAGATATTAAAGGATCCGTTCACCGGTCTTGGGACCAACCTCCATGGCATGTGGAACGCCCTATGGAGCCAGGCTACCCCGATTGTTCTTCTGATCTGCGTGATCGGCCTGTTGGCTGGAATCGTCTTCAAGTGGAGACCTGTCTGGTTCTTGTGGGCATGGTTGCTCGTCTCGGTAACCGCCACGGCTCTGAGCGCACGCCATCCCTTTGACAGGTATTGGACAATCTTGCTGCCGCCTTTGATTCTTGGTGCGGGATACGCTGCTACAGAATTGGCACCCCGGGCTTACAAATGGATGTCAAAGCTAAAGGAAGTGAGGCTGAGAAAGGGGCTCGAAGTTGCGGTTATTGTCGTGTCTGCCCTGTTGTTTATTGGGGCTGTTTATATTCCCGCCAGAAACGAGATCCGATTTGTTAAGGACCCCGGCAAAGGTCTGACCCAGGCGAGTTGGGGCTACAAGGTAAATGAAGTGGTCGAGCTCTTGAGGACCAGGAGTCAGAACCAGCCCGTGAGAGTTGAGATATTGAGTCGCTACACTTTTTACATGCTAAGAGCCTACGGTATTCCCAATGTGATCTATGAGAATCTGGGAGCCAAACCAAAGCCGGGGCAGGAAGGTTTTCCAGTATATGTCGTCGGCTCAGGACTAAATGGCAAACCAAAGGGACTGCGTCTATCGGATGTTCACGTGTACAGCAGGGATGGCACCATGAATAGGATTACGTTATTCGCCAGAATAAAGTGACAGCTGTTAGCACAAAGTCGTGAGACCACAGGGCACCCCGGGGGGAACCCGTTTTCGTCGATAGAGGAAAGCAAATGCTGCCCATGATCGTCATTCCCACATACAACGAGAACGAGAACATCGAGCGACTCACGAGGCAGTTGCTCGGACTGGAAATCGGCGTCTCGGTACTGATCGTCGATGATAATTCGCCGGACGGAACTGGCGAGATTGCCGACAGGCTTGCCCGGGAGTCATCTCAGGTCAGTGTCCTACATCGCAAGTGCAAGGAAGGCCTGGGCAACGCATACAGGCACGGGTTCGAGGTCGCTCTGGATATGGGTGCGGACTACATTTTCCAGATGGATGCTGATTTTTCCCACAACCCGAAATATGTCCCCCTGATGCTCCAAGCGGCAGAGAGCCACGACATTGTCATCGGGTCAAGGTATGTTCCGGGCGGGGGGACGGAGAATTGGGGTTGGAGCAGAAAGCTGATCAGCCGCGGTGGCGGATTCTACACAAGGGCCGTGACAGGCATAAAGATTATGGATCCAACATCGGGATTCAGGTGTTTTCGCTCGGATGTTATCAAAGCGATTGATTTTTCGAGGATTTCGGCTTCGGGATTCGGATTCCAGGTCGAGCTTTCGTACGTGTGCTCTGCCATGGGATTCGATATTTACGAGCTGCCGATCGTTTTTGCTGATAGAACCGAGGGTACGTCTAAGATGAGCAGAAGCATCGTTTGGGAGGCACTACTGCTCGTGGGCGGCCTGAGACATAAATACAGCGATATGACGAGACAACAACCCACTGCATAGCCCATGCGGTGCGTTACATCCGTGGATTACTCATGGGTGGAGGAAATGTTGAGACAGAAAATTCCCCTAGGATACATAGAAATATGTGCTACCCATCTGGCGGATGCAAATTAAGAGGTGATGGTGTTGAACGGTCGATTTTCGTGGGTGGGGTGACAGGGTTGAAAGGGTCGGGCAGTTTCTACGGCGTCAGGTTGCAGTTGAAGGTGCCTGTCACTTTTAACAGGAGGGCATGGAGTGTGAGATGCTTTTGCCAATCGAGAAAGTGTGACAGCGCGGATATCGAACCGTCGCTTCACCCTGCGGGAGTTCAATTAGGCGCTGGTTGGCTGTTCAGAGCTCCGCTCCTCCAACGGTGGGGACTCCGTCCCCCCGATGGCGCTCGCCTTCGGCTCGCTGTTACCCCCCCGATTTTGAAATTCATGCGGGAAAATACTTTTCCCGGCCCCTTTGGGGTTCGAATCCGCGCGCCTGAAGGCGTCGTTACCATTTAGAGCTGGAGCCGGCGCGCGGATTCGAACCGCGGACCTGCTCATTACGAGTGAGCCGCTCTACCGACTGAGCTACACCGGCTTGCTTGAAAGCTTAACAGAAAAACCCGGTCGAGTTCAGCAGCGCCGAGCCCGTCCGCTCCACATCAGATGTATTCGGGCACCCAGCCCTGGAGCCTTCGGATCGACTCCGAGACCTCTTCCTCGAGAAGGTCTTCCGCTTCCTGCCCTTCAGGCGAGGACAGCACCTGGCGGAACCTACCCTGTATCTCGAGGTACTGCTTAACCGGCTTGCGCTTGACCTTGCCTTCGAGGATGCGCTTGGTCGCGCCCGTGAACCTCGTCTCGCCCTCCTCGTGCTCGTAGAGCAGCCACATGCCGCTCTGCACGGCCATGCGGCTGACCTCGATCATCTGGCTGGACGGGAACTTCCAGCCCGGGGGACACGGGGCCATGATCTCGATGTACTTGGTGCCCTCGATGCTCTTCGCCTTGAGCATCTTCTGGTAGAAGTCGAGCGGGTAGGCGAGCGACACCGTGGCCACGTAAGGGATGCGATGGGCGATCATTATCTGGGCGATGTCCTTGCGGTGCTGGACCTTCCCGCCGGGAGTCGTTGTGGTCCAGGCCCCGAGCGGGGTCGCGCCGCTCCTCTGCGTGCCCGTGTTGGAGTACATCTCATTGTTGTAACAGACGTAGATGAAGTCGGTCTCGCGCTCTGCGGCTCCCGAAAGCGACTGGATCCCGATGTCGTAGGTGCCGCCGTCGCCGGCCCACACCAGCACGGTCGGCTCCTCGTCGTACTCCCCGCGCTTCTTGAGGGCCTTCAGACCCGCGGACACGCCGGATGCGCTCGCTCCGCCTGTCGCGAAAGCGACGTTCATCAACGGGAGGTTGATCGCCGAGTGCGGGTAGGAGCCCTGCAGCACCGACGTGCAGGAGGCCACCACCACGAGTATCGTGTTCTGGCCAAGAGCCTTGAACGCGAGCCGGAGAGCCAGGCTCGAGGGGCAGCCCTGGCAGGCCGTGCTCCCGGCGAGGAACAGTTCCTCCTCCGGCAGGTCCTTGAAGCTAACCATCAGTAATCCGTGCCTTCCGCGACGGGGCTCGAGCCCGCGCGCATATCGTCAATCTTTATCGAAGAGCTCGCCGAACTCTGCGAGGATCGCGGTGGTGACCTCGTGGGCCGGGCTCATCCGGGAATCTCCCCACGTCACCTCGGCCATCTCTCCGGCCCAGGACTTGATCGTCATCTCCTCGATCATCTGGTGTGTCACGTCGCGCCCGCCGATGCCGACGATCAAGTTCGTCGCCTTCGCGTCGACATGGCCGTACAGCGCCGCCTTCACCTCGGTGAAGAGCGCCCCCGTGTTTCCGTACGAGTAATCCCTGTCGATCACCATCAACCCTTCCAGGCCCGCGCAGAGCTCGCGGAGCTCGTCGTTGGGAAACGGCCTGAAAAAGCGCACGCGAAGCAGGCCGACCTTCCGGCCCTGCCTCCGCAGCGCATTGACCGCGACCTTGGCCTCCGCCGCCATGCTCCCCATGGCGACGATCGCGAATTGCGCGTCGTCCATCAGGTACGGCTCGACGAGCTCGCCGTGCCAGCGCCCGAAGACGTCCTTGAACTCGGCAGCGACGGACTTGATCACGCCCCGGGCGTTATCGTGCCCGATCTGTATCGACTGGCGCGTCTCGCTGAAATCCACCGGGTAGACCACCGAACCGTGGGTCACCGGCTTGCGGGGGTCGAGCCTCCAGAGCGGCTTGTAGGCCGGCAGGAAGCTGTCCACTTCTTCCCTGCCCGGGATGTCCGCGTCCATGTATGTGTGAGAGATCACGAAGGCGTCCAGGTTGATCATCATCGGCACCAGGACCGAGGAGTCCTCGGTGATCTTGTAGGCCTGAATGACCGTGTCCACTGCTTCCTGGTGGCTGGCGACGTACACCTGCAGCCAGCCCGTGTCGCGCTGGCTGATCGAGTCCTGGTGGTCGCACCAGATGTTCCAGCCCGGGCCGAGGGCTCGGTTGACGTTCGCCATGACTACCGGGACCCTTATGCCCGCGGCGTAGTGCAGCATCTCGTGCATGTAGGCGAGCCCGTGGGAGCTGGTTGCGGAAAAAGCCCGGGCGCCCGTCAGCGATGCCGACACGAGGGCCGCGCATGCGCTGTGCTCGGACTCGACCGGGATGTACTCGGCGTCCATCTCGCCGCGGGCGATGAGGTCGGCGATCTCCTCGATGATCTGAGTCTGAGGCGTGATCGGGTACGCGGGGACGACCTCGACGTGAGCGGAGTTTGCCGCGTAGGCCACCATGTGGTTGCCTGTCTCGAGGAGCCTCACCGCTTCTCCTCCTTGATCATCGTCATCGCGCCCGTCGGGCACTCCACCGCGCAGATGCCGCAACCCTTGCAGTACTGGTAATCGACCTCGAGCTCTTCCTTGTCTATGCAGGCCTCAGGGCAGAAGACCCAGCACAACAGGCAGTTGTTGCACTTTTCGGCGTCCTTCACCGGCCGGAAGACACGCCATTCGCCCGTGTCTCCGGCGCACCCTTTGATAGGCCGCGACACCGAGGTCATGTAACCGAGCTCTTCGTTTTCCTTGCTCATATGACTCACCTCGCCCGCGTCAGCGGACGGTCGCTTCTTTCGCTGAGGCAATCTTTACTTCCTTGAAGCCGCGCGTCGCGGCTGCCACGTATGCGTCCATGTTGCCGCGCTTCGCGGCGACCTCGCGTACGATCTCGAGCACCGCTTCGAGGGTGACCGTGCCGGACTGGTAGGCGATGGCGCCGAACAGGGGCAGGTTCACCATGGGCATCCCGTCGATCTCCAGGCCGAGCTCGATGGCGATCCCCGTAGCGTCGATGTAGCTGATCTTGCGCGCGAACCGGGTCGCCAGGCGCTCCGCCAGCTCTTCTCCCGCGTTGACGAGCACGTCACCGTCCTCTTTGATGCCCTCCTGGATCCCGATGCCCATCAGGTCCGGGCTCATTATGACCAGCAGGTCGGGCATGTAGACCTGGCTGCGCAGGTCGATGGCCGCGTCGTCCACGCGGACGAACGCTTTCACGGGCGCGCCCCGGCGCTCGGCTCCGAAGAACGGGAACGCCTGCACGTGCTCGCCGGCAGCGTACCCGGCCTGCGCGAGCCAGGTCACAAGTGTGACCGCGCCCTGGCCGCCAAGCCCGTGAACCCTCATCTCGAACAAAATAAGAAACCTTTCGTGCGTCTCCGGGATTACAAAACTGCCGCCCTGGACCAACCCGGCGGCAGCCGGAAGAATAATATTAGCACGAAAGGTCAAATCGAGTCAGCGCAAAACGCAATCCGTTCGCGTGGTTTCAGAGGGGTGTCGACAGCGGCCAAACCGGGTCTTTCAGCGCCTGCGTTTCCTTCCGCGCTGCTCTTTGGGCGTCTTCAACCCGTCGAGCGGCACGTCGACGCGCCGGCCCGCCTCGATCTCCACCACGACGAGGTTCCTGGGCACGTGGTATCCGACGACGCGGCCTTTTCCGTGCTCCGTCTCGACCTCGGTGCCGATCTGCGGCGCGTTCCGGTTGAACTCCTCATAAGCCGCCACCTCGTACTTGAGGCAGCACATGAGCCGGCCGCAGATCCCGCTGATCTTCGTCGGGTTCAGCGGCAGGTCCTGCTCTTTGGCCATCTTGATCGAGACCGGGTTGAAGTCCGAGAGGAACAGGCTGCAGCAAAGGTCCCTGCCGCACGGGCCGAGCCCGCCGACCATCTTGGCCTCGTCGCGCACGCCGACCTGCCTGAGCTCGATGCGCGCCTTGAGCGTGGAGGCGAGGTCTTTCACCAGCTCGCGAAAGTCCACCCGGCCCTCGGCGGTGAAGTAGAAGACGATGCTCGAGCCGTCGAAGACGTAGTCGACGTCAACGAGCTTCATCGGGAGGCCGTGCCGCTGGATCAGCTTGCGCGCCGTGCGGTACGCCTCCTCTTTCTTCAGGGTGTTCTCCTTCTGGCGCTCCTTGTCGCGGGCGCTGGCGCGCCGCATTACTTTCTTGAGGGGCTCCTCGAGCTCTTTGTCGCCGACCTCCTTGATCGGGGTGACGACCCGGCCGTAGCCGACTCCGCGAGCCGCGGGCACGACTACCTCGTCGCCCGGCACAAGGTGCAACCCTTCGGGATCGTAGAGGTATACCTTGCCGCCCGTCCTGAAAGAAACGCCGACAGTCTTAGGCATAAAGCGCCTCCTGTACCCCGAGGAGCGCGCTCTCTATGTTCAATTGCGCCGGCACGTTCTGCTCGGCTGCCCTCATCCCGTCCCCCAGTATGTCGATGCACTTGAGAAGGTTGGTGGGAGACAAGGCCCCCGCCTCCTCGGCAACCTCTTGCTCCAAGTCCCGGTTGACGAGAAGGCTCGCGTCGGAGCCCTCACCGTATATGAGGATATCACGATACCACCAGGCAAGAGTGGACAGGACCTCCTTGACCCCCTTGATCTCTTCCTTGATCTGCTCTCGCTTGCACTCATCGTCGTAATCCTTCGAGATGCGCCTGAGCGTCGCGTCGTCGAGGGTGCCGTCCGCGAGGAGGTGCTTCTTCTCGACGTACTGCGCCGCGACCTCGTCCAGCGGAGCGCGAACGTCGCGGTACAGCTCTCCCGCGAGCAAGAGGGCGTGGTTCAGGTCGGCCCTGCGCAGCGCCCTCGCGGTCTTGATGACGTTGTCGCGCCTGGCGAGCCTCCACGGCTCGTCGCACCAGTCAAGCGCGCGCCCGAGCACTCCGCCGGTAAGGCGGACCACCAGGTCGGCCCTTGCCGGGGTGATGCCCTTCTTCTCGATGATGTATTCCTTGAGCTCGTCCAGCGGGACGTTCGAGAACCGTATCTCCTGGCATCTCGAGCGGATGGTGGGCATGACGCTCCCGGCGCTCGCGGTCACGAGGATGAACACGACGTCGCCGGGGGGCTCCTCCAGCACCTTGAGCAGGGTCGAGGCGCCTTCCTCCCACATCCTGTCCGCGCCCTTGATTATGTAGACCTTGCGAGCGCCTTCCGAAGGCTTCCTGAAGGCGTCCATCCTGACCGCCCTGATCGTCTCGACGGGGATGTTCTTGCCCGCCGGGCGTATGACCGTCACGTCGGGGTGCTTCTCCTCCATGACGCGGCGGCAGATGTTGCATTTGCCGCAGCCGCCGTCAGGGCAGAGCATCGAGGCGGCAAAAGTCTTGGCGACGATGAACTTGCCGACCGCCGAGGGCCCGGTGAACATGTAGGCGTGGTTGACGCGGCCTTGCGCAACAGCGCTGGCAAGGCTTTCGCGAACGGCCGAATGGCCTGCTATATCATCGAATAACATCCGTTGATTCACGACCTCACTCAGATGACCTTCGAGACCTCGTTCACGACCCTGGCGTGAACCTGCTGCGGCGTCCCGTGGCCGTCGATCAGGCGGTAGCGGTGAGAATAGATCCGCATCAGCATGTTGTAGGCGTGCCGCACGTTCTCGTGGAACTGGAGCGACTCCCCCTCTATGCGGTCAATGCCGGCGGTCTTCGCGCGTGCGAGGCCTTCGGCGACCGGAAGGTCGAGGAATATCGTCATGTCCGGCATCACCCCGCCGCACGCCCACTCGTTGAGGTTCTTCACGGCCTCGAGGCCGCAGCCCCTGCCGACCCCCTGGTACGCGAGCGAGCTGTCGATGTACCGGTCCATGATGACCATGTGGCCTTGCTTCAGAGCCGGCACCACTACCTCGGCCACCTGCTGCGCGCGGTCGGCCGCGAAGAGCAGGGTCTCGGTGATGGGGAGCAGGTCGGAGCATTCGGGGTCCAGCAGCATGTCGCGTATCTTCTGCCCGACCGGCGTACCGCCGGGCTGGCGGCACAGGAGCGCGTCCATGCCTCGGTCGAGGAAGTAGTCCTTCAGAATCTCGGCCTGCGTCGTCTTGCCCGAGCCTTCGCACCCTTCAAAGGTTATGAATGTGCCTTTGAAGGCCTTGAAAGCCTCAGGCTTTTCGGGCCCGCTGCCTTTTACGTTATCCCAGTCCTCCACGCTTCCTCCGTTAACTCTAAGCCTGGTGCTCCTAGTCTAGTGATGGCTCCGAGGTCTTGTCCATGAGGCTTGCCTCCCGGGCATCATGGTGTCGCCTCCGCCTGCGACGCCGCCGCCGCTGCTTCTTTTTCCCTGAAGAACTTGTGCAGCGACCCCATGAAAACGGCGCCGCCGATAATCACCACGAGTCCGCCGACTATCAGGGCGAGCATCGCCGGGTAGAAGCTCTTGTGGATTATCCCGACGTTGAGGATCTTCGCCACGGGCTTCTTGGCCGTCCACGGGATCCATTGCGCAAAAGCGACCTGCAGCGCGGCGAATATGCCCATGGACATGAGCAGGCATGTCCTCATTATCGTCTGCATCGCGGCGAACACCCTGCCGCGGACGTCCTCGGCGAGGTTCTGGTGCAGCAGCGTGTAGGCGGACACCAGCAGGTATCCGAGGAAAAACCCTCCGACGAATATCACGACGAGGGACAGTCCATAAAAATCCACGAATGCGAAGAGGATCATCGTCACGCCGAAGCTGATAACCGCTCTCGTAAACCACTTGCCGGCGGCGAGGTGCTTGCTGAGCCACGGCGTGAACGCGGCACCGACCACGACGCCGATCATCAGCATAGAGAGAATCAGGGTGAACTTGGCGCCCGTGGCTCCGAGCACCTGCTGGGCAAACGGCGCCCCCAGGACGTAGAGGGACCCTCCCCCGATGAACCCCACGATCATTATGCCGAGTATCCCGCGGGTCAGAGGATCGGTCCGCATGAAGCCGAGGCCCTCCTTGAGGTCGCCATATATCGACCGCGCGGAGAACTTGTCGTCTCCGAGCCTGTCGCGCCTGGGGAACGCGATGGTGAACAGCAGCATCGCCGAGACCAGGAACGTCAGCGCGTCCACGATGAACGCGAACTCGTGCTGGAACGTGGCCTGGTTCGAGACGACATAGCTGACGAGCGGGAACTTGTGGATGAGGGCGGCCAGTCCCAGGATGACCGTGGCGATCAGGGTGCCGAGCGCCATGGTCAGGTAGGTGCTGGTGGACATCATCGAGTTCGCCGTCATCACCTCGTCGGGCTTCACGAGGTCGGGGATGCACGAGTCCTTGGCGGGGCCGAACAGGAGGCTGAAGCATTCGATCGTGAACACGAGGCCGCAGATGAGCACCAGGGAGTTGGCGAACGCCAGCCCGATGACGAGGACGCACCTGGCAAGCTCGCAGAGGATCATCAAGGTCTTGCGGTCGAGCCTGTCCACGACCGCGCCCGCCAGCAGGCCGAACAGGAAGGCCGGCAGGAACCGGAAGGTCATCATCCAGAAGATGCCCCAGTGCGGGTCGAGGCGGTTGAGTGAATCGAGCAGGACTCCGACGATCACCCAGTCGCCGATGCTGGAGATGCCCTGTCCCACCCACAGCGCCATAAAATCACGGGTGCGGAGGACCTTTCGAAAAGCCGATATTTCGAGGGTCACCTGAGTCGAGGGCTCGCTTCCCGCCCCCTCGCCATGGTCGCGTGTTTCCTCAGGCCTCTCGTCGTCCAAATGGCTTCCTAGTGCTCCGTCCCACAGATATCCTGGCATTCGAGCGCCGCTGCATCCACGCCTGCGTCGTTCCGCTCCCTCGGAGTACTCAGCGAGTACGACTCGGTCGCGCGCCTTGCAGGCGCGCCGCCCCGACGCTCTCGGTGCTTCAAGCTATCTGTGGGACGGAACACTAGCGTTCACGCCTCTCGTTCAGCCGGCGGCCTTACCGGCCTCATCAACGCTGCGCTTGACTGATTCTGCGGCCTTCTTCAGCGTCTCGAGCTCCCTGTCCGACAGAGGCAGCTCGACGACTTCGAGAACCCCGGAGCGGCCCAGCTTCGCCGGCGTCCCGAGGAACAGGTCCTCCAGGCCGTACTCGCCCTTCAGGTACGCGGACGCGGGCAGCACCCGTCCGGTGTCGCCCAGTATCGCGAGTGCCATCGTCCCGATTGAGACCGCGGGGGCATAGTAGGCGCTGCCGGTCTTCAGGTAGTTCACGATCTCGATGCCGCCGTCCCTGGTCCTCTCGACTATTGTGTTCAGCTTGTCAGGCTCCATCACCTCGCTGAGCGGCTTGTCGGCATACCTGGACCAGTCCACGAGCGGCGCCATGTCGTCCCCGTGCGAGCCAAGGGTCATGGCGGTGACCTCGCGGGTCGGAAGGTCCGCGAGCCTGTTCAGGAAGTACATGAAGCGCGAGGTGTCGAGGACGCCCGCCATGCCCATGACTTTCCTGGGGTCGAGCCCTGAGGCTTTCCACGCGAGGTAGGTCATCTCGTCGACCGGGTTGGTGACGTTGATCAGGACCGCGCCCGGCGCATCTGTTGCGATGCGTTTTGCAATGCCTTCGATGATCGGCGCGTTCTTTTCCGTCAGGTCGGAACGCGACATTCCTGGCTGCCTGGGGAACCCGGCCGTGATGATCACGATGTCTGATCCCTCGACCAGGCCGTAATCGCCCCCGCCCTCGAGCCTGGAGCCCGAGCCTGTGTATGCCATGGCCTGCTCGATGTCGATCGCGAGCCCGGTCGCCTTGTCAGCTACGATATCGACCAGGGCGATGTCCAGGGTCGCGGACATAGCAAGATAGAACGCAGTCGTGGCGCCAACATTGCCGGCGCCGAATACTGTCACCTTGTCCAATGCACTCCCTCCCATTTTTTCACTCCGGCTTTTCGCCGGCTTCCTTCTCTACAGTGGCCGGAGCCACGGGCACCTCGCGCTTGGGCTTGGTGGGGCAATCGGGGTCGAGGCAGAGCTCCCAGGGCTTGCGGCCCTTGGTCACGACTTTGATGCGCGGCGAGCCGCACTCCTCGCAGTTCTCGCCGGTGGCCAGGATGCTGCCCTTCTGGGGCAGCGGGTAAGTCTGCGTGCAATCGGGGTAGCTCGCGCAGCCGGCGAACCTCTTCCCCGACTTGCGGGCGGTCTTGATGGTCAACTCTCCCTCACAGGACGGACAGGCGCCGAGCACCGTGTCGCCGCGCATGCCTGCCTTGATGTCCCGGGATATCTCTTCTTTCTGGCTCTCCATCACGTCGAGTATGTTGCCGAGCACCTCGCGCGACCTGTCGACGACGAGGTCGAGCGTCTGCTTTCCCTCGGCGATCGCGTCCATGTCGCGCTCGAGCTCGACTGTCATGTTCGGGGAGGTCACGGCGGTGGCGTGCCGCTCCAGGGCGCGCGAGACGGCGATGCCGGTCTCGCTCGGCTTGAGCGGGCTGCCGTACACGTAGCCGCGCTCGACCAGGCTCTGGATGATGTTGTGCCTGGTCGACTTTGTCCCGAGGCCCAGTTCCTCCATCTTCTGTATCAGAGCGCCCTCCGTGAAGCGAGCAGGGGGCTGCGTCTGTTTTGCCTCGAGGTCCTTGTCCACGACGTTGACGACGTCGCCGGTCGACAGCATCGGAAGCTCGTCGTCTTTCTTGCGCGAGTACGGGTAGTAACGGAGGAAGCCTTCCTCCACGATGATGTCCCCACGCGCCACGAACGGCTCGGAGTTGATGTCCACGTCCACGCGCGTCGAGCGGGCGAGCGCCGGGTCTGACAGGGTCGCCATGAATCGGCGAGCGACCAGCTCGTAGACCCTCCACTCGAGCCCCGACAGCTTGGACTGGTCGGCGGACGAGGTCGGGTATATCGGCGGGTGGTCGGTCGAGAACTTCTTTCCCCGCGTCGCGGTGAGGGTCTTCTTCTTGAGCAGCTCGGCGGCAAGCGGCCCGACGACCTCGGAGGAGGCGACCGCAAGAAGCACCTCGGAAAGGTCGAGTGACTCAGGGTACACGGTGTTGTCGACCCTCGGGTAGCTGATGAAGCCTCTCGAGTACAAGCTCTCCGCGACGTCCATCGCCCGCGCCGGCGGGATCTTGATGCTTGACGCGGCGGTCAAAAAAGCCGTCGTGTTGAACGGGGCCGGAGGGTTCATCGTCCTCTCGCGCGTCTTGACCTCTGCTATGGTCCCCTCGGCGCCGATGCGGCCGAACGCTTCCTGCGCCGCCGCCTCGGATGTGAACCGCTCGGTCTTATGCCTCGCAGTGAACTGGTCGCCTTCGTGCTCCAGGACCACCTTCACCTGCCAGAAGTCCTCCGGCACGAAGGCCCTTATCTCGGTCTCCCGGTCCACCGTCAGGGCGAGCGTCGGGCTCTGGACACGCCCGGCGGACAGGAACCTCTGCCACAGCCTGTTCGCAGCGAGCGAGATGAACCTGGTGAGCGCCGCGCCCCAGATCAGGTCGATGTCCTGCCTTGCCTCGCCTGCTTTCGCGAGGTTCTCGTCCAGGGTGTCGAGCTGGTCGAAGGCCTCGGTGATCTCCTTCTGTGTCAGGGCCGAGAACCGCGCGCGGGTTATCGGCGCGTCGGGGTTGACCTCGCGGATGAGGTCCACGATGTCCGCCCCAATGAGCTCGCCTTCGCGGTCGTAGTCAGTCGCGATCACGACTTCGTCCGCCTGCTTCGCCCACTTCTTGAGCGTGCTGACGAGCATCTTCTCCTTGGGGGTCTTGATTATCTGCGCGTCGATCAGCTGGCGCGGCGCGACCTCCTGCCACTGGCGGTACTCCTCGGGGAAATCCACCTGGAGCACGTGGCCCCTCATGCCGACGGTGCGGACCTCGTCGCCGTCCTCCTTGTAGGCATAGACAGTGCTCCTGGGGCCGCCTTCGTGAACCGCCGTCCCGCCCGAGAGTATCTCGGCGATGCGCTTTGCAGTCTGATTTTTTTCAGTAACTATTAGCTTCATAGTCTGTGAGTGTACAGTCGGGGCCATGAAGGGTCAATTATCCGCCAGGCCGCGCCCCGGGCTCTTCCTTTCACTTTACGAACAGCGGAACGAACAGCAATGACACCACCGCCATCACTTTGATCAGTATGTTCATCGCCGGCCCGCTGGTGTCTTTCAACGGGTCGCCGACCGTATTCCCGCAGTCCGCCGCCTCCCGCACGGATGGGCTCGCGCCGCCGTTGAGGGCGCCGTCCACGAAGTTTTTCGCGTTGTCCCACGCGGCACCTGCGTTGGCCATCATGATGGCGAGGAGGAACCCCGTCAGTAGCGCTCCCGCGAGGAACCCGGCGAGGCACTGCTTGCCCAGGAGGATGCCTATCACCAGCGGGGACACGATGGCCAGGGCCCCGGGCAGGAGCATCTCGTAGATGGCCGTCTTGGTTGTGGCGTCGATGCAGCGGGCATAGTCGGGCTTGACGCCCTCAGCCCCCTGCTTCAGCCCGGGTATCTCCCGGAACTGCCTGCGGACTTCCTCCACGATCGTTAAGACGGCGCGGCCGACCCCGTTCAACGTGAGCGAGCTGAAGACGAATGGGAGCATGCCTCCCAGCAGGAGCCCGATGAAGAACTTGTAGTTGCCGACTAGATCGACCTTGCTCAGCCCGATCGCCGAAGCGTACGCGGCGAAAAGCGCCAGGCCCGCAAGCGCCGCCGAGCCGACCGCGAGTCCCTTGCCCAGCGCCGACGTCGTGTTCCCGACCGCATCCAGGTTGTGCGTGATCTCTTTCACCTGCGCGTCGAGCCCGGCCATCTCAGCGATGTTGCCGGCGTTGTCCGCGACAGGCCCGTACGCGTCGATGGACACGACCATTCCGCAGGTGCAGAGCATGCCCAGCGCCGCCAGGCCGATGCCGAAGATGCCGCCTCCCGGTATCGCCCTGCTCCCGGTCCAGAACGCGACGCCGATCGCCAGCGCGACCACTGCGACCGGCACCAGAGTCGACATCATCCCGGCGGAGAGACCCCGTACGACGAGCGTGGCAGACCCGGTCTCGGCGCTGCCGACGATGTCCTTCACCGGCTTGTGGCGGGGAGAAGTGAAGTACTCGCTGACCAGGCCGATGGTTATTCCGGCGACAATTCCCATCAGGGGCGCGTAGAACAGGCCGATGTGCTTCCAGCCCGCGACGAGCCAGACGATGAACAAAGTCGCCACGGTTGCCATTGCGGCGGTCAGGTAGGTCGAAATAGTGAGGGTTCGCTGCGCCGAGGCCCCTCCAGTCCTCGAGTGCACGAGCACAGCGCCGGCGATGCAGCAGGCCACCCCGGCCCCCGCTATCGCAAGCGGCAGCACCATGGCCCTTGTCCCGAGGCTGCGGAACACGAGGCCCGAAGAAGCTATGGCGATCGGCGCCACGATAGCCGCCACGAATGACTCGTAGAGGTCGGCTCCCATCCCTGCCACGTCACCCACGTTGTCGCCCACGTTGTCGGCGATGACCGCGGGATTGCGCATGTCGCGCGCGGGTATGTCCTTGTCGGTCCTGCGCAAGACCGCGGCCCCGACGTCCGCCCCCTTCGTGAATATGCCTCCGCCGACACGCGCGAACAGCGCGACGCTCGACGCGCCGAGCGAGAACCCCAGAATGATGTTGGCCGAGTTCCAGACGCCCAGGACGACCTCAAAGATTATGTAGCAGACCGTCAGGCCCAGCAGCCCGAGGCCCGCCACGGTCAACCCCATGACCGCGCCGCTACGGAAAGCGATCGTGAGCGCGCCCGAGACCCCGCCGCGCGCCGCCTCGGCCGTCCTCGAGTTCGCCCGCGTCGAGACCCAGATGCCGGCGAAGCCCGCCCCAAGCGAACAGGCGGCTCCGAAGAGGTAGCAGAGCGCGGTCTGCCAGCCGCTCTGGCTGCGCAGAGCCACGGTGATGAGGACGAACATGATGAGCATGAAGATGGCGACGTAGCCGTACTCGCGGCGGATGAATGTCATCGCCCCGACCTGGATCGCGCGTGAGATCTCCCTCATCTTCCTGTTGCCCACGCCGGCAGACATCACGAGCTTCGCGAACAGGGCCGCGATGATGAGGCAGAAGACGGTCACCCCCACGACTGCGAGGGGTATCCAGGTGGCCATCCGCTGCTCCTTTAGGTGCTTGTCCGGGGTATTCGCGCCAGAGACTGAGCAATTATATTTGCGTTGATTCCGTTGCGCAAGCTTCGCTCAGTGAGTGAAGAGCGGCACGAAAAGGAGGGCCACGACCGACATGACCACGATGAGGATGTCCATCGACGGGCCGGCGGTGTCTTTCAGCGGGTCCCCTACCGTGTCTCCGACCACGGCGGCCGCGTGGACGGGCGTCCCCTTGCCGCCGAGGTTGCCCGCCTCGATGTACTTCTTTGCGTTGTCCCACGCCTCGCCGGCGTTGACCATCCACACCGCGGTCGCGAAGCCCGCGGCTATAGCTCCGGCGATGAAGCCGCCGAGTGTCTCTTTGCCGAGGATCAGGCCGATCAGCAGAGGGACGACGACCGCGAGGACCGAGGGGATGATCATCTGGTTGATGGCCGTGCGCGCGGTCATCCCGACGGCGGTCGAGTAATCCGGCTTGACCCCGGGCAACCCTTCGCGGAGGCCCGGGATCTCCTTGAACTGCCGGCGCACTTCTTCCACTACCGCCGCCGCGGCGCGCTCGACCGCGCGCATGGCGTGGGCGCTGAATGCAAGGGGCGCCATGACCCCCAGCAGCAGGCCGACGATGGTCTTGTCGTTTACGAGGTTTATCGAGCTCAGTTGTGTGGCCTGCGCGTATGCCGTGAGCAGGGCCAGCGCGGCGAGCGTCGCCGCGCCGATCGAGAAGCCCTTTGATATGGCCGCCATGGTGTTGCCCGCCGAGTCGAGAAGGTCGGTCCTGGCCCGGACGTCCTCGCCCAGGTCCGCCATCTCCGCGAGCCCGCCCGCATTGTCCGACACGGAGCCGAAGGCGTCGATCGACACGATCATGCCGGCCGAGCTCAGCACCCCGATGGCGAGCATGGAGACGCCGAAGATGCCGCCTCCGGCGAACACCCGGTTGCCGGTGTAGTATGCGATGCCCGTGGCGGCGGCGACCAGGATCACCGCGATGACGGTGGAGTTCATGCTCTCGGACAGGCCACGTATCACCGTGGTACCAGCGCCGGTCTGCGACGCCCGGGCCATCCTCTTGACAGGCGCATACGAGCTCGACGTGAAGTACTCGCTGGTCGCCCCTATGCCCAGTCCCGCAATGATCCCCACGAGGATGGGCCAGAAGAGCCCGATGTTCTTCCAGCCGAGGATGCCCCACGTGAGGAGAAACGCCGCGACCGTCGTGAGAACCGCCGCGCCGAGGACGGCGAGGCGCAGCGAGCGCTCCGGCCGGTCCCCCTTGCTGAACGCCACGAAGAAAGTCCCCGCGATCGAACAGAGTATGCCGGCCGCCGCGATCGCGAGCGGAAGTATCATCCCTTTGGCCCCGAGGGCCCTGTACACCAGCCCGCCGGCGGCGATGATTATCGGCGCGATGATCGCCGCCGCGAACGACGACGACAGGTCAGCGCCCATCCCGGCGACGTCACCGACGTTGTCGCCCACGTTGTCGGCTATCACTGCGGGGTTTCTGGGGTCGTCCTCGGGGATGCCTTCCTCGACCTTGCCGGCGAGGTCCGCCCCCACGTCGGCTCCCTTGGTGAAGATGCCTCCCCCGACCCTCGTGAACAGCGCCACGCTCGAGGCGCCGAGCGCGAAGCCGAGGATGATGCTGGCCGAATCGAACAAGCCCAGCGCGACCTGGAAGACGAGGTAGCACACAGCGATTCCGAGCAGCGTGCCGCCCGCGACCGCGAGCCCCATGACCAGGCCGCCCCTGTAGGCGATCTTGAGGGCCAACCCCATGTTGTCCAGGCTTGCCTGGTTGGTGGTCCGCGAGTTCGCGCGGGTGGTGATGGAGAGGCCGACGTAACCGGCGCCGAGCGAGCATCCAGCCCCGAAGAAGAAGCAGAGCATGACCATCCAGCCCCGGTCCAGCGTGAGCGCGACCAGGACCGCGAGGCCCGCAATAAAAATCGCAACCACACGGTATTCCTCGGAGAGGAACCGCACTGCTCCAAGCTGGATCTCGCGTGAGATCTCACGGATGCGCTCCGAGCCCGGGTCCGTGGCCAGGACCTCGCGTGCGAGCTCCGCGGCGACCAGCAAGCTCAAGATCGACGCGCCGAGAACAGCAAAGGGAACCCAGTTCGCCATCCCGCCTCCTCGTCCGTACTCCATGGGTCGCTCTACTTATTCGCCGCCGGCCACCATTTCCCCCTTGTCCGCGCCGCCGGTGTCAGACCCCGCCAGGGCGTCTTTTTGTTACACTCAGAGGACACAAGCCGACGACCAATCCCGGAGGTACAGCTTTTGACGTCTGTGAGGTCTTCAAACCTCCCCCCGTTCTACGCCATGGAGATCCTCGAGAAAGCCCACGAGCTCGAGGCGAAGGGGGCCGACATAATCCACCTCGAGGTGGGCGAGCCCGATTTCGAGACCCCGAAGGCGGTCCGGGACGCGGCTTGCGACGCCATCGCTGCCGGTATGACCCATTACACGCACAGCCTGGGCATCCCGCAGCTGCGAGCCGCCATCGCGAAGCACTACAACGACCGCTACGGCCTCGAGGTCTCACCGGACAATGTCGTCGTGACCAACGGCACGTCCCCGGCGATGATGATGATCTTCACGGCGCTGCTGGACCCGGGAGACGAAGTCATCCTCTCGAACCCGTGCTATGCGTGCTACCCGAACATCGTCGAATTCGTGGACGGGGTGGCCCGCTGCGTCGACGTCCTCGAGGAGGACGGTTTCAACTTCAGGCCCGCGGAGATCGAGCCGGTGATGAGCGAGAAGGTGAAAGGGCTGGTCATCAACTCGCCGTCCAACCCCACGGGCATCGTCCTGTCCGACACCGAGATCTCTGACATGGCCGAAGCGGTTGACGGCCGCGCTTACATAATCTCAGACGAGATCTACCACGGGCTGGTCTACGAGGGGCAGGAGCACTCGATCCTCGAGTACACCGACCACGCGTTCGTCCTCAACGGCTTTTCAAAGCTTTATGCCATGACCGGCTGGAGGCTCGGGTACATCATCAGCCCTCCGGAGTTCGTCCGCCCCCTGCAGAAGATCCAGCAGAACCTTTTGATCTGCGCCAACTCGTTCGTGCAGTGGGCCGGCATCGCCGCGCTCGAGAACACGCAGGCCGAGACGGCCGCTATGCTGCGCACCTACGACGAGCGCAGGCGCTACCTTCTCGACCGGCTTCGCGGGATGGGCTTCGGCATAAAGGTCGAGCCGACAGGCGCGTTCTACGTGTTCGCGAACGCGAAGCACCTCACGTCTGACGCGCTCGCGTTCTGCCTCGAGGTGCTCGAGAAAGCGGGAGTCGCCGTCACCCCCGGCATCGATTTCGGCAGCGGCGGCGAGGGTTACGTGCGGTTCACATACGCCAACTCACTGGATAACATCAAGGAAGGCACGGCGAGGCTGGAAAAATATCTCAAGGATCGGGAGGCGAGTTAGATGGCGGAGAAGTACAGGTTCATCGACCTGAGCGTGCCCATCGAGGAATCGGAGAGCGAGCCGTTCAAGCCGCAGGTCCAGCACATGGACCACGCCTCGGGGGCCGGGGTGATGTCGCAGATCTTCGGAGTCCCTCCGGAGAGCCTGCCGGGCGGGCTCGGCTGGGCCAACGACAACATCACCTTGATCACGCACGCGGGCACCCACCTCGACGCTCCCTGGCATTACGCGCCGACCGCCGGCGGCGAGAGGGCGATGACGATCGACGAGGTGCCGCTCGAGTGGTGCTATTCGGACGGCGTCGTCCTCGACATGCGTTCCAAGGCCGACGGCGAGCGGATAAACGTCGAGGACATCGAGGGCGAGCTCGGCAGGATCTCCTGCACGCTGAAGCCGTTCGACATAGTGCTCATCATGACGGGCGTCGACAAGCACTGGGGAAGCCCGGACTACATCAACAGGGGCGCGGGGATGACCAGGGCGTCCACCCTCTGGCTCATCGAGCGCGGGATCAGGGTGATGGGGATCGACGCGTGGGGGTTCGACCGCCCCTTTGCAAGCATTGTCGACGAGGTGCGCGTCACCGGCGACGCCTCGATAATCTGGGAAGCGCACTACGCGGGCATAGAGCAGCCATACTGCCACCTCGAGAAGCTCGCGAACCTCGATCAGCTGCCCCCTCAAGGCTTCAAGGTCGCCTGCTTTCCTGTAAAGATAACCGGGGCCAGCGCCGGCTGGTGCAGGCCCGTCGCGATCCTCGAGACATAGGAGCGGTAATGGAGCTCACGCATATTTATGACCTGGTCAAGAAGACATTCGACCTGGAGAACCAGGCCCGGGAGAGGGGGCTCGCTCTTTCGAGGGACACGATCCAGTTCTGCGCAAACTCGATACGAGCCGCCCACAGGGGGGACCATGACGAGTCGGTACGGCTGCTGGACGCGGCGCGCAAGAACATCGAGGCCGCGCACGAGCTGCTCGAGCCTTTCCCGCGCATATACTACGCCGGCTTCCTCCAGGAGGCGGAGAAAGAGTTCGCCGAGGCTTCCTGCACGCTGGCGCTGATCGAGGAGAAGCCGCTGCCGCTCCCCGCCGACCTCGAGATCGGCATCGCCCCTTACCTGAACGGCCTCGGGGAAGCAATCGGAGAGATGCGCAGGCACGTGGTCGACCTGATCAGGCTGAACGACCTCACCAAGGGCGAGTACATCCTTGGAGTCATGGACGACGTCTATTACCTTCTCGCGTCGGTCGACTACCCGAACGCGATCACGAGCGGCCTGAAGAGGACGAACGACATGGTGCGCAGCGTGCTCGAGCGGACGCGGGGCGATCTCACTACCGCCATTCGTCGTCAAAGCCTCGAGAACACGATGAGGGAACTCGAGGAGAAGCTGATTGAGAAACACGAGCCCTCGTAAGCACACCGGGCTCTTCGTGGTCATCGCGGTCGCGCTGGCGGCTCTCGCGGTGGCCGGCCTGCGCTCGACCGGCGCCGCGAGGCCGATCGCCGTCAAGGAGGGCCACGCGCTCGGGCTCGCGCAACCCATCCCCGGACAACCACTCAACGTGCTGTTCGTCTTCGCCCCCAACGCCGGGGACACGAGCACCCTGGCCAGGTTCTACCAGAACGGCTCCGGGCGGGTGTCCCTGTTCGAGCTGGCGCCGGCCGGGGCGCAGCAGGCGATGCTGTCAAAGAAACTCTTCCCATCCTACGTGCCCGAGAAGAACCGGTCGGGATTGGTCGACCGGGCAACCAGGATCTCGGGCGTGCCGGTGAACCACCTGGTTAAGGTCAAGGAACATGTCTGGCCGGTGTTCACGAAGGCCAAGGGCATTGTGTCGTATCCCCTCCTCGAGCTCTCGTCCGTGTACCCGGGCACACCGGGCCAGCCGGTGCCCAAGGCGCCGTCGGCGACTCCTGGACCGCTCGCCCCCGCCCTCGAGACGGACCCGGGCTTCACCGCCGCCGAGGTCACGTCATTGCTCGGGAGCATCGAGAGCGCCCGGCAGAGGGGGGAGCTGGACATCGTCGCCTTCGACGGGCACGAGACGGTCGCGGCGATCGAGAAGCGAACGCCTGTTGCGAGGGGCGTGACGCTGCAGGCGCTGGCGAACGGGTTCGGCGTCCACGTCCCGGTCCAGAAACCACCGCCGGAAAAGTTCTCGCAGAACAAGCTCGTGGTCTACGACTCCAACGGGCTTCGCGGCAAGCTGCCGCCCGCCATCCCCGCCGCGGTGATATCGCGCGGCAACCCCTCGCTCCCCCGCGTCGCCCTGACGATCGACGACGGCTGGGACGCCGACATGCGGATCCTGGACCTGCTTAGAGCCTGGCGCATACGTTTCACGGCTTTCCCCATAGGCGAGTACCTGGCCACTCCGCAGGGACGCGAGCTGGCGACGCGCGTCTACGACATGGGGGGCGAGGTTTGCTCGCACACCTGGTCGCACAAGACGATGCGTAAGGTTCCCGAGCCCTTCTTCGTCTCGGAGATCTGGCGCTCGGTGGAAGAAACGGCCGGCCTCACCCACGAGGTCTACCCTTACATCCGGTTCTACGGCGGCGACTACGACGTGCAGACCGTCAACTGGTCGTCGCGCGAAGGTTTCTGGATGGTCAACTGGACCGTCGACACGCTGGACACGAAGAAGGGCCTGACCACCGACCAGCGGGTCGCCAACGTGCTCGCGAACCTCAAGCCGGGCGCGATAATCCTCTGCCACTTCGGCGGCTTCCAGACTTACGACCTGCTCGCGAAGCTCATCCCCCAGATACAGGCGCGCGGCTACGAGGTCACCACCCTTTCAAGGGTGCTCGAGGGGACCCCCTTCCGCCTCAACAGATAGCGTCGTTCGCTTTCCACTTTTTCCGTCCACTTCTTACTGGCGGCGCAAAATAGGGGTCTGACGCATATATTGCCTGGATAACCACGAGACGACAGGAATCTGTTCTC